>ERZ1049444.1669-NODE-1669-length-16200-cov-5.830040_pt1 | contig 16200 bp, 17 predicted proteins | sample MGYA00383101_ERZ1049444 | MGnify/ENA primary metagenome ERZ1049444 (study PRJEB29581, sample SAMEA5548371) | metagenome | biome: marine; feature: coastal; material: water | depth 50 m | study: Short-term variability in the microbial, nano- and picoplankton...
TATTCATATTCGTAGTCGTACCTGTAGTAGCATATTCTTTGTCTAGTAATTTTGTGCCAGCCGGAAAGTTATTTGTTGGTGAAGAACTGTTTCCGTCTTCACTAATAGCAATAACAGAATGACTGTGAGCTGGTAAATTTGGGGTAGTTAGTGTATTTGTAGTTGACCCTCCAGTTCCCCCTCTAATATAATTTGGTAATCCTGGTCATGTTCCTTGCCCAACAGGTACACGACTTCTTAAATCTGGTAATGCAAATGTGGTCTCACCATCACCTCCATAAGCGACTCCTAGTAACGAAAATAATGCTGGGTTACTTGATATAGGTAATAGTTGCCCTTCACAAGCCATCCATCCACTTTGAATATAGCTAATTCCAGTCATTTTAATATCTCCTAAATATGCTTCTTGAGCATTTAGATTAATAAATGTCAAAAATAAAATTCCAAGTAAAATGTTCTTTGTTTTCATAATTTTTCGTTTTTTGGTTTAAATTAAAGCTAACGTTTAGTATATGGCAAGTAGGGCAGTAGAAAGCGATAAACTTCAAGTTTGCACTGAGCCAAATCGTTGTATTTTGTTTTTAAATTATTCATTCTTAAAAGCCAAATCAACGATTTGGCGGTAGTTTGTAAATAGCACTGAACTTTCGTAAACCACCGAACGCCCTATTTGCTATATACAGTGTTGTAAGTAGTTTTTTATCCGATTAATTATTATTAGATTTTCTAACTTCACAATCTCTCCTTTTTCCTTTTACATAAGTCCCTAAACCTGCACCTAATGCTAGACCAGTTCCAGCTCCAATTGATAACCAAATTGCAAGACTCTCGGTTAATACGCCAACACTGAGTCCTATTCCTGCTCCAAAAATTAATCCTAATGCTATATAGTTGTTTTTCATAATATGCTTTCTTTTAATTAATGTTCTTAATATTTTATTTGTCTTTATAATCGTTTGATTGTTACATTTTTTGTAGAATATTGGGTTACCCGATAATTTGTGTTTAATTATATCAATAGGAATAAATTATTTTCCTTATTCTGATCAAATTACTTACAACGAATGGATAAAGACTATTGTCTTTATATATATTATGTTAAGGATAGTGCAATTATACAAAAAAGACCTTTAATAATTAGTTTATCAAACTTGATTTTATTGAAATTATAAGAATAGCATAATCAACATTACCAATATTCATCGAACGTTAAAACAGCATATTTTGTGAGTTCACTAATTGATGTTAAGGTGACAAAAATTTACTGTTATAACTTTGACTGATAATCTAAAACAGAGTGTTTTTAGACATTTTTTAAAAAATATTTTGATATAAATTATATCAGGTTAAAATTATATCATTATCTTTCGTTTTAAATGATGTTACTGATTTTTTATGAAGATTCAATACCTTAGAAACAATAAAATCAATCAAAGTAAAACTAGTAATGAGATATATGGTTTAAAAGTTTATGAGGATATCATAAGCAGTTCTGTGGCTTTTAATGATAGGCCTGTTGCACAGCAACTTATGAATGATATCGACAATCACATAGTGACGGAGGTTGTTGTTCATAGTATAGCTCTACTAGGAAATAGTACCATGGATATTTTATATACGCTTAAACGGTTAGCCCGCAAAGGTATTAATGTTATAAGTAAAACGGAGGGTTTTGAAACCATGTTTTATGGAACGGAAAACCCTATGGCTAAAATGATGATAAGTATGCTGACAACGTTTTCCGAGTTGGAAATTAATAGAACTAAAGCGTCGCAGTTAAAAGGTATAGCTATGGCTAAGGCAAAAGGGAATTACCAAAAGAATGGTGGAAAGCCTAAAGAAAGTATTGAACAGTTTTTTATGAAAAAAAAGAATTCAAAATGCTATGACTTTATAAAAAATAAAGGAAAGTCTTTGCGAGAGGCATCTGCCCTGAGTGGTGTCTCTTACGGCACATCAGCTAAAATATCTCGCTATATAAAAAGAGGTGTTCTACTTTAATAGGTGTTTGATGAATAGGATAACTATTGTCGAATTGGTGACTTTGTAATCATGAAACAAACGTTACTTTAACATGTCAATGGTAGCCACTGTTCTAAAGCCTGTATGATCTGAGCTTGAATCGCTTGACATTCCCATTTTTGCAGAAATTCTAAAGCTTGCACAATAAGAAGCATGGCATAGAAAAGACCCACCCTTAATGATGCGTTCTTTTTGATAGGGGTTTTGAGGATTAAAATGGGTTTTAGCTCCTTTTGGGTTAATTAATTCGACATCTTGATTGATTGATTTATAATAATCAATATTGAAATAATCGCTTGTCATTTCCCATACATTGCCCGACATATCATAAATCCCTATAGAATTTGGCTCAAATGATTTCACTGGAGAAATATATTTAAAACCATCTTCAGAATCATTAATTGTTGGAAAGGTGCCTTGCCAAGTGTTTGCTTTATTATTTAATTGTTCAAAATTATTACCCCAAGTAAAAATACTGCTGGTGTTATTGCCTTGAGCTGCTGATTCCCATTCTGATTCAGTTGGTAGTCTTCTGTTACTCCATTGACAATAGGCCAAAGCATCCTCATATGCAATGTGAACAACTGGGTAATTATCTTGATCAATAATAGATGATCCTGGTCCTTGTGGATGACGCCAATTAGCTCCTACTTTCCAGGTCCACCATTGCGAATAATTAGCCATATTTACCACAGCATTCACATGTTTATTAAATATAAGACTACCTGGCTGAAGGATGGAATCATGTGGTTTTGGTGTGTTAGCAGGTAATTCTTTTTTCATGATGTTCCAATCAATTTTTCGTTCTGCAATTGTAATATAATTAGTAGCATCAACAAAAGCTTTAAACTGTTTATTTGTGACTTCAGTTGCATCAATAAAAAATCCATCCACTGTAACGTAATGAGAAGGTTTTTCTCTTGGCATTGCATAGAAGTCAGTCTCTTTTGCGCCTTGTAAAAAAGTTTTTGGTTGCACCCATATCATACCGTCTGGATTATTTTTGGGCGTGAATGATGTCGTGGTTACAGTGACTACTTCACTAGGTTTATTGTTGTTATTTTGACATCCAAAAATCAATGAAAAATAACAAGCGACTAAGGCGTAATTAAAGTATGTATTCGCTCGCACTATTGGTAAACTAATAATATGTGATAATTTAATAAGTAAATATATCAATATGTTCTTATAAAATGAAAGATTCCTTGCTCTAAGCAAAAATTTGTTTGTTGGGAATGGTTTTAAGATGACTAAAAAAGAAAAGGTTGTCTTTATTTAGCGAGTTGGTGTAGTAACACTTTTTCTAACGTGTTTAATTCCTTCTGTCGAGCTTCTTTTAATTCATTCAATAAATCAAAGTCTGGAATAATTTCTGTTGAATTTTGTAGTGACATTATAAAGGGCTATTTAAATAGATTAACGACGTAAAAGTAATGACGAAAGGGTATTTTTGTCCGTTTAATTGTATAGATGGTATTATAAAGTGTATATTTGGTATATTGACAAGAGTACTTGTGGTAAAACAGTCGCATGGTACATATTCTATGTTTGAACCAGTGTCTTTATTGTTTTTATGATTTGAGACACTAATTATTTCATTATCAGTACCATTAATCTATTAAGGGTTATGTTTGAACTATTCATTTGTTCAGTACGACGAAAATGAAATTTGTTAATATAGATTATGTATATATTTGAAAAGTCAGAAAATATAACGACTAGCTAACTAAAACTATTTAATTTTATTAAAAGTGGAATTTTAAATTTAAAATTCCACTTTTTTTATGCTTAAAAATTACTCAATCCTAATTTATTCGTTTGAAGGTATGCCTGTTTTACCTTTTCTAGGGGACCAAGATGAGTGGATGATTTTCCAGCCATCGTCTGTGGCTGTCCAAAAGGAAGATCCACGTGTCGCATAGTCAACAGTCTCGTTTGTATCATTCATGGTGTAACTGCCATCTGCGTTAAATGTAATCGCAGCAGATTTCATGTCAGGAGCAAAATAGACATTCATATTATCAAACTCAAATGAATCCCACGTCATTTTTGCCGATGATTCAAGATTATCTTTCGTGTAGATATAGAATGGATTTAAATTAGAATCTCCAGTAGTGACTTCAATGTCGTCATGTTCAAACTTTTTGTATTTGCTGTAATCTCTCTCCAATATGGCGTCTTGCATTTCAATTTGCGCATTCATTAGTGCTTTGCCAATATCTTCAGAATTCATTTTGTCAAAGTATAGTCGAGCTTTTAGGCGATAAGGAGAAGCAAACACTCCATAATCAATAGCCTTTAATTGGGCTTGTGCAGCCTCTTTATAATTCCCCAAAGAAGCTAAGTGTTCTGCCTTAGAGTCATAAACATTTGGACCATCATGCATGTCCATAGATTTTTGAATATGAGTCATGGCCATTTCAGGATTTGATTCTCCAAAAGTTCCCCCTGCCATATAACCGTATGATAGCATGTTGTGAGCAAATGCTGACAGGTTTGGAAATTTAGCAGCAAAATCAGAGTAGGTATTAAAATCTTGAGTTGTTGTTCCTAAGTAATTGATTATTGGGCTGTCAGGATATTTTTTAACAGCGCGCTTTTGAAGTTCACTCCTTTTATTCCTGGGGGTCATTAAATAATCATACCATGCTTGTTCTTCCAAGCTCAGATTATTTCTACCAATAGACATTAATTTCTCTTTTTGACTACCCCAGTTTTCATTGTTACTGCTAATAGCCGCGATCGTGAGTTTTGCACAGCCACAATTATCATCAACAACTAATGCAGCTTTTGCCATTCCTAAAGCGATAAGAAACTCTAAATTGGACATATGATCTATGGCTTTATTTGCGATTACCTCAGCTTTCTTATTACAAGATGTTTTATTAAGCCATTGTGCGTTTCCTTGAGTCACGCCAAAAACAATGATAATTAAAATAATATTTTTCATGTTATTTATATTTTTTAGTTATTTATTCGTTTTCAATATTTTTTTCAACTTCAATAATTTGATCAAAAACACCCCCGAGATCAAACCACTCCATGGTTCCTGTGGCTTTACCGCTCTCATCATACTCTATAACCGCGTAGTATTTTGTCTCTGTTGGACTACCAGACTCTTTGTGTGTGGAATTCCAAGTCCCGTAAACACGTACTGAGCCATTTGCATCAAAATTAGTGTCAACTCCAGGATAATATTGACGATCTCCAAATTTGAAATTTTCAAAATCATTATGCCAAGTTTTCATGGCCATTACCCATTCTTTTTTTGAAAGGGAGTCATTCGTGTTTGCTGGAGACCAAAACATATCATCAGTCCACATGGCTGACATATCCTCTAAATTTCCTTTTTCAAATAAGTTATAGGCCTTATCTGCCGATTCTGCATTTTTCTTAAAACCTGCTAATTTGTCAACGGGGTTAATGGTGTCTTTGCAACCAAACATAATTGCTAAAGTCATAATGAACATTAGATACTTCATTTTTTAATATTTTATTGGTTAATAAAAAGCAAGATAACTTTTTAATTTCAATTTACAATAAACCAAAAATAGAAGCAATTAATACTTGTTTAAATAAGACGCAATTTGCGATACAGCTCCCGCATTGCTCTTAACAAGTGCCGAATTAATTTGTCCAGTTTTTTGACGAAAATCATGATCTTCTATCAGCTGAGTTCCAAGGGAATTAAATGTAGATTGATCAGATGCGACTAAAACACCTTGAGCATTTACAAATTCAACTGCCTCTGGAAATTTATCATAGTTCGGGCCAATGATTATCGGCGCTCCAAAAACAGCAGCTTCTAGGATGTTGTGCAGGCCGCTATTACCCATTGCTCCTCCAATATATGCAATATCTGCATAAAAATATATTTTTGATAATAGTCCAATTGTATCGATAATCAGTACTTTTGATTTCGACAAGTCAAACATATCTTTTTCTGAAAATAGCACTGCATTGTGATGTAGTTTATCTTTGAGCTTGAGAACGTAGTCAGTCTTAATTTCATGTGGGACTATAATGAATTTTGTATCAGATCTGTCGGATTTTATATATTCTATAAATAGCAAGTCATCTTCAGGCCAAGTGCTTCCTCCTACAAAACAAATATTGGAACCTTTAAACGCATCAATGTAACTCAAGGTATTATCCATGTTTAACTGTTCTATGACACGATCAAACCTAGTATCCCCAGAAATTGTAGCATTACGATAACCAATTGATTCTAATAGTGCTTTTGATTTTTTATTTTGAACAAAAATATGATCAAAACAAAAAAGGGATCGTTGTATCCAAGCTCCAATTGGTTTAAAAAGATGTTGATTTTTTCTAAATACAGCTGAAATTAATATTGCTTTATTAGATCTCTTATGTAGTTCGTTTAAATAGTTTGGCCAAATTTCGTACTTCACAAAAACAACTAATTGTGGATTTACAATATCAAGAAATTCTGAAGCATTTTGTTGCGTGTCTAATGGTAAATATGTCACAATCTCTGTGATTGGGTTTTTCTTTTTTATGACATAACCCGACGGCGAGAAAAAAGTGAGAACAATTTTATGCTCAGGATACATCGATTTTATTATCCTAAAAACAGGAAGACCTTGTTCGTATTCACCAAGTGATGCACAGTGAAACCAAATGGTTTTGTCATTTCTTGAAATATTAGATGATAATATGGTTGCAGTTTGCCGTCTGCCTTTTACTCCGAGTGCTATTTTTTTATGAAATAGACTTGCTGCATTCAAGTGAAAGCTTGCAATAAGTGTTAAAACATTATAGAGATACCTCAATGGATTAAGTTTGAAGCTAAAATACATTGTTTCTTTTAATTGATTGGATTTACAGTGCGTATTTTCGTAATTTCGTGTTCCATAAATTTGATATTAATAAGAACAATTCAAATGAAAAAAATACAAATGGTTGACCTCAAAGGTCAATATGAAGTAATTAAAGACACGGTCAATAATTCTGTTATAGAAGTAATAGAATCCACGGCGTTTATTAATGGGCCAAAAGTTCATGAGTTTCAAAAGAATCTAGAGCATTATCTCGGTGTAAAACACGTCATACCTTGTGCGAATGGTACTGATGCACTTCAAATTGCCATGATGGGTTTGGGTCTGAAGCCGGGAGATGAGGTTATCACGGCTGATTTTACTTTTGCAGCAACTGTTGAAGTTATTGCACTTTTGGGATTAACACCGGTGCTAGTCGATGTCAATCCAGAGACATTCAATATTGATGTTCAAGCTATCAAAAAAGCAATAACACCAAAGACAAAGGCAATAGTCCCAGTGCATTTATTTGGACAATGTGCAAACATGGACGCGATCATGGCAATTGCCAATGAACATAATCTGTATGTTATTGAAGATAATGCCCAAGCCATTGGTGCAACTTACACATCATCAGATGGAACAAAACATAAGGCTGGAACTATTGGGCACGTTGCTTCAACGTCATTTTTCCCTTCTAAAAATTTGGGTTGCTACGGCGACGGAGGAGCCATCTTTACAAATGATGACGATCTTGCACACCGTTTGCGAGGGATTGTCAATCACGGAATGTACCGACGCTATTATCACGATGTTGTCGGTGTAAATTCTAGATTAGATTCTATTCAAGCAGCTATTTTAAATACAAAATTACAATATTTAGATCAGTACAATAAAGCGAGGCAAAATGCAGCAATAAAATATAATGAAGCGTTTAAAAATGAAGCAAATATTATCACACCGGTTGCCAATAAAGCATGTCAAGGGATTTGCTCGAGTTGTGATTGTCATGTGTTTCATCAATATACGTTAAAAGTTAAAAATATTAATCGCGATGATTTGGTTCAATTTTTAAATGACAATAATATACCGTGTGGTGTTTATTACCCTGTTCCTCTACATAAACAAAAAGCTTACGAAGATAAGCGTTACAATGAAGATGATTTTAAAGTAACGAATCAGCTCATCAAAGAAGTTATCTCTTTACCGATGCATACAGAATTGGATGACGAGCAAATAAATTACATAACTTCTAAAATAATTACCTTTATTAATGGATAAAATCTTAGTTACAGGAGGGTTAGGTTTTATTGGGTCACACACTGTGGTGGAACTACAAAATAGTGGTTATGAAGTCATTATTATTGACGATTTATCAAACTCATCTTTTGATGTTTTACACAGAATTTCAACGATTACCGGAATAACCCCCAAATTCGAACAAATTGATCTAAAAAATAAAGCAAAAGTGATAGACTTTTTTAAAAGAAACAAAGATTTAAAAGGGGTGATTCACTTTGCTGCGAGCAAAGCTGTCGGAGAAAGTACAGAGCAGCCATTAATGTATTATGAAAATAATATAAACACTTTAGTCTATGTGCTGCAAGAATTAAAAAATTCAAATCATACAAATTTTATTTTTAGTTCTTCTTGTACAGTGTATGGTCAGGCTGACGAATTACCTATTACTGAGAAGGCTCCAGTTAAAATAGCTGAGTCACCTTATGGTAATACCAAACAAATTGGAGAAGAAATCATTCAAGATGTTTGTCGGGTCAATTCAAATATGAATGCTATAGCACTCAGATATTTCAATCCTATTGGTGCACATGAGTCTGCAAGTATTGGAGAATTACCTATTGGGATTCCTCAAAACTTAGTCCCTTTTATTACGCAAACCGCCTATGGATTAAGAGACAAGTTATCTGTATTCGGTGATGATTACCCAACTCATGATGGAACATGTATTCGCGACTATATCCATGTTGTAGATTTGGCTAAAGCTCATGTTGTTGCTCTGGAGCGTTTATTGAATCGAAAAAATAAATCAAATTTTGAAACATTTAATTTAGGGACAGGAAAGGGAAGCTCTGTTTTAGAAGTGATTAAATCATTTGAGCGTGTTACGGGACTTACTCTTAATTACACCATAGCAAAACGGAGGTCAGGTGATATTACAGCAGCATATGCCGATACAAATAAAGCCAATATGGAATTAGGATGGCAATCTCATTTGAGTCTTGACGACGCGATGGCATCTGCCTGGAAGTGGGAAATGCATATTCGAAAAAAATAAAATTTAAAAAGGGAACGTATTACAGCACTTAATAACTAGTCACTAATCTGTTGAAACTTGGCGCTTTTTATGGGCAACAAAACCGGCAACAATGATCATAATCATGCCAGTTGTTACTGAAACATCAGCGATATTAAAGATTCCTGTTCTTAATTTACCACCGAGATCAATATGTAAAAAATCAGTAACTGAGCCGTAAGCATAACGATCAAAAACATTTGCTAACCCACCGCCAATAATACAGCAAAATCCAATAAGTGATAGTTTGTCAATGGATGTGTCTTTTAAAACATGCACAATAACTAAACCTAAAACTATAACAGGAAGGATTAAAAGTAAAAGTGTTTTTAAGACAGGCCCTAAATCACTACCCATACCTAGAAATGCGCCTGTGTTTTCAACGTTATGAAGCGTAAACAATTCACCTATAATTGTGTCTTGTGAATATGGTGTTACCTTTGCACGGACAATAAATTTAGAAATTTGATCAATTCCGATGTTAAAGATGATTAGAATAACGATAAATAAATTTCTAGACAGTTTCATTTAAATATGGTTTTCTAAAGTTGCTGCATTGGTTTCAACATCTCTGTTTATTTTTCTTACTAATCCCTGTAACACTTTACCTGGGCCTACTTCGGTAAAAACAGAAGCTCCATCTTGTATCATGTGTTGGATTGTTTGAGTCCAACGAACTGGGGCAGTTAATTGTAAAATTAAATTAGACTTTATGTCATCTTCATTTGTTACAGCATTTGCAGTTACATTTTGGTAAATTGGACAATCTGGTTTTTTAAATCCTGTGTTTAGTATCGCTTTCTCTAATTCCTCCCTTGCAGGTTCCATCATAGGGGAGTGAAATGCACCTCCAACAGGTAAAACTAAAGCTCTTCGAGCTCCGGCATTTTTTAAAGATTCACAAGCAAGGTCAATGGCATTAATTTCCCCTGAAATAACTAATTGTCCTGGGCAATTATAATTTGCAGCAACCACAACACCATCAATTTGAGCACAAATGTTTTCAACAATATTGTCCTCTAGACCAAGTACTGCAGCCATAGTACTTGGGCGTAATTCACATGCTTTTTGCATGGCAATAGCGCGTTTATAAACTAACTCTAAACCATCCTGAAAACTTAATGAGCCAGCAGAAACTAAAGCTGAAAATTCACCTAAAGAGTGTCCTGCAACCATATCGGGCTTAAAATTTTCACCTAATATCTTTGCTAAAATAACTGAGTGTAAAAAAATAGCAGGTTGGGTCACTTTGGTTTGTTTTAGGTCTTCAACAGATCCTTCAAACATGATATCTGTAATAGAAAACCCTAAAATATCATTTGCAATCTTAAATAATTGCTTTGCTTTTGAAGACTGTTGATACAGGTCTAAGCCCATTCCAGAAAACTGAGCTCCTTGTCCTGGAAATATATATGCGTTCATGAATTCTAAATTTAAGATGCAAAAATAGCAATAAATATACTATTTAGAGCTCTTTGGTAGCAGCTTCTGCACAACGTTCACCGTCCATTGCTGCTGATATGATGCCCCCTGCGTAACCACCACCTTCTCCGCAAGGAAATAAATTGATGACTTCTGGATGATGTAATGAGTCATTTCTTGGAATATTTACGGGTGATGAGGTTCTCGATTCGACTCCGACAACATTAGCCTCATGGGTATAATATCCTTTCATTTTTTGTCCAAATGTTTTCAATCCTTTTCGTAAAGAACTTCCAATTAGTGTTGGTAATAATGAATGTAAAGGTGCTGACTTCAAGCCTGGCTGATAAGACGAATTGTTTAATGTAGTTGACAGCTTGCCTTCAACAAAATCTGTTAAACGTTGTGCTGGTGCGGTTTGTGTTCGTCCGCCGGATGTAAACGCCAACCGCTCCAAATCCTTTTGATATTCAAGTCCTTTTAATGCTCCAAAGTGGTCATATTTCATCAAATCTTTTTCTACATTTATTTCAACTACAATTCCAGAATTAGCATAAATATTGTTTCGACGTGAAGGAGACATGCCATTGACAACTACTTCATTGTCGCCTGTAGCTGCAGGAACTATAAATCCCCCCGGGCACATACAAAAAGAATAAACACCTCTTTGATTTACTTGATGTACTAGATTGTAAGCTGCTGCTGGTAGTAACTCATCTCTTTTTTCACTGCAATTATATTGAATTCTATCTATAATTTCTTGAGGATGTTCAACTCTGACCCCCATAGCAAAAGATTTTGCTTTTAGTGTAATTTGATGATGTCTTAGTAGATAAAAAATATCTCGAGCAGAATGACCTGTCGCTAAGATGATACGATTTACAAAAACCTCTTGCGCACCATTAATTTCTATCGTTTTAATTTTTTGGTTCTTTATGACCATGTTTGTCAAACGGCTATTGAAATGAATTTCTCCGCCATACTTTAAAACAGTTTCACGAATATTTTCTACAACTTTAGGTAGTTTATTGGTTCCAATATGTGGATGGGCATCAATTAATATTTGATCAGTAGCTCCATGAAATACGAGGTTTTCAAATATACGCCTTACGTCACCTCGCTTTAAACTGCGAGTGTAAAGTTTACCATCGCTGTAAGTGCCTGCACCACCTTCACCAAAACAATAATTTGAATCTTCATTTACGATATGTTCTTGATTTATGGCTTTTAAATCTCGTCGTCTTTCTTGAACTTTTTTTCCTCGTTCAAAAACAATCGGTTTGTATCCGAGTTCAATGCAACGCAGTGCAGCATACATGCCAGCAGGGCCAAAGCCAATGATATGAATTGATTTTGCATTAGAGACATCGTCATATTTAAATTGATAATTTGATTTTTCGGGAACTAATTCTTGATAATAAACTTCTATTTTATAATTAAAAAGAATAGTTTTAGCACGAGCATCAATAGATTTTCGTAAAATTTTTATGCCTGAAATATCATCAACTGAAAATCCAAGCTGTTGCGCCGCTTTGATGTTTAGGATTTGAGAAATACGCTCTTCCTCAAGTGTAACACGAACCTGGACTTGATAAATCATTTGGACAAATTAGAATTGAAATAAAGATTTCGAAACATATCACTTGTGTTGACGGTATAGCCATTCCATCATCATTGGATCACTGTAGGCAGCAATCCACGAAAAATGTCCCACTTCAGGATAGAGTGTAAACCCTGGCTCAGCACCTTCTTTAATAAGGGCATTTATCATATTTTGTGAAAGTTTGGCGCTCAAAGTTGTATCTCGTACACCATGAAAAACCCATATTGGAATCTTTGCAATGATATTTGCTTTAGTCACATCACCGCCACCGCAAACTGGAACTGCTGCTGCAAATAAATCGGGATACCGAGAAATAGCATCAAAAGTACCGATGCCCCCCATAGAGAGTCCTGTTATATAAATACGATTGACATCAACGGGCATTGTATTGATAGTTTTTTTTACTAATTCAATAAGTAATTGCATCGGTTTTGTTGGTGATGGTAGAAGTGACATATCATCTTCTGAAAAGTTTCCCCAACTCATGTTTTTAGGACATTGAGGCGCAAGAACGATTGATGGATGGATTTTCATAATGTTATCTGATGTAAAATTTTTTACACCCCATTTTAACTGTGCTTCATTATCATTGCCACGTTCACCAGCACCATGTAGAAAAATGACTAATGGATATTTGCTGTTTGTGTCGTAATCTGATAACAATTGTCTATAATTTAAACTATCACCTTTTTCGTTAATGTATTGCTGGTAAGTGAAAAGAGAGGATTGCGATGTTAGAGTATCAATATTCCCTAGCCACAGGAAAACTGTTAAATAGGCTAAAAAAAGTGAATCTAATCTTGACATAATTTGTTGTGTTCGTTTAAACAATATTTTTTGTGTAGGAAATGAAAGAAAAAGCATGTTCATGATTGCCATCCTTATCATGGAAAGTTTGGTTTATTTCTGTCCATTTTAGGGCATCAACTTCAGGAAAAAAGGTATCTCCTTCAAATTGATGATGAACCTTAGTAAGTTCAATAGTATGTGCCATGGACATGGCTTGTTTGTAAATTTCACCACCTCCAATTACAAAGGGTTGTGAGTCGTGTTTCGAAGCGTCGATGGCATCCTCGAGTGAATGAACTACAATGACGCCATCGGGTACTTGGTAATTAGTCTGTCTAGTAATGACGATGTGAGTTCTGTTTGGTAATGGTTTAGGAAAACTTTCAAATGTTTTACGACCCATTATGATGCAGTGACCATTCGTTAATTGTTTGAACCGCTTTAAGTCATCTCTAAGATGCCAAATAAGTTGATTGTCTTTCCCGATAACATTATTTTCTGACGCAGCGACAATGATTGTTATATTAGAAGATTGTTCGCTTGTTAATATCGCTTTTTCTGCCTGAGATTGTAACATCATTTCTGTTTCTTTATCTAAACCTTTTTTTAGTGTATTTATTTTAATTTGCTGTTTGGCAACTAGCTTTTCAAGTTGTTTCTTCTCCCAGGATTTTCCCATAAAACTATGTCCAATGAGTACATTGAACGCATGATATGTCAAAAAAAACAACCAAACAAAAGTTGCTATAACATGCCAATTATAATTAAATAACTTAAAATGATTACCAACACCTAAAATAGTATTAGTTAAAAATAGAAACAACCCTCCAATAAAAAATAATAGAACATGGGTACGTAATCGTTTTTTTTGTCTTATGCGACTTTGAGCATATTCAATTAACTCTAATTGGTCTTTATCTATTTGAGTGTGATGTTTCTTTTTACCAAACATGTGACATATATTGTAGAGATAAAGTTAAGTCTTTTTTGAATTTAAACATATTTTCACCCTAATTAGAACTAAAATATATTAGAATTGAAAAAGGAATGATGGCAGCTTTACCTGTTAATTTACCGGAAATAAAGCGTGGTAATAGATTTATTACTCTAATTGCTTCTTCTTCAAGCGATAGGTGTGGTCCTCTAGCCTTTGCCTCAATGACATCTCCTGATTTATTTATTTTAAACATAATACTTGTCTTTTGGAAAATTTTAATCATTAAAAATATCGACATTATTTTTTCTAGAAATAAATCGAGATACTTTTTGTAACCTTCATTTTTTTTGCGATGCTCTCGTTTTTTTATGCTTACAGTCGTGAAAAATAGAGTTTTCATCAAGTCGTAATTCTTTTTTAAAGTCTTTTAACTTTCAGTGTCCGTAACTTCCTGGTTGTAAGCAATTTTGTGAAAGAATAAGAGTATTACAACAAATAAAATTTGTTTCATAATTAAATTGCGACGGCCCCTTTAATATGTGGATGAGGGTCGTAATTAACCAACGTGAAATCATCAAATTCAAAATCAAAGATATTTTTAATTTCTGGATTCAACACCATAGTGGGCAACGTCCTTGGAGCTCTTGATAGTTGTAAGTTTAATTGTTCTTGATGATTATTGTAAATATGAGCATCTCCAAATGTGTGTATGAAATCACCTGCCTTGTAACCACAAACTTGAGCCATCATCATTGTAAATAAGGCGTAAGATGCAATGTTGAAAGGAACTCCTAAAAAGATATCAGCACTTCTTTGGTACAATTGACAACTCAATTTCCCATCTGCAACATAAAATTGAAAAAAAGCATGGCAGGGAGGGAGCGCTGCTTTACCATGAGCAACATTTTCACTAAATGATTTTGACGTGTCAGGTAATACAGATGGGTTCCAAGCAGAGACCAACATTCGTCGACTGTCAGGATTTGTTTTTAAGGAATGAATAACTTCTTTTATTTGGTCTATTTCATCATTGTTCCAGTTGCGCCATTGATGTCCATAAACAGGCCCTAAATCACCATTTTCGTCGGCCCATTCATTCCAAATACGAACGCCATTTTCAGTAAGGTAATTGATGTTAGTGTCACCTTTTAAAAACCACAAAAGCTCATAAATAATAGATTTCAAGTGTAGTTTTTTGGTAGTTACCATTGGAAACCCTTGACTTAAGTCAAAACGCATTTGATAACCAAAAACACTTTTAGTGCCTGTTCCTGTTCTATCTGCTTTTGTGTTTCCGTTATCTAAAACGTGTTTTACGAGGTCGTGATATTGTTTCATTTAATATAAAATTCTTAGGAAAGAAAAGTAAAAAAAAAGGTCATACCACAAGGGTTTAAAACCTTAATTTATTTTAAAAGTTATTAACTATTTAGCCAATAATCATTCCGGCAATAGTTGCCGAAATTAACGATGCAATCGTGCCACCAATCAAAGCTTTTATTCCAAATTTAGATAATTGTTTACGTTGCCCGGGAGCTAAAGAACCAATTCCTCCAATTTGAATACCAATAGATGCAAAATTTGCAAATCCACAAAGCATGTAGGTGGCCATAATTACAGATTTTTGATAGTTTAAATGAGTAGCATTGGCCACATTTTTTAAATCAGCCAATTGGATATAGCCAATAAACTCACTTGCGGCTAATTTAATTCCTAAAAGTTGTCCCATAAGCGCCATGTCTTCTTTTGCTATTCCAATGAGCCACATCAGAGGCGCAAATGTGTAGCCTAAAATTAATTCTAGAGAAAGACTTTGATATGGTGTGTTGTTAACTATCCAATGATTGACAGATGTAAGATCACCAATCCCTCCAAGGATGCCATTAATCATTGCGATGAAGGCGACAAAAACCAAAAGCATTGCCCCAACATTTACAGCCAATTTCAGGCCTTCTGTGGTTCCATTTGCTATCGACTCTAAAATATTCGAGCCAATCTTTTCTTTAGATACTGAGACACTCGTATTGATATTCTCAATTTGAGGAAAAAGTATTTTTGAAATTACAATAGCACCAGGAGCTGCCATTACAGAAGCAGCTAATAAATGTTTTGCATAAAACAATTGTAATTCTGCATTGTCACCCCCCAAAAAGCCAATGTAGGCAGCTAAAACTGCTCCTGCTACAGTCGCCATACCACCAATCATTACTAAGAGAATTTCTGATTTATTCATTTTCTCTAGATAAGCCTTGATAAGCAATGGAGCTTCTGTTTGCCTTAAAAAAATATTACCAGCAACGCTCAAGCTTTCTGCTCCTGAGATTCCTAATAA
>ERZ1049444.1676-NODE-1676-length-16166-cov-4.207063_pt1 | contig 16166 bp, 17 predicted proteins | sample MGYA00383101_ERZ1049444 | MGnify/ENA primary metagenome ERZ1049444 (study PRJEB29581, sample SAMEA5548371) | metagenome | biome: marine; feature: coastal; material: water | depth 50 m | study: Short-term variability in the microbial, nano- and picoplankton...
AAATGATTTCTCATTGGATGCGTGTTGGATTTGTCCACGGCGTCATGAATACAGACAACATGTCCATTCACGGATTGACCATCGATTACGGCCCGTACGGTTGGTTGGAAGATTACAATCCCGGGTGGACCCCCAACACAACCGATGCAGGAAGAAGCCGGTATTGCTACGGCCAACAGCCCCAAATCGGTGCATGGAATGTTGCCAGACTTCTCGAAGCCATGGTCCCAATGATGGATGAACCAGAACTCCTTCACGGAGTATTGGAAGCCTATACCTCCACATTTGAGCAACTGCACAACACCATGTGGACTAACAAACTCGGCCTTGGGCCATGGAAGGATGAGGATGAAGCATTGATTCGCAACCTGAATGCTTTACTGCAACGAGTTGAAACCGACATGACGATCTTTTTCCGCCTTCTCTGTTCCATTGAACGGCCATCTGTTGAACTTCTAGAGGACGCATTCTACGAACCTTCAACGATTCCCAGAAATGAATGGAATGAATGGCTTCTACGCTGGTGGGAGCGGGCAGACCAAAGTCCAGACCGAACCACAATGCTCCAAAACAATCCAAAATATGTCCTGAGAAACTGGATGGCACAAGTTGCGATCGATGCTGCAGACAACGGAGACTTCTCCGTAGCCGAGGAACTCCATGCCCTGCTCAAAAGCCCATACTCCGAGCAACCTCAGTTTGAAGCCTCATGGTTCCAAAAACGCCCGGAGTGGGCTCGCCACCGTGTTGGTTGTTCAATGCTTTCGTGTTCAAGTTGATTCACCCACGCCGCAAGGCGTCTAATGAACATCAAACGGTACGGGTAAAGGCTTGGATTCCGGTAATGTAACGCCCAAGAATGAGATTGTGGATATCATGGGTGCCTTCGTAGGTTTTGACCGATTCAAGATTGGCCATGTGTCGCATGATTGGGTATTCGTCAAGAATTCCGTTGGCTCCATGGATGTCACGAGATACCCTCGCTATTTCCAGTGCGATGTCGACGTTGTTCATTTTCGCTAGAGAGATTTGTTCAGGGAACCACGTTCCGTCGTCTTTCTTCTTTCCAAGATGGTAGGCAAGAAGTTGACCTTTCGTGATTTCTCTCAGCATCCATGCAAGTTTGTTTTGAATCAGCTGATATGACGCAATGGGGTGATCGAATTGAATTCGGCTAAGTGCATAGGTTTTCGAACTGTGAAAGCAGGCCATGGCCGAGCCAAGAACGCCCCATGAAATCCCGTATCGAGCGTTGTTCAAGCAAGAGAACGGCCCACGAAGACCCTTGACGCCTGGAAGCATCCTGTCTTTTGGAATCTTACAATCTTGGAATACGAGTTCGCTGGTAACGCTTGCTTTCAGCGAGTGCTTGCCTTTCATTTCAGGAGCGGTGAATCCTTCGTCACCCTTCTCGACAATGAATCCACGAATGACTCCGTCAAGTTTTGCCCAAACCACGGCGACGTCGGCAATGGTTCCGTTGGTAATCCACATCTTGGCCCCGTTGAGGAGGTAATGGTCGCCCTTATCTTCAGCCTTGGTGATCATGTCACCAGGGTTTGAACCGTAATCGGGTTCCGTGAGTCCGAAGCACCCAACCCATTCGCCAGAAGCCATCTTTGGAAGGTAATGCTCTTTCTGTTCTTCACTTCCGAAGTCCCAGATTGGGTACATGGCCAGAGAACCCTGGACGGAGGCAAAGGAACGTAGCCCACTGTCGCCTCGTTCGAGTTCTTGACAGATAAGCCCGTACGCGACGTAGGATAGACCTGGGCATCCATAGCCTTTGAGCGGGGCGCCGAGAACACCCATTTCGCCAAGGGCTACTCGCCACTCGTCAAGAAATACACCGTCTTCGCATGCTTGCTCAATTTTCGGAATGACCTCTTCATCCACCCACTCGCGGACCAAATCCCGAATCATGATTTCTTCTTCGGTCAGTAGGCTTTCTATATCGTAGAAATCAAGTCCTTCAAACGGCTCCATAGCAGTCTCCCTCAACCTCATGGCTGCGCGCGTGCTTCATCAACATAACCCTTGGGCCGTGAAGGATTACTTGCTTTCTTTCTTAGGAAAACGCCAGGCTTTGTACTTTCGTTGGAGATAAGGACTGTTCATGTAAACAAGGCCGATGATGACGCCCGGAACCGAGACCGCCACCGCTCCAAGCACGAGTACGGTCATGATGTTTCCATCAACCTCTTCCAGAAGGGGAGAAAAGGCAAGGACATTACCAAATTCAGTAACGATGAATCCTTGATGCATGTCGGTCTCCCAAACCACGCTCATCGTCCTACCTGCGATCACAGAATCCCATTCAGTGGCGTCTTCCGCCATGAGGACCGTGAACGCTTCGCTGGTTTGTGGTTCATGACGAATCAGCGAAAATGGAGCCATGTGGACAAGACTGGTCCCTCCGTGCCCTGTAGTCACATCGATTTGTTCTCCGGAAGACAGATCGAACATCAATGTTGGTTCGCCGTATGATTGACTCGCATCAATGGTATTGATGCGAAGGGCTTTGCTACGGAGTCCACTTGCAAACGCAACACATTCGTTCAGTACCGGATCTGAACATTCAACACCAACCCAAGTTTCAGTTAGCGTCCCTGAGATCCAGGTCAACTTATGATCTCTGTCAATGACTGCGATACCGTCTTCCAGGCTTGAAGCAAAGCACACGTTGTAATTGGGATTTGGATGGCAGGATATGTCTGTAATTCGACTGGTGCTGGTGGAATTGAGAGATTGAAATCCAATGTGCTCAGCAAATTTCCAGAGCGTTCCGTCCTCGGAACCAACGTAAGCGTAATCTCCCGCAGAACGCCAGTCAACTGCTGATAGGTCGTAACCCATCACCGAAAAGGAATCGTTGACGAACGTGACGCCATGGTCGTAGGTATCGTAACGGAGAGCCAAGCCTTCATCTCCCATCATGAGAGCTGTATTCCCGCGTGGATGCCATGCAACATCCTGTACGGTGGATGTCCGCCCGGTTAACAGTTCAATGTCCTTAGAGCGGTCGTCGGCATCGGTTGCTGAAAGAATTCGCGCATACCCATCAGCCCCTGCAATAAGGACCGAAGACCCGTCAGGAGAGACTTCACCAACCTTGATTCCTAAGTCCGTTTCGCCAAGGACTCCAACATCGCTCAACTCAATTCGCGTAACCGCTTCAGCGGAAACCGTAGGAATGAGGAATAAAAAAAGAACGAAGAGTGCAAATTTTCGTACGCCCATACCTTCATCCACCAGCCCATGTATCAAAATCTCTCCGACGAATGATGCACCCCCCCTACTGCCTGATTTCAGCAACTTGGACGGTGATGCTTATGTCAAAAGGGTGCTTCGGCAAACCATGGAGCGATTTGCTGTTAAGAGAGGCGTGCAAAAGACGATGGGTGGAAATGCAGGGTTGGCGAAACTCGCAACACAATATTTTGATGACATCAATGTTGACGCTGATGGCGTGTTTACGGGTTCATACGGACTTTTGGTCATGGTCCAAGGCTCCTTTGATTCAGCTGGGAAACTTGCTGTTGATGTTGAACAACTCAAAGGAAGCGCTCTTGGCGAATTCTTGGAAGGAGAAAATGGTCGAGAGATGGCCATGGAATCCCGCAGGCGATGGTCCGGATTTTTGGACGATGCCACAGGATATTCCGCAAAACAACGTGGAGACAAGGCTAAGGAGGAAGCAAAGAAATTCTCAAAGGCTAAATCTGCGATCAAGATGGCACACAAGGCCATGGAATTGATGGATGTCTCCGCTGAAACTCAGGCTAAAGCACATGAACTCATCGAAAAGTTGCAAGGCATGGTTGATGCAGGAACTCCTCCGTCAGAAGGCCAAGTCAAGAAACTGAACGACCTTTTCTGAGGGTGATTCCATGACTGCCGAGGTTCCATTGGATGCTTTTATCGAACGGATTCCGGAAATCAATGAACTGACACCCGACAAGAAAGAGCGAATTGGGCTGATGGTCGGCCAAGTCGACGAAGTGGTGGGATTGGAACACCTCGTGAAGTGTATGACCGAAGATACCTCAAGGTCCGGAGATGATGTAATACAATGCTACGTTGGGTTTGAACCAAGTGGGAAGGCCCACATTGGTTGGAAAGTTCTGTCCTTACAACTGCGCAGAATGCTTGACGCAAAGACGAATGTATTGATTTTCCTTGCTGACTGGCATGCATGGGTGAACGATAAATTCGGTGGCGACATGGAAGCGATACAAACCACGGCCACGTACATGGAAGAGACATTCAGAGCCCTTCTTGGAAATCCACCCGAAGGAACGGGTCCTGGACAACTCCAATTCAAATGGGCCAGCGAAGTCATGGAGTCCAGTGAATACTGGGCCCGAGTATTACGCTGTTCTAAGGGAGCCACGCTTGCAATGGTGCGCAAAACGTTTACCATCATGGGTAGAGATGAAGCCTCCTCCGACCACGACCTTTCCAAATTCTACTACCCCGCCATGCAGGCTGCGGATATTTTCGAGATGAACATTGACATTGCAATTGGAGGAATGGACCAAAGAAAAGCCCACATGTTCATGAGAGATGTCGCCTCAAAATACGGGTGGGAAAAGGCAACTTGCTTGCACACACCCATCATTTCCTCACTCAAATCATCTGGGAGTCGAATGGAATCCTTTGACCATAAAATGTCAAAATCCGACCCGTCTGGCTCTTTGCTGCTTCACGACAGCCATGAACGGATTCGTAAGAAAATGCGAAAGGCCTACTTGGACCCAGCAGATCAACAATCACCCGTTTACGAACTTGCAGAACACATTGTGCTGCCTGAGTTTGGTGAAATCGTAGTGACTCCAGACCCTCGGTTCGGAGAACCAAGTACCTGGACCACCCTTGAGGCATTCAAAGAAGCGGTTACCAACGGCACCTTGCATCCTTTGGACGCAAAATTTGGAGTTGCAGATGGACTTGCAAAAGGGTTGGAACCTGTTGAGGCCCACTTTGAGACGAACCCCGAAACCCTTGAAGCAGTCACTGCACTGATGCAAGGATAAACTTACTTAGCATCTACAATCGGCAAGGGTTCAACGCTGATGACATCGATGGAAAGCAAACGACGCGTGTCTTTGGCAAAATTTCGAGTTGGAATGGGCTGTACCCTGAGAATGCCGTTAACACGCATGAAGGATGAACTCTCGATGTCTCCTACCAAGTCATCAGCCAGCGTCCCGATGAGTTCAAATTTTGTCGAACACTGAATGAGATGGTGGTCTTTATTGTAACTGATTTGCCTCATCGAGATATCCTGAACATCCTCGTAGTAGCACTCATCAGTTACCATGCGGAAATTTGGACGCGGATAAAAATGGGCCAATGGGATATCTTTTGTGTCAATCCCTTCAATTGACTTTTGAAGACAAATGCGGCAAACACTGGGGCTTTCACGTTCCCGTGCCCTGCGTTGTTCAACCGTGGCTGAGGCCCCACAATCCTTGCATTTGTAAATCGCAGACTTCAGCCAACCGTAAGGATGGGACACGTGTGCTATTTTCACATCCACTGAGAGAAGCTTGTCCCGGTCGCGCATCCGCAATTCGTCCATGGTCCGATGGTAATTCGTACTCAAGTTCACAACTCTGACGATCGGCCGAGTAAGGACTCCATTTTGGTCAAATTGTTCTTTCAGTACTTTGTCCCCCATCGAGAGTGTCCTGGCTGGATTCAAGTGGAATTCCGTTTTGAGGACATTGTCTTTTGACATGACATCATGCTCGACTTCAAATCCAAACACGTTCATCTCAAGGCCTTCTAAGTCCTTAATTTCCGGCAAATACTCTTTTTCAAATAAGATTCGCCATGCTGCGAGCACTTGTTGGTCTTTCTCACCGAGGTCAATGGGGTTGTCTGCTGACATGGAATTTTACCGCTATGTTGAGGGTTCATAATCTTGGCGGAGTGACCGGTAACTTCGTGGCGTTAAATCGCCCATGTCCATCCCATATGCAGTGGTGACAAGGTTCATGAATTGGATGCCGGTGGTTCATCCATCCGTACTCGGAGGAGTGACCCGTATGCCAAACATTGTTGTCCTTGTAAAGCAAGTCCCAGATACCAACGCCAAGATAGCCATCAGCGGTGAAACCGTCGATTTATCAGCAGTAAAAATGGTCATGAGCCCCTACGATGAATTCGCCCTCGAAACAGCCTTGCTCCACAAGGAAGCCGCAGGTGGCGAAGTCACTGCCCTCACGGTAGGTGGACCCGCTGCAGAAAAAATCCTCAAGGATGCAAAAGCCATGGGTGTTGACAACATTGTTCGTATCGAAACATCCGATTCAATGGACACCAATGCTCTACAAACTGTCCTCAAAGACGCCATTTCAAGCCTTGGTGCAGAAGTGGTTTATTGCGGTAAATCCGCAGCAGACACAGGGGCTGGTTCTACTGGCCCAGGTGTTGCAGAACGCCTTGGATGGTCATCGGCCTCAAACGTAGTTTCCGCAAGTTTTGACGGTGGTCTGTCAGTCACAGCCCCTGGGAACGGCGGCAACGTTCGCCTTAGCGTACCCCTACCTGCCGTGGTATCGTGCGACAAAGGAAGTTTCAAAGTTCGGAAGGCCAACATTAAGGGCATCATGCAAGCCAAGAAAGCCGCTGTAGACGTTCGTGCAATCGAAGCACTTCCATCCACTGCTACCGTTGTGAACCAATCCCTCCCTCCCGCAAAACCTGCAGGGAAATCCTACCAAGGCGGCGAGGCTGCTGCTGAAGTAGCACAACTGCTCCGGGACGAGGCCAATGTATTGTGAAGTGATACCATGAGTGAAACGATTGTAATTGCAGAAATGAACAACAACAACATCCACCCGAGCACTGCTGAACTTGTTGCAGCGGCTTGCGCACTTGGATCAGAACCTACCCTCGTCGTGCCCTGCACCGACGCCGGAGCAGCAGACAGTGCGGCCACATGGACTGGGCTTTCAGGCCTCATTGCGGCCAAATCAACAGCCTTTGAAAATTATGATGCCGCTGGATGGGCATCCGCATTGGATGCTGTGATGCCTCAGGGGACCATCGTTACTGGAGCATCACCTCAATCCAAAGACCTCGCAGCCCGTATCGCTGCTCGTCGAAGCCTTCCTGTTGTACAAGACGTCGTGAAGATTGATGGAAACCAAGTCACTTCCCCCGTCTACTCCGGGAAAGCCATGCAAACCGTAGCATTGGGCGGGGCCAGCGTTGTTTCTGTTCGCTTCAACGTGTTCGCACCCGTCCAAGGCGGCGGACAAAACAGCGTTTCCGTAGTGGATACCACTGGAGATGTCGCAACCTCTGTCCAAGAGTTCATGGCTCGTGCCTCTGAGCGCCTTGACGTATCAGAAGCAAACATCGTCATCTCCGGAGGACGAGGAATGGGTTCACCTGACAACTTCAGCCACCTCGAAGCCGTTGCTGACACCATCGGAGCAGCAGTCGGAGCATCACGCGCAGCTGTTGACACATGGGAGGCCATACCTCACTCCATGCAAGTTGGTCAAACAGGAAAAACGGTCAATCCAAATCTCTACATCGCAGTCGGCATCTCAGGAGCCATTCAACACCTTGCTGGAATGCGTTCTTCCCGGTACATTGTCGCCATCAACAAAGATGCTGATGCACCGATTTTCAAGCACGCTGATTATGGAATCGTTGCAACCTGGGAAGAAGCACTTCCAGTTCTTCAAGCCCAATTCCAGTCAATGATGGGCTGATCAAGCGTACTTACCAAAACCGTACACGCCACTCCCTGCCTGGTCGCCAACGAACGGGTTTGACGCCCGTTCTTGACCGATTGTCGTGTGTGGTCCGTGACCCGGATGAACGATTGTGTCCAAGTCCAGCGGCCATAATTGAGTGTGAATTGAAGAGGCGAGCAAGTCAAAATCCCCACCTGAATGGGGGATGTCCGTTCGACCTACTGAACCAGCGAACAGCGTATCTCCGACAAAAACATGATTTGGGGCACCGTTCACCTCGATAAGCAAACAACAGCCACCGAGTGTATGACCTGGAGTGTGGAGCACTTGAAGAGCAATTGAGCCGAAAGAATGCCACTCTGATGCGACCAAGGCGTGGTCTGCTTCGGCTGGTTCCGGCAACTGGAGACCGTATCGCATCCCTGATTTTTTCGCCAATGTTTGGAGCATCGTATCGTCGGGATGCAGATACCAATCCACCTCGTAATGAGCTTTGAGCACTGGAATGAAACCGCTGTGGTCAAAATGTGCATGTGTGTTGACCAAAGCAACGACTCTTCGCTTTGGAATGCCCGCCTGCGAGGCTTCTTCCAACGTACTGGGACCGGTTGACCAATCTGGTCCGTTTCCCGAAAAGGATTCAATCCAGTCAATCAGACGCTGGGGTTCATCCCCGCCGTCAATAATGATGGTGTCTCCTGTTTCTGAATCGGTAACCACGGAACAACGCATCTGAAGCGGCCCAACAAAGAAGTTCTCAATCCAAGGATTCGTAAGGGCCATAGCCTCTCGGAGCAGGAGGTCCTTCATGAGGTTGAGCCTTCCAGAACAGTAACTGTAAGGCGGTCTGAGGTCCAACCGCCCTGCTGGTCGACCACACGAAGCTCAAAGGAATGAACGCCAAGCGGTAATTTCAACCGAACTTGAGATGTTGTAGCAATTTCTCTTCCTGAGCCTTCAATCCACGACCAGGATTTGACTTGTTGATGAGGGTCAAACGTCCCATTACCGTTCAACAAAACGACACAGGTTCCATCAGCGTCTGCTGTAAGGCGTTGATCGTCTCCCGCCGAAGCTTGTGGTTTGAGGATTTCATCATGATGAGAGGAAAGGGCCTCAAACAATTCGTCTTCATCCTCTTGCATCAGCATTGACTCGGTAGGGTTGTTGAGCGCATCCAACAAATCAGCATCATCGGTCAGTCCCGATGGCAGGTCTTCAACGGGAGAGGTTCGATCGTCGCCCATTGCGTTGAGGAGGAGGTCAAGTTCCTCGGCATTTGCCGTTTGGGCATTCATCGAATCTCGTTCGGACTCGGTAAGAAGGGCAAGGACATCATCGTCATTCCCGCTGTAGAGTTCTTCTGCATTCAATCCTACATGATCGGCTGCAGTGGTAAACCAAAGTGATAATTCAGTGGGGTCCATTTCTGTGAGTTCGCCCTCAAGGTCGATGCAACCGATGGGTTCTGCATCGGTGTAGTCGTTTTGGTCATCTCCTGCAAAGTAAAGTCGCCCCCGCTCACGGTCTGCACGAAGCCACTGAGCCATTCCTTGATGCTCAACTTTCCAAACGGGGCCATCGAGTTCTCTTCCGTGAATGAAGAACCAAGAACTCGCAGCAACCGTTCCCTCAGAGTAGACCAATGAAAAAATGGGGTGCTGAGTTTCTAACACACGTTCCATCGAGCCGTCTTCCTGAAGGTGGTGGACTTCTCCATTATCAAATCCCAAATAGGAACCTGCATCTCCTGTACAGGAAGTAAGTAAACGCATACGTAACTCTTGACGGTGAACAAGTTGGCCGTCCGACCACAATTCAAGCTCGATTGCTTCTTCATCACCTGCGACAAGAGCGTGCCCCTCACGAGTCAAGAAAAAATTACCCTGTTGGGTCAAACCCATTCCAGTAATACGCTCCCCAATGCTTCCTCGCATGGGCCGTGACCACAGAACAGCATCCTCGTTGAGGCAATGAACTGAACCGTTTTGTTGAGCGATGTAGATGCGGTCAGCCGACACCTCCATTTTGATGATGTCCTCAAATCCAAACTTGGACGACAGGGATGCAGAATGTTCGCCTTTCACAGAAAGGAGCTGCCCCAAACCGTCCAATACCACCAACGATGTTCCCCAAGGAATGCACTGCACAACCCCTGCTTCGATGGTTTTTTCCTGTGATACACTGCCATCAAGATCATGAAATAAAAGCCCATTGATTTCATCACCAACGACCCATTGGTTGCGGTAAAACAGGAGGGAAGAAACGTCGTTTAGATGTTCAAACGTTGAAGTCACCTGGCATTGACCGTTCTCGTCAAGAACACCGAGATGCACTCTTCTTTTGCCTTCAACCCATGCTAGATATGAATTCGCTTCATCAAACATGAGATGACGAACCTTCCCCTCGGATTCAACCAATCGGTAAGCATCACGCGTGAACACCATGGAAGTGGCTGGACTGCACCGTAGAAAAGGCCTCGCCCGTGTTGTCGCACCGAATCAGTTTTCTTCGTCGTTATGAAGGTCAATGACGGCATCGTCTTCATGCGATTGATTCTTGGCTGAATCGTTTCGTGCAACATCAAGACGGTCAAGATACGCTTTGTCAATGTCTCCTGTGACATAATTACCGTCAAAACAACTTGAGTCAAAACGGTCAATTCCGGCCTGATCATTCCATGTTACATCGACCAAATCTTCCAATGTCTGGTAAAACAAACGGTCGGCACCGATCACTTCCCCAATTTCTGAAACCGTTTTCCCGTCAGCAATGAATTCATTCACTGCGGGCATGTCAATTCCGTAGACGTTTGGATGGCGCACCGGTGGGGCTGCTGAAGCAAAGTAGACTTTAGCGGCACCAACTTCACGGGCCATTTCGATGATTTGGGCACTTGTTGTTCCACGAACAATTGAGTCATCTACGAGAAGGACATTTTTTCCCTTAAATTCGTGCTCAATAGCGTTTAATTTGCGACGTACTGATTTCTCTCGCAATGCTTGACCCGGCATGATAAACGTCCGCCCAACGTAACGGTTCTTGACAAAACCTTCCCGGTAAGGAAGGTCCAAAGCATTGGCCATTTGCAGGGCTGCAATTCTGCCAGAGTCCGGAATTGGAATCACTGCATCGATGTCATGGTCAGGCCACTCCTCAAGAAGACGTTCTGCGAGTCGTTGGCCTTGGTTAAGTCGTGCCTGATACACGGAGATTCCGTCAATAACTGAATCGGGGCGTGCAAAGTAAACAAATTCAAAGATGCACGGAGAATAAGAGCGCTTTGGAGCGCATTGCCGGGTGAACAGGTGACCAGATGAACTGATGAAAATCGCTTCTCCGGGAGCCACGTCCCGAATCACTTCAAAACCGAGTGCAGTCAGTGCAACCGACTCACTCGCCACCATGTACTCTTCTTCTCCCTCAACTTCACGCTTTCCGAAGACGAGTGGCCGAATTCCGTTGGGGTCGCGGAACGCTAAGACGCCGTAACCAGAGATGACTGAAATGCAAGCATAGCCCCCTCGTACGTGTTCATGAAGAGCTGAAACTGCGCCAAAAATGGTCTCAATATTGATGTGAGGATTACCCTCGATTTTGAGAGCACGTGAACGATGCCCGATTTCAACTGCCAGCATGTTCAGCAACAATTCAGAATCGCTTGTGGTGTTGATATGCCGCATGTACTCGTCACGTAGCATGACTGCCAGTTCGTCGGCATTGGTCAAGTTTCCATTGTGTGCAAGCGCGATACCGTATGGTGAGTTGACATAGAACGGCTGGGCTTCAGCTCGGGACGATGATCCCGCTGTGGGATACCTTACATGACCAATTCCAACGTTGCCTTGAAGTCTCAACATGTGGCGTTTGAAAAAGATGTCCGAAACCAATCCGTTTGATTTTCGAAGGCGAAAGTTGCTTTCGTAATCCGTAACAATTCCAGCGGCATCTTGACCGCGGTGTTGCAATACAGTTAGACCGTCGTAGAGCAATTGATTGACATGGAATCCTTGCCGACCAACTAGACCGATTATGCCGCACATGGTGTCGCCTCATCGCTACTAAGCCATGCCTGCTTCTTATCGTTGCGATTGATTCGCAAGAGTCAAGCCTTAGGACGGTGGGACTTCTTGGACCAGTTGAACTTGCGAATTCGTGCAGTTTCGCCGTATCCACAGGATGAACACACCTTCTTTTGCTTGTGATATGCATTGCGGCCACAGCGGCGGCAACGCAGGTGAGTGGTCTTCTGACGCTTTCCCATTGACGGTGTACCCTTCGACATTTAACCACCCTGTGGAGCAGTCCACCGACCTCTTCCTTATGAAATCAACGGCAGACCATCCGAAGGAAGAATCACTCTTCTTCGTCAAAAATATGCTGCTTGGTGGGGCTGTTCATGAGGGAGGCGAAGGAGATGCCGCCAACAATGAGGGCGCTGATGGAGATTGCAATAAACGTCGTCGAGAAGCGGATGATGTTTGACAGTGCTTGCGCCCGAATGGAACCGTTGGATTCCATGAGCAAATCTCCTTGTGAAAGGAACATGAACGAAACCATGACGCCAACAAGGGCTGCCCCCAACATGCCAACCAAAGGTGAAATGGGACGCTTACGCTTATCTCCGTATACAAAGAGGGAAAAAAGCAGCACAAAGGAAGCGATGGTGTAGGATGTTAGAAGCGAGTTGCCAAAACGGACGAAGGCTCCGTTAGTGACGTGCCCGTAGAGTACAAGTGCGAGCCCACAAAGAAGCAACGGGAAAAACAAGAAACTAGCACCCAAGATCACAACGCTGGCCCGAGAGTTCTGCTCACTCATCTGAAGTACCTCCTTCTGTATGAGCTGCTATGATTCCTGCTGCACGAGTGAGTTCATCTTCGGTGGGTGCAGGCAATCGAGAGGGTTCCGGAAGTTGAGATTCGTAAAATGCAATGACAAATGCAAACACGAAGATGGCCAAACTGAACCCTACCAGCATACCAAATACATCGGCGCCCGCAAGCCAAAATTCATGAGCAAATCGTTCAGCATCAACCCGAGGTCCATCAAAAGCAAAGCCCATGATGACCAAAGATACCAGCATCAGCAAAACCACAGTGAGAAGGCGCTGCTCTTGGATGCGGTTATCACCGACCCGCCGAGTCAGCATAATCGCGCCTGCGGCCAGTCCAGTTGAAACAAGGAGCGTCGTACTCCAGAAGATGAACCAGTAACCGTTAACTTCAGCCGGATAGGTTGGAGTCAAAATCCACCAGTGCATTCCCTCAAACCACAGAACGCCGAGCATGATCATGACAATTCCACTCCGACGCTCTGACATGGAAAGACGGCCAACTGGGACGTTGCCGGAAAAAGAGAGGTTGTAAATGCCAACGGCAAGAAGCGCTGTAGGCCCAACAATACTTCCGATGAAGTGACCAAAACTGCTCGACGGGGAGAACGGAATGGTCCAGGGTGCGAGCAGAATTGTGAGGATCCCAACTCCAACCAGAATTTGTCCGGCGCGTTTGACCGAACTCTCCTTTGCAAAGAGGAACATCAGCGCCCCCATGACAAAGACAGCACCGGGCGCCCAGAAGAAAAAGAAGGCCAGTACCGTCTCTTCCATGCCCTACCCAGTGCGAAAAACCTTATGAAGAATCCCTTGAGCATTTACGCAGTGAGCCGATTATTCACTGAAACGATGTCGGCAGCCATAAATACCCGACCTCTGTGGGCTGACTGCTTAGGTGTTACATATGGTAAAGCGACCCCGACAAGTCAAGCGCTACAGTCCTTCTGCTGGCAAGCATACCATGCACACCGTTGAGCGCGTTAAGAAGCGACGCGCCTCCGAACTTCGCTGGGGTCAGCGCCGTTTCCGCCGCGTCATGGCTGGATACCGTGGTTTCCCACGTCCAAAACCTGACGGTCGTGAAAAGCCAACCAAGCGAGTCAATATTCTCTACCGATGCACCGAGACAGGCAAAGCCCACTATGCCCCCTGCAAGCGTGCTAAGAAATTCGAATTGGTTGACAAGTGAGGTGTAAAAGATGACAAACAGTTTCCTGAAAGTTAGTTGCCGAGATTGCGGTAACGAATCAACGATCTTCTCCCGAGCCACTACCGCAATTGCATGCGATGTGTGCAGCGCAACCTTGACCAAGCCCTCTGGCGGAAAGGCAGAGTTGGTCGGATGTACCGTTGTAGAAGCGCTTGAATGAGGAGGCTGAGCCTCCCATGAGTACCAACCCCGTCGCACCTCCAGACGAAGGTGAACTTGTTGTTGCTACTGTCAAGAACGTGAAACAAAACGGAGCCTACGTCGACCTTGACGAATTCCCCGGAATTGAAGGATTTATTTTCATCGGAGAAATTGCGAGCGGCTGGGTCAAAAACATACGAGGATTTGTCCGTGAAGGTCAACGTTTGATCTGCAAAGTGATGCGAACTCGAAAGGACGGAAGTTCCCTCGAGCTTTCTCTCAAATCAGTTTCAGAAGAACGACGCCGTGCTCGCCTCCAAGAATGGAAAAACGAGCAAAGAGCACATCAACTCCTCAAGGTTCTCGGGGAAAAGGTCTCTTGGAGTCCTGAACAAACACAAGAACAAGGTCACGAACTCATTGATGCGTTTGGTACACTTTACGCTGCCTTTGAAGAAGCTGCGATGCAAGAAGGCGGTCTTACGAACGCCGGATTTGAAGGTGATTGGATTGTTCCATTCATTGAAATCGCAATTGAAAACATCATTCCTCCATTCGTTGAACTTCGGGGCATTTTGACCCTAAGCATCAACAACACACAAGGAGTCACAGTGATTCGAGAAGCACTTCTGTCTGCAGAATCGTTGTCCAACGCCGAAGAAGAGACTGAAGTCAAGTGCTTCTATGACGGAGCACCGTCTTATCGCCTTGAACTCAGAGCACCGGATTTCAAGATTGCCGAATCCCTTTGGGACCAAGCAACACGTTCGGTCATCGACTACATGGTGGCCGCAGGCGGAGAAGCAAACGCAGAACGAGAGTGAATATCATGGTCCGCCAAATCCTACAACAGTGCCTAACATGCCAAGCCTTCGGCCTCAGTACGACTTGCCCACAATGCGGAGAGCGAGCCCAAGCCGCTGCTCCACTCAAGTGGTCTCCTGAAGACCACAGAGCCTCTCTACGCCGAAAGATGAACGGCGTAGAAGAACCATCATGGAGTGAGAACCTCCCTACCCTTCCGTCGTTGAAGGCCATGATTGACACCGCTGAAGAAGAGTGAAACGGCGACGGGGCCAAGGCTCCAAACCCCTTCCGGAGCCGGCCTCCTTTACTCAAACATTATAGCGCGTATTGACTCGTTCGCGAGTTCATGACCTTGAGAATCGAATGGAGAAACGGCTCATCCTCTATCGGAACAGACGAAGTGATGTTGCTTGCCTTCCCCGGAGTAGGTAATATCGGGAAGGTCGCCATTGAAAGTTTGTGGAAACTGAACCCCACCAAGGTTATTGCACGACTTCACCCCTCAGGCCTCCCACCTTTGGCAACATTGGACGAGGATGGATTGCTATCTCCACCTCACCTCACGCTCTCGCGCGTGCAAACAGAAAGCGGGTCAAGTCTGCTGACACTAACCGGACCATCGCAACCAAACGACTCAATCGCTCAAAGCCAAATGGCGGAAGAATTGATGTCATTTTTCCAAGACCAGGGAGTCAGCAATGTGATTGTCCTTGCCGGAATGGCGGACTCCCCTGAACGAAAGGATACGTTCATGATCGCAAGTTCTGCGAGCCATCGTATTGAAATGGAATCATTGGGTGTGGATGTCCGTAGAGATGAACCAAAAGCAGGAGCCATCGGCGTTGCTGCCTTAATTGCATCAATGGGGCCGCTGTTTGGATTAAACACGAGTTGCGCCATTACCACCACAGTAGGTGCAAGTGGAGACATACTTGCATCTCAGAGAATGATTGAACATCTTGACCGTTGGTTCTCACTGGGATTGAATCTCCCACAGGAAGGAAATGAATGGCTTAAGCGCCGTTTAGAAGAGAGGGCACCAAAGAAGAAAATAGACCTCGTAGCTGAGATGTCATCATCCCATGATGCGTTCTATATGTAACCCCATTTGGATTCTTACGTCAAGTGTTGTCGGTAAGAGCGCCGAGAGAGGGATTTGAACCCCCGCGTCCAAGGGACAGTGGATTTCGAATCCACCGCAATACCGGGCTATGCGACCTCGGCTCTATCACATGGCTTTAGCGCGACCGTCATAAGCATGATGATGCGTCGGTGTTCTATGGAAGTACGGTTTCACGGAAGGGACGTCGAAATTTCAAGTTCGTTTGCATCAGGGACCACAGTTCGAGAAGCATTGCTTGCTTCAGAGATTCTTCCATCCATGGTCATTGTGAGTTATGAGGGTACGGTTTTACCCCATTCCACTCGATTGAATCAAGACATTGAATTGCTG
>ERZ1049444.1677-NODE-1677-length-16157-cov-11.347038_pt1 | contig 16157 bp, 21 predicted proteins | sample MGYA00383101_ERZ1049444 | MGnify/ENA primary metagenome ERZ1049444 (study PRJEB29581, sample SAMEA5548371) | metagenome | biome: marine; feature: coastal; material: water | depth 50 m | study: Short-term variability in the microbial, nano- and picoplankton...
GATTAAATTCATCATTGTAGATTACTTGTGAAAAGCAATGAAACGATGTTAGTAATGTAATAATAAGTAGTTTTGTTCTCATTTTTTTAGTTTTTAATTATTGGCAACGTTTAGTATATGGAAAGTAGGGCAGTTGATAAGCACTACATTTCAGGTTTAACACTTAGCTAAATATAAATATTTTGTTTTTAAATTTCGATTAAATGTTAAATTTTATATTTAGCGGACTTAGTAAATAAACACAGAACTTTGGGGTTAGCACAAAAGCCCTATTTTTTATATACATTGTTAGCAGCTGGCTTTATTTTAAACTTCCAACAACTTTTTTTTGAAAATTTCAGAGTGTTATGATTCGATTTTGAATATAACGGGATGATATTTTTCGACAAACAGATTAACTTCTTTTTCGGATATCATATTCGGATATGACATTACTAACAATTGTAGTGGAAGTTCGTCTTCTTTTAGAGGAGGTATTTCATAATGATGTTGATTTAGTTTAAACCCTACTCTTTCATAAAATTTTATTCTACGTTCATTAATATTGGAGGTAGGTAATTCAACCTCCAGTATAATCGGTTTATCATCACTATCAATAAATTTATTTAGAATTAACTTTCCGATACCTTTATTCCTTTGTTCTAAAGCCGTAGCAAAATGGTCTATGTATTTATGTGTTTCAAAATCCCACCATAAAATAAATCCTATAAATTGGTCTTTATCAATTAAAACTTCAAAATGATAATTGTCATTTTGCAACACTTTAGATTGGCTATCTAATGGTCTTCGCTCTTCAAAAGGAAAAGCATCTTCATAAAGTTTCCAGGCTTCCTGAAAATAATTATCTGAAATAGTTTTTAGTCTTATTAGTTTCATTAGGTTGCTTGCTGCTAACGGTCTGGTATAAGAATAGTAGCGGATTTTTATGCATTAGCTTTTCGGTTCAACACAGACCTTATTTTATATTTACTTACTCTCGTTTTAGCGATTAAACCGCTATTATTTTTATACATTGTTAGCTGTAGTTATTATTTTATCCAATCAATCATTCCACCTAACAAATATATTCCAATCATAAATGTTAACATTCCTAAAAAATATGAAAATATTGCTTTTGGATAGTTCATAAATTTCTTTTTATCAAAAAACTGTACAATTGCCCATAAAATGTAAATAATCCCAATTAAGTAGCCTTTATCGATTATTTTTAAATCAACTAGACTGTCAGCAATTCCAAAAAATGCAAACAGCAACATTCCTATTCCCATAACAAAACATAATAGGATTAGTATTTCGTAGAAATTGTAATTATATTCCCTAAAGAAGATTTTTATCCAAAACGCAATAAAAATTCCCATTAATATATTTGAATATCCATAATTCTTGGAAACCCAATTAAAAATAGAAGTTATTGCTGATTCTTTTTTAAATGAATAGCCTACATATCCATCTTCAAAATGAAATATTTGTTGAATAATCGAGTAAATTAATGAACATATTATTATAAAAACGATTGGTTTAACTAATCGTTTTCTATCTTCTTTTATAAACTGTCTTATTGTTTTTCCTGGTCGTAAAATTAATTCTCGAATTGTATATAATATTCCTTTATCAAAATTTAAAACACTACCGATTTCATTTATTAAATATTGTCCATTAATCCTTTTCAATTTGGCTGGATTCCCACAATTTGAACAGTAATTTTGTATAATTTCAGATTTACATTTTTTACATATAACAGCCATCATTTATTTCAGATTTCGTTCTTTTAAAACCTCTTTCAATTCTTTATCATTTTTAGAATTATTGACCATTTTATAAATGAAAAACAGAGGAATTAGTGTAAAAAATCCCGAAGTATTTTTAGCAACACTCCAAATTATTATTCCAATGCAAAATCCAATTAATAGAGCATTAATAATGGAACCTGATTTCAACATTTTTGCTTTCTTTAAAAGTTCATTGTCGGGTAATTCTAATAATTCTTTTCTATTCATTGATGTTTTTTGTTAGTTTGGTTGCTCTAATTACAGCTAACGTGATTGTATATGGTTTGTTGCGTGTTATAAAAGTAGTTCATTTCAGTTTAAAAAATAAAGCTATTTTAGAGTTTTGTTTTTACCTTAATTATCCGAAAAAGCAACAAATTTAAAATAGCTGGGCTAGCAAACAAGTAATAGGTTAGGGGCTAACCCAAAATAGCAATTAATTATACACTTTGTTATGCCCTTTTTTAGATTTGGATAAGGTTTCAGACTATCGCCATAATTGCTTCCTAATCCGTAATCAATGTCTTTATAGTCGCTAATTTTTGCTCCATCACTTTGAAAGAAATTCAAGTTTGTTTCAGTAACTTGTAAATCCTACAAGCCCAATAACTAAAATGATTATCAAGGTAATTATAAATCTTCTATTCTTCATTATTTATAATTTTATTTTGTTGCATTTCCTCTAAACTATGATTTTTATATATCATAAAACCAACTAAAATAAATACAATATTTTTAACAATATATTGACCAACTAAAGTAAAAGCGAAAGGTGCTTGTGAAAAACTAATATCTGGAAAGAGTAGTAATGGAGTAAAAGTAAGTAACATATGAACAAGAAATAGAAAACACGTATATCTTATATATATAGCAAATAAAAAACCAATACCAATTAACAACTCCCAAGTAGCTAAAAGTTTTATAGAAATATATGCTGGTAAACAACCAAAAGAAAGTTTGGATATAGTCATAGTTGCTAAATCTTCCGCAGGAGATAGTTCTGGAAAGAATTTTAACATACCATACCATATGAAAATAATACCAAGAGCTATTCTCGACCAGTTAATCAATTTATTTATAGATATATTCATTTTTTTTTAAATTGGGCATAACGGTCTTGTATATGAAAAGTAGCGGATTTTAATCACTAACTTTTCGGTTTATAACTGACCTTTGTTTTATTATTTATCTTTCGTTTAAGCACTAAAATCGCTATTTTTTATAGACGTTGTTGGCAAAAGTTTTATTCGGTTACCATTACTATCGAACTATATAATTATTCTAAAAATTTATCATACGTCTTTGTATAACAATCTTTTATTATATCATCAATTTGTTCCTCAGAAATCTTAAAATCAATTTTATTTTCCAATAACCAATTTGTGTACCATTTTGATGAGTAATTTAATGATTCAATGATAGCCATACTTTCAAGAGGTGTTCCTTTATATTCACTTTTACTGAAATCATCAACTACAATTTTTGACATTCCATCGATAATTCCTGTTTTCAATTCATTTATATCCATAATTATTTTCTAAGCATTTAAGTTCATCTACTGATTTTAAATAGTAGGCTATTTTTAATTAATTCTATATTGTTTTTTCAAGGATTTTGTTAAACAAAGAAATAACTTCATATTCTGATAAAAGTTGTAATTCAACATTAACATCATTATGCCAATGATTAAATAAGATTATTGAAGCAAATCTAATTTTTGCTTTTTTTGCAAAGCTCAACGATAAATTACTAAGGACAAAAGAATTAAAATCTCCTACAGTTGGTACAAAACCTTTTGTTGCGCTTTGATGCAATAAGTTAATCGAGTGTTTTGATTTTTGAATTGTTTCTATGGTCTTTTTAGCACTTTTTGTTCCATATTCACTAATGTAAGAAGAAGTGTAGTTGTTTAAAAGTATTTTGTAATCTTGATAGTCATTTGTCATTTTTAATGTGCAGTTTTATTTTATTTTTTAATTATTGCCAACGGTCTTGTATATGAAAAGTAGCGGATTTTAATCACTAACTTTTCGGTTTATAACTGACCTTTGTTTTATTATTTATCTTTCGTTTAAGCACTAAAATCGCTATTTTTTATAGACGTTGTTGGCAAAAGTTTTATTCGGTTACCATTACTATCGAACTATATAATTATTCTAAAAATTTATCATACGTCTTTGTATAACAATCTTTTATTATATCATCAATTTGTTCCTCAGAAATCTTAAAATCAATTTTATTTTCCAATAACCAATTTGTGTACCATTTTGATGAGTAATTTAATGATTCAATGATAGCCATACTTTCAAGAGGTGTTCCTTTATATTCACTTTTACTGAAATCATCAACTACAATTTTTGACATTCCATCGATAATTCCTGTTTTCAATTCATTTATATCCATAATTATTTTCTAAGCATTTAAGTTCATCTACTGATTTTAAATAGTAGGCTATTTTTAATTAATTCTATATTGTTTTTTCAAGGATTTTGTTAAACAAAGAAATAACTTCATATTCTGATAAAAGTTGTAATTCAACATTAACATCATTATGCCAATGATTAAATAAGATTATTGAAGCAAATCTAATTTTTGCTTTTTTTGCAAAGCTCAACGATAAATTACTAAGGACAAAAGAATTAAAATCTCCTACAGTTGGTACAAAACCTTTTGTTGCGCTTTGATGCAATAAGTTAATCGAGTGTTTTGATTTTTGAATTGTTTCTATGGTCTTTTTAGCACTTTTTGTTCCATATTCACTAATGTAAGAAGAAGTGTAGTTGTTTAAAAGTATTTTGTAATCTTGATAGTCATTTGTCATTTTTAATGTGCAGTTTTATTTTATTTTTTAATTATTGCCAACGGTTAGTATATGAAAAGTAGGCGGTTTGGAAGCACTAAATTTTCGGTTAAGTACAAAGTTTGATGCGAACCAAAACACTTTATTTTATTACTGTTTCGCCTATTTTTTATATACATTGTTATGCACTGGCTTTCTATTCCGTTTCATTAGAATTTCCTTCAGCCCATTTTCTTTTCTTTTCTTCTTCTTCCTTTTTCTTATTCGCTCTACTTAATAAAAATGCTCCTAAAACAACAAATGCCAAACCACCAAATGAGGTAGAATGTCCGTTTGCGGCACCGATAATTGCACCAAGAGTTGATAGAATACCTAAAACGAGTAAAATAATTCCTGCTATTTTCATAATTGTTAGTTTTCGTCTTTCTTTATGTCAATGAATTCAACAACTTTCTTTTTGGAAAATAAGGTTATAATTAGACCTATAATTGGCGATAAGAACAAACTGAGGGCAAAACTCCATCCAAACCCAATTTTTCTATTTTTTCCTAATTGACCTACTAATGCTGCAAGACCCACTGCTAATAATAATATTACTACTTGTTCCATAATTTAAATTTTTAAAAGTTAATATTCAATTTTTGTTGTGCTTCAATTTTAAGTTCTTGAAGGCGTTTAACGTTTGTTTTGCTTTTTGTTATTTCTTGGAATAGTTTCTCTGCTATTTCATTAAGTTTAGGGTCGGTTGGAAAACGGTCAGGGTGGCATTTGACTTTTAGAATATCGTACAATTCAATTGAATGAAAAGAACTATTAATAATATTATTAAAGTCAACTTCTTTCGTTAATGACTCATCCTTAAACTGTTGTTTGGCATTAGGTTTTCTTTTGAATCGACTCGCTAATACAAACCCAATAATTATTGCAAATTCTCCAATTGCAACCCACATCCAAAGATTACTCGAATCGTTATTTTCAGTCGTTTTAGCGATAACTTTTTCTGCAACCTTTAAGCTGTCTTGGATTAAACTATCATTCATATTATTCTTGATTAAATTTAGGTAATGGTATATAGTCTTTCAGTTGCCACCTACAACCATAAGTGCCTTCATCTCCATGGATTTCCAAGGTGTCCCAACCCAAAACAACGAGTTTACGAACGAGAATTTCGTCATTAAGAATTACTTTCCCAATATGCATAAGCTCGTCTTTGGACAGTTGCCTTCCTGTGAATGCTTGGATACGATACCCTGTGTTCAGCCAATTTGAAAATTGGTGTTTGTATGCTCTTTCTCCTTTAGAAATTTTACCTTTAAGTAATGTTGGGGCTATTCCACCAACAAATGAATTACGAGCTGATTCGTTAAAACTACGAACAAGTTTGCTACGTTCGCTTCTATCTCTAAACCAATCTAATATGTTGTTCCAAGAATTACTGAGCATCTTCTGTCTTTTTTAATTCTGCCAATGAGTAAAGCATCTTATTCATTTTGGTTTTGTAACTGTATTGTTTATTCTTAAGAGTCCATGCCAAAACTTGGTAGTAACTATCTTTTCCTTCGTAAATTCCGATTGAGTAAAATACATCAATTCCTTCTACAGTTCCACTTAACGTGGTTAGTTTAGCTGGCATTTTGTTAATCGTTGTGTCAATTATATCAGATTGATATGGGTTACTCAATCTTTCCTTGAAACCATCTAAAATCAATTTTGAATAAACTTCAATGTTATTTTCATATAAGTCTGTAAGGTCATTTTCAATTAGTGCAGTTTGCATTTCTTCTTTCGATTCGTCAATGGCAATTACATAAAACTCTTTCCAAGCATGCTGATATTGTAATGAAGCATCATCATTTAAGTTGTTGACTTTTGTCAAAAAAGAAGGAATAGAAAGTGAATATTTATTTCCAACTGTTATCAACTGTTCTTCGTCTCCCGAGCCACAGGATTGGAATAGAAAAAGTGTCAAAATTAAAATTAGTGTTTTTCTCATGTCGTTTTTTAGCTTGTGAATAACTTGATTATATGGATGTTAAATTAACCTGTTTTGTTCCCAAATATGAGGATATGAATGATTTTTACGTCCCAAAATCATCTTTTTTCTTCTTGATTGTATTTAATATTATTTCTTAACAGAGACAAATATATCAATCTTATTGAAAGTTTTTTATGACAAAAATCATAAATACAACTTAATATCACGAATATTACAAACAATAAATTATTAAGGAGAGAGTATTACGGGATACCGCAATTGTTTATTTAAAACTTTGCAGAATACTTATCAAGGCTATGACCGCTTTTAAAACTTCTAACTTCGGTTATAGTGTTATGTTCTGAATTATAAACCACTTCAACAAAGAATTTGTCAATAGCGTAACAGTTGCAAAAACACACACGTTATTTGTCGTTAAATACTAATTTTTGCTAACGTTCTTGTATAAGATTAGTTGTGTATTTAGGTGAGAAGGTTTTCCGCAGAAAAATCAGGGTTAATAAACTTGCAACGACCTTTGGTCAATCTCCAAATTGGGTAATTAGCTTTATACATTGTTGTAGCATGTTATTTTAAATCAATAGGAATAATTTGTTTTGTTTTTCGGCTTTTCTCTGCCATAAATCCCATGATGTGACTCTCTACAGATGCATCTATTGTTGAGGTTAGCAAACTTGGATCTTGTTTTTTTACAGCATTAATCCAGTCTGTTACTAATCCCCAATCTCCACCACCATGACCGCTATTTTTAGAATTACTAATATCATCAATAGTAAGGTCCCATTTAGTCGCTTTACCAGTTAAGAAATCTGTATGGATAAATTCAGTCATATCTCCTGTGATGTCACCGTGCGAACCCATAATTCGGGTTCTTCGGCCATGATATGAGGTAAAGGCTTCCATAGAAAAATTGGCAGTAATACCATCTTCAAATTCCATTGAAGTAACATAATGATCGGGTTGATCATTTTCCATTTTGTAAACACAACGCCCGTAATTCGAAGTTTTTAATTGTTCTAGAATATAATCACTGTGCTTAGATTTATCATCTGGTAAGTCAAATACAGAAGACCAACCGCCACGTTCGTTATAAATTTTCAAGGCTGAATAGGGGCAGGTAGATTCTACTGAGCAACCATCGGTACATCTGTTAGTGCTTCCTTCTGGAGCATTAGCCTCTTTAAACCATTTTAAGCTACCAAATGCAGAAATACTTTTACACGGTTTTCCTATCATCCATCTTAAAATATCTAAATCATGACACGATTTTGCAAGAATAATCGGAGTTGTTTTTTTTGAGTTATGCCAGTTTCCTCTAACATATGAATGTGACATATGTATATGTTGGATGGGTTCAAGGTGTTGGATACTGATAAGTTCTCCTATTGAACCAGACTGAATCATTTCGCGTAATTTAATAAAATAGGGAGCATAACGTAATACATGACACACAGCGACAATTCTGCCAGTTTTGTTAGCTAGTGCAAGAATATCTAGACATTCTTTCTCTGTAGGAGCTATCGGTTTTTCTAATAAAATATCATAACCCATTTCTAGAGCCTTCATACATGGTCCATAATGTAAATCGTCTGGCGTAGAGATAATAACTGCGTCAGCAAATTTAGGTCGATCAAAAACATGTTCCCAAGTTACAAATCGATTTTCTTCAGGAATATTATGCTTTTTTGCGTAGCGCTTATTTCTTATAGAAATCGGTTCGGCAACACCAACAATATTTAATTCTTTGGGGAATTGGATACCGTAATTCCCGTATACATTTCCTCTTCCTCCTGCTCCTAAAGTTATGACGGTTACTGGTTCCTCGATATCATGATTTCCGTAGTCTTTAACAGGAATTGTTTTAGCTTTAGCATCCGTATTTGCAAATCCAGTTAATGGACTTGACAACAAGGAGACACTGCCAATTCCAATAGTTAAATTTTTGATTGCTTTCCTGCGGTCTATTTTTTTCATATTGAACACAATGTTGGTTAATTTATAATATGCGAGAACGTGCATATATAGTTACGGCAACTTTATATCTATTATAAATACACTAAAAGGCGTGTTTGTTCTTTTAAATGTAATAAAATAATTATAACAAATAGTCGCGTCAACTTTTTTATCAAAATTTATTAGGTCTGTTATACTTGATACTATTTTTATTGGGATATTTTCAGAAGAAATAACTCTTAAAAATTAATACCTATGACAAGTCAAGAAAAAGCCTGGGCAACATGATATTTGTAAATTAATAGAGTATTCTGTATTAATTTAAAAATTAGTTATGTTGGTTTATACCATATGATAAATGTCATTTTTTACTTACTTTTATTGTGCTATTTTCGATTTTAAGTTAAAATCTGACAACATGAAAGGGAAAGACGAGAGATACGATATGAAAAAACAAACGATTTCTAGTAAGTTTGTGTATATTTTAAAAACGATAACTGGCATGACGATTTTTTGCGTTTTAATGCTTTTAATTGGAGCATCTATTTCTTTACTTTTTGATTTTTTAAAGGGCTATGTTGGCGCATTTTTTTAGTATTATTTCTAAAATATATAATGCGGTTTTATTTGAGAAGATATTTTGAAAACTAATGAAATCTGAATAGGGAGGTAATACCAATCTAGACTATTCATATCACATCAATAACCTAATTATACTCGTTGAAATGCATATTAGAAAGCAGATTAACATAAGAATTCTATTTTTAGCATCTGTTATTAGTTTATCTAATACTATTAGTGTTAATTTATTAAGTATTAATTAAGGCTTTGGTGAGAGAGAGGTTTTATTTCTACGAATTAGGTGCCTATTATTTAGGCACCTCTTTTTTGTTTAAGCGTTTATGATTTAGGGGTGTTTATTGTTATATATTAATAAACAGTAGTTGATTTTATTAATCTTTTCAAGTATTGTTTTGTTTATATGTTATGTGTGATTTTATGCTAGTTAATAAACACTAAATACGTGTATTATGAATAAAGAATCATTAAAACTAGACTACGATAAGGCATACGGAAAAGGTGTGAAATTATTAGAAAGTAAAAAGTATTATGATGTGAAAGTTGGTCTATTTATTTTAATAGGTATTCAAACTGGTTTAAGAAGTATTGATTTGCTTAATCTGAATAAAAGCCAAATAGAGTTTAAAGATAATGGTGCGGTACTAAATTATACTGCACATAAAACTGGTAAAGATAGTCAAGCATTTTTTGATACTACAATATCTAATGCCATTCAAAGTATAAATAGAGATGAGATTTTCTTTAATGAATTGATGAAGGTTCAATTTAGTCACACATGGATAAATAGAAGATTAAAAACTGTGTTCGCTACTGAATATAAAAGTGCTATTAAGCAAGGCTTAAATCGAGGTGTACATAGTTTACGTAAGACTAGCGGTTCATAAATCTATAATAAATATGGTGTTGAAACTGCTAGAGAAGTGTTGCAACATTCTAGGTATAATGTTACTGTTGCATACCTAAAAGAAACTAAAGAAAACCATCTGAATAAATTAGAAAATTTATTTGCTTAAAATAATTATTATTTTTAGTTTTATCACAGTTCGAAATAAGATTTCTTTTTAAGATATGTGAAAAGTTCTCTCACAACTAATTAATAGCAAGTAGCATATCTTAGAAGAAGTCGTTTACAAACAACATAAGGCTATTCAGAACCTCTTAAAGCCATTATCTCACGTTAGTAATGCTAGTAGATGTTTCAATATATCGTTGATTTGGCTAAGCGAAATGAAGTCAAAATTCGGCTCTAAATCTCGCCGTATCTCCATCTCTAGCTAATAAGTAGCTACATATATTATTGCATTTCGTTTTACTCCCTTTTTAATGTTCTGCCAGTGATTCGGTTGCTTAAATTTTATAATTATTTTGAAGTATTAACAAATATTAATGAAAGTGTAGTATAATTCTTGTATCTTGCACTATATCTTTTTCAAGGTTATTCGTTGGGACTAACTATAAAGATTGTACTAAAGAGAGAGGTCTCGTGAGAGAGCGCCTCTCTTTTCTTTTTAATGTTCTGCCAGTAATTCGGTTGCTTAAATTTTGTAATTATTTTGAAGTATTAACAAATATTAATGAAAGTGTAGTATAAATCTTGTATCTTGCACTATATCTTTTTCAAGGTTATTCGTTGGGACTAACTATGAAGATTGTACTAAATAGAGAGGTCTTGTGAGAGAGCGCCTCTCTTTTTTTTGTAGTACAATGCAATTTTATTACTTTTTTTTGATTGTTACAACTAGATAATCATGTTACCATCTACATTTAATAATAAAATAAGAATTATTTAACAATTTAATAATATAGTAGTTGATTAAATAGTGGCTACTTCAAATGTTTTCGTAATTGGTTTTACTGTCTGTTTTTTTAACGATAATACAGTCTTATTGTTAGTTCTTTGGGTTCAATTTGTACAATCGCACCTTCGATTTTATAGTTTTCAACTAGGTTTGCTAATTTTCTGCTATTCATTATACCAACAGCCTCTCTATTATTGCCATGATAAAAACGTACCTCATTTGAATCTATTTTTGTCCAAGAAGTTACTTTGTCATTAACATGTATCTTTTCTTTATAAATTTTGGTATGTGGCACATAATAAAGTTCCCAAACTCGTTTTCTCAACTTGTTTTTTTGTAGTTGGTTTTTTAATAGTTTTTGATGCCATTCGGCTTTCTGTGTTATATGCTTCCTGTACTTCTCGTTTATTAATTAATATTATCAAACCTATTATCACAATTGATAGAGAAACGTATAAAATAGTATCTGCCATGATTCGAATTTAATATGATTAAGTAGCAAAATTAAATCAATCGATGTAAGTATAATATGATATTAATCACTAGAAGTAAAAAAGAATAATAAATAAATACGCTTCGCTCTGTTGCTTGGTTTATTGATAATATTACTGCTTATCGCTTCTTCGCTAAAGGCTAGATAAAAATGATACTTTGGTATGTAATCTTCTTAAGTAGGGACAGACTAGAGTATCAATAATTACAACTTACACATACCTTAAAACACTCTTTTATAGACAAGAACCTATTCGGGAAAATATCAAAATTACTTAATTCTTCAAAATCTTCTAGTAAACCTTCTAGTTTTGTGGCGGTAAGTTCTTGCTTTAATGTAGGTGGTATGTCTAAAGTTTCAAACTTAGCAAATAATAAATCTTTTATTTTCTTAAAATAGCCATTACTATTTTGAGAAAAGCATATGATATTGGTAAGAAGAATAGTTCTGTAACCAGATTCAAGATGTCCCTTGTCCCATAAAGAGGTTGTATTCATCGTCTGCTACTTCAATGATATTGCAGGCTGTGTTTCCGTGTGATTCAAGATGAACCTGATTACAGGCTTCTTTACTCGGCCCTTCCATCAAGCAAAAAATTGTTTTACCTTGCTCATTCACCCAATATTTCAATTGTTTTACACCAAATTTATCCTCTATGGCAAGATCTTCCATATGTGCTTTTACAACATCCTCTGCCGAGAATTCGTCAGAATCGACTGTATGAATATCCATATATAAAGGCATAGATTTTGTTTTTTTGTTCTTATGTAAATTACCTACAACGTCTCTTTATAATATTAGTTGCGTGTTTTAATCACTAAACTTAGCAAATAAATCACAGATAGAAAGTCCGCTAGGACTTTCGTAAATAGGCTAAAACCAGCAATTAATTTTTTACGTTGTTAGGCAAAGTATTTTTTTCATATTTATTATGGATTATTATTATTGCTAATCCAAACAGGATAGCTGCTACAATTAAAATTGTACTTATTAACCCGCTTACTCCGAATGACATACGGATTAAAATTGTTGAAACTATAAAACCAGAATTTCTTATTATTTTGTGAAATTTATCTGTGTAAAAAAAGGAAATTAACAGAAGAACGACATCCACTAATATCAGAACGGTAAAAAATTCGTCAAAGAATAAATTATTAACCGTTTCAAAACTCGGCAACTCGTTTGAAGTAAAGGAAATATCTGATGTCCAATTAAAAAGTGTAACCAAAGCCATCGTAAAAAATATTGGAACTAAAACAACGGCAATTATTTTCTTTCTATTAATGAATCTTTCAATTTTTAATTTATTGTCCTTTTGTTGCGTTGATTTTTGCATTCCTTGTTTTTGAAACTGAAAAATCAGATAGAAAAGAATAACTGAAGCCAAGATATCATAGGTAAATTGCAAATCTCCTTTTATTTCAAACCAATCTGATGACAGTTCAAGAGCAGATAAATCTTTAAATAATTTTCGGATAATTATAAGTGTTATAATTTCATACTGTTTAGTTATGTAGGTGGTAAATGATTTTGGTAAGTAATAGATTAATAAGTAAACTTCATAAACAAGTATGAATGAGAATGGGGTGTAAATTGCCGATATCGGATTTTTAAATAATTCCGATTCTAAAGACAAATTTACTATACCAAATTTTGATAAGTAAATTAAAATTAAGTGAATAAAAAAGCCAAATAACGCAACATATAGTATTGTTTTTTCAATCCGCTGTTTGGCGTATTCAGATAGAAAAATTCGGTAAAGTTTATTTAATAAATTCATATTCTATTAAGTCTGATATATTTCGCCTAACGTATTTGTATATGGTTAGTTACGTAGTTTAGCATCTAATTTAGTAAACAAAAACGAACCAGAGAAGATTCCGAAGGAATTTTTCAAATAGGCAACTACCAAAGCAATGAATTATACACGGTCTTGTGCTTTCGTTATTTATTTTATAATTCTGTATCTATCTTTTCAATTACTTTAGTTGTAAGCTCGTTTTGAACCAATAGTCTGTCTAGGAGAGCTTCTTTTCTATTATAATTAGACCAGATACTATTCCTAAATTGCGAAGAATTAATAAATTCTCTTAAGGTTAAAACAGACATTTTTTATTTATAAGTATTTGATAAACGTTTATTATCTAGAAACTGTTAATCGTAATAAATTATTTAGAATTCGAAGATAGTTTGCTTATTAACAAATATTTGTTTGACAGAATTATCATTAAATGTGGTTTTTTCAAAACTCCCAAAACTTGTTTGTAATACTAAAACCAATAGATTTTATATAGGTATCTAATTCTTGAGGAAAAACAATCTCATGTCCAAATTCTGAATAGAAGTAAATTCTACAATTTTATAAATATAATGTATGTTTTTTAATTCTAATGTGCTACAAAAAGTAAATATGGTATTTTAAAACACGTCAAATTCAACTCACTTAAAATGGTATTTGCTGCCGTAATATTTGGTTCTGGTATTAATTTTAGAATACACAATGTCTATTGTTACCCCACGGTTTTTATTCAGCTAGCCAAAAGGACAATTTAACATGGCTTCCTTTGGATTTGTTATTGGTTATATTCAACTCTCCTTCATAGAAGTTTATTAGTTTTTTACTGATGATTAATCCAAGTCCTAAACCTTGTTGCTCCATCTTTTCTCGGTTAAATTGAGTGAAGGCATCAATTTCGTTTAGTTTGAATTCACCAAATCCTAAACCTTCATCAATAACTGCAATATGTAAATGAGAATCGTCTAATTTTACCTCTACTATAACCTTGTCGCCCTTATCAGAAAACTTGAAAGCATTGTCTAGAATATTAGCAAGAATGACCTCAAAATGAAAGGAACTTATTTTGAGGTCAAAATGATCAATATGTAGCTCAAGGTCAGACTCCCGATTAAATTTTTGGGATATATTAACACATTGTTCGTTTAACTCACATTCACCTTTTTTCGTAATTTCTTTTCGTAATAAAGCTTTTTTCACATCATTATTGAGTAGTAGTTCAATTTCGGTATAATAAATAAACTTTTGAACAGTGCTTAATAGTCGGTGACCAGATTCAAAAATTCCTGTTGAAAAATCTATAACTTCTTTTTGACTTATCTCCATTTCTGGGTCTTTCATTAAGCTAGAGAGTCCTATAATACCGTTAAGAGGAGTAAGTAATTCGTGAGGGATAGCAAAGCTAATATTGTGCTGTAAGGCTCTAAATTTAATACTTTCGGATTCTTTTCTTTTTTTATGACTGTACAAACGACTCTTTATTGATTTGATTAACAAATCAATATCAAAGGGTTTGGTAATATAATCGTCTACTCCCGATATCATTCCCTCTCGTCTATTTTCAGTTGTAGATTTTGCTGTTAAGAAAATAAAAGGTGTGGTGCTTAGTTGTTTGATATTTTTGATTGCATCTAGCACCTGATAACCATCTTTTTCGGGCATCATAATGTCACATAATATAAGATCAGGAATATTTGCTTTGGCTAAATCGATCCCTTCTTGCCCACTTTTTGCAGTAATTGGATGCATGCCCTCAAAAGTTAAAATCTCCTCGAGTTCTTCACGAATACTTTTAGTATCTTCAATAACTAATATTTTACATTTTTTCATTTTAATATATATTAAAAGGTAAAATTATCTTGAATTTTGATCCTTTACCAAGGTTACTTTCAACTTCTATTTTTCCATTGTGCAAGTCAACGGCTTGTTGTAAAACAGATAACCCCAATCCTGTACCCGTAATACTTTGTGCATTCGACCCGCGGTGAAAAGGTTCAAACAGCTTTTTAATGTCTTGTTTTGAAATTCCAATACCAAAATCTTCAAAACTAAAAGAAATGTTGCTTTGATTTTGATGTATGCTTACTTTAATTGGCGTATTTTTATTTGAATACTTTTCCGCGTTACTAATAAGATTAATAATTATGTGTTTAATCCATTTTTTATCACAATTTATCATGATAATAGAGTTTGGGATATCATAAATTAGTTGTCTGTTTGTGGTGTCACTGAGCTGGTATTCAGCTATAATCTGTCGTATTAAAAAAACAATATCTTCAATTTCAGGATTAAAGGCTAATTTTTGAGCCTCAGATTTCCCTATAATTAAGATATCGTCGAGCATGATGGTCATGTCATCTACTTCTTTTTTAATTTTCTCCAGACGCGCGTTTATACTTTCCTGAGACAATTTATTAGAATACCTTAAAATAATATCTGAGATTGCTTTAATAGACGTAAGTGGCGTTCTAAATTCATGCGATGCCATCGAAACAAAACTGGTTTTAAGCTGGCCCAATTCCTGTTCACGTTCCAAGGATTCTTGAAGTTCTTGAGTACGGTATTCTACTTTCGATTCTAAGTTATTTTTGTATTCGTTAAGAATGGTAATATCTTGTCCTACACCCAGCATACCAATAATTTTACCATCTGAATTACGACGTGTAGATGAGTTTAATAATATCATTATACGCTTTCCATCTTTGGCATATAGCGGAAACTCGAAGTTTGCAGTTTCTATTCCTTCTAGTGCGTTATCTAGTACTTTTTTTACACTTTTTTGATACGCTAAAGTGATGTACCTCTTTACCAAATCCAGACCAACTACTTCCTTTTTTGAGAATCCGGTAATTTTTTCTGCTGACTGATTCCATTCGTTGACCATCCCATTACTATCAATACCAAAAATTGGGGCATTGGCTGTTTCAATAAACTGGCGCAATTCCTTAGCCACCGATTCAGATTCGGTAC
>ERZ1049444.1680-NODE-1680-length-16145-cov-4.978745_pt1 | contig 16145 bp, 13 predicted proteins | sample MGYA00383101_ERZ1049444 | MGnify/ENA primary metagenome ERZ1049444 (study PRJEB29581, sample SAMEA5548371) | metagenome | biome: marine; feature: coastal; material: water | depth 50 m | study: Short-term variability in the microbial, nano- and picoplankton...
ATGGTCTATTCGAAGCGTTTGCATATTTGCACCTCTTCGACCATGCTGAGCAATGGTGTTAGTATTTTCACTAAAAAGATTCATGAAGCCAACTGGTCCACAACTTTCTCCACCAGTACCGTTTATAGCATCACCTGAAGGACGAAGCACTGATAAGTCATGACCGCATCCGCCACCAAATTTATAAGTTCTTCCTTCTTCTTTGATGGTTTTATAAATAGCGTTAATTGAATCTTTTTCAATACCTACAACATAACAATTGTTTAGTGTAGTTGTAATATCATCTCTACCAGCACCATGCATAATGCGTCCACCTGGTGTGAACTTGAAATTTTCAAGAATTGAGTAAAATTTCTTTTCCCATGTTTCTTGTAGCTTTTTAGTTTTTTCAACAGATGCAAGAGCTTTTGCTTGACGTTCCCATAACTCATATGGATGATTTTCCCATGGAGCTAAGTATTTATTTTTTAGTATATCTGCTCCAAGTGAATCACCTTCATAGTAATTTTCAATATGGTAAGATTTTTGTTCGTTTGAAGAATCTTGTTCGTCAACTTCTTTTGTTAGTTCACGTACAGTCTCTTCAACAATGGTATTTATTTCACCCGAAGGTTTTTTTCCTGCGGGAAAATTAAGTTCAATCGCTTCAGCCATTTACTACATTCCTTTTTGGTATGTGGTTTTAGTTATAAAAATCGAGGTTTGCTTATTAGGCTGTCAATTGAAAAAGTGATAATTGACTTGGTTGGCACAACAAATATATAAACGAAGTAAAAATAACTCAAGAAGAAAAGTTAAAAAAAGTATTTTGTCGTCAATAAAAAAAATGTTATCCCCAACTTTTCCACAATTTATCCACATAAAACAATTGATTTAACTTTCTTTTTTTTCAATGATGATCATTAATCAAATAATATTATAATTATTTACCGAGGATGAATATTAATAATTATTATAATTTGGAAAAGGAACGCTAGAGCAAATATAATTTCAATTATAAATTCTACTATTATGAAAATATTATATTTTAGTATTATCCCATTATTGCAAAGTTGTGAACTCACTTCGTTTTTTATAATTAAATCAATAATATGAGGTAATATTTGTTTTATTACTCACGACGGTTAAGTTTTTTATTCAGTAATATTTGGCGTTTATTCACACTTTTTGCCATGTTTCGTTTAACCTTTATATTATTATTTATTACTAATAAAACTGGAAATTATAATGATTTATTCTATGCATTATGGATTGGCCTAAGATTTGATATGCGCCTCGCATGCTTTATTCTAATTCCAATAGTAATTGCTTTTCTAATCCCAATTTACAACCCATTAAATCAATCATTTTTTCGTCTTTTATCTAAAATATATCTTAAAATGTCAATTTTAATAATAATTTTACTTTATGGTTTTGACTTGGGTAATTACTCTTATTTAGATCAGCGAATTGATATTTCTTCATTAAAGTTATTAGAAAATCCATTAATTGCTTTTGGAATGGCATGGGAGTCATATCCTATGGTCATCATCTTATTTATTTTGTTCATAGTAGTTTATTTTGTGTGGAGCAATATTGATAAGACTTTTACTATATTAACTAATCGACCAAAAGTTTTCAACTTTAGTCAAAGTATAATTGGATCTACTATTAGTGGTTTCATTTTTATTTTTGCTATCTGGGGAACATTTAGACAATACCGACTCTTATGGAGTGATGCTCATTTTTCTAATGATCCCTTCATTGTAGCATCTGCAATTAATCCTATACTTTATTTGAATGAAACGCGCTCATTTGCATTAGAAGAATTTAACGAAGAGAAAACACGCTCAAATTATGATTTAATGGTAAAAGAATTAAACATCACCATTCCAAACTCAAAAGCTCTATCCTTTACGCGATCAATATCTAAACGACATATTAAAGATCAACCTAACATTGTAGTTATATTTTTAGAATCTGTTGGTTATAATCGAATGTCAAGATCAGGGAATCCATTAAATCCAACGCCTAACCTTGATGAATTATCCAAAAATAGTATCTTTTTTGACAGGTTTTATATTCCAATGGTAGGTACTGCAAGATCGGTTTTTGGTTTGATAACAGGAATACATGATGTTGCAAGTGTTGAAACGGCATCAAGTAATCCTAGAATAGTAGATCAGTATTCTTCTATCAATGCATTAGATAATTATGAAAAATATTATATAATGGGTGGCAGTGCGAGTTGGCGTAATGTTAGAAGTCTTCTAAAAAATAATATTCCTGACATTAATATTATAGAGCAAGATCAAATAGATTATCCTAGACTTGATGTTTGGGGTATATCTGATAATAATTTATTTAAAGTAGCACAAGAAACATTTGAAAACAGTAATTCCTCTAACCCATTTTTTGCCATAATTCAAACGGCTACTAATCATAGACCATATTCCTTACCTGATGATGTAGATGGATTTAATATAATTAATGTTGATAAGTCTATTTTATCTGGTGCCGGATTTGATTCTCAAAAACAGTATAATGCAATGAGAATGCTTGATCATACAGTTGGTGAGTTTATTACTTTTGCAAAATCAAGTTCATATTTTGATAATACCGTGTTTATGTTCTTTGGTGATCATGGAACATCTGACCCTAGAGCATTACATATGCCTAAATCTGACTTCGATTTAAAGTTGAGATCTTATCAAGTACCTTTTTTTATTTATAGTCCCAAAATTATTAAAGGTGGTAGCATTCGAAGTGATGTATCTCAGTTGGTTGATATTTTACCCACCATTAATGGATTAGCTGGCAATGATTATGAAAATAGAACAATGGGACGTGATTTATTAAATGATAATATTCCTATTGATCCATTAGCTTTAATTATAAATAAAAAGATGGCAAATCAACATATTGCTGTTATTGGTAGAAATCATTATTTATCAATGTCTAATGATGGGACTCAAATACAATTGCATGAATTATGGTCAGATGAACCATTAGTTGATGTAAAAGATATATATCCCGAAATTACCAACCGGTACTCAGCTCGATTAGAAGGTATCTATGAGACCGCTAAATATATGCTTTATCACAATCAAAAAATAAAATTGGAAATAAAATGAATTCACTTCAACCTTTTCATCTTGCCTTTCCTGTGAAGGATTTATCAGAGACTAAAGAATTTTACACTCAAGTTTTGGGTTGTACTTTGGGTCGTTCTAGTGACCACTGGATTGATTTCAATTTATTTGGACACCAAGTAGTTGCGCATTTGAAACCTGAAGAAGTAGGTAAAGTAAAAACAAGTGATGTAGATAAGAAACAGGTTCCAGTACGCCATTTTGGAATTGTTCTAGATTGGGATAAGTGGCATGAGTTCTCAAAGGACCTTAAAGAAAAAAGTGTCAAATTTTTAATCGAACCCTACATTAGGTTCAAAGGTGAAGTTGGAGAACAAGCCACCATGTTCTTTTTAGACCCTAGTGGTAATGCTTTAGAGTTTAAATCTTTTAAAGATCCTCAAATGTTATTTAAAAGCTAATATTATTTATCTCTAAGGTTTATAATAACCTTATAGCTGTAAATTCTTGGCTATGAAAATCTTAACTGTTAGTGAAAGTAGTACGGGCGCTGAGCTTGGTTTAAAACCAGGTGATAAAATAGAATCCATAGATGGGTCTCGCGTTAAAGATATAATAGATTATAGATTTAAAATTTCAGATGAGAATATACTTCTTCGTGTACGGAAATCTGGTGCAATTCAAGAGTTTGAAATTGAAAAAGATTACGATGATGATCTAGGGTTAGAATTTGAAGAATTTCGAATTCGAAAATGTGCTAATGATTGCATTTTTTGTTTTGTCGATCAAAATCCACCAGGTATGCGAGACGGTCTCTATTTTAGAGATGGCGACTTTAGATTATCTTTTTTGCATGGTCATTATATTACAATGACTAATATGGGTTGGAAAGAGCTAAAACGCGTTGTGGAGCAGCGCCTAACACCTCTTTATATTTCTGTTCATGTTACGCAGCCTGATAAGCGTCTAGAAATGTTTCTTTATGGTAAAGATGATCTGTTGCTCAAAAAATTTGAGTATCTAACTGAGAATGGTATTGAACTTCATTCTCAGGTTGTTCTTTGCCCCAATTGGAATGACGGTGAATTTTTAGAACAAACCATTAAAGACATTCATCAATATGCTCCAATGGCTCGATCAATGTCCATTGTTCCAGCAGGTTTAACGAAACATCGTGATGGACTTCCATACATTGCACCTGTTACAGTTGACTACGCAAAAGATTTTGTCCCATTTGCAGAGTCACTTGCGAAAAAATATAGATTAGCAGATGATAGAAGATTTGTTTTTCTGAGTGATGAATGGTTTCTTATGACAAATAAAATTCTTCCGACTACAGAAGACTATGAGGATTCTGACCTTTCAGAAAATGGTGTGGGTCAAGTTCCTTACTTTTGGGAGAATTGGCAAAAAGAGATAAGTTTATTACCTAAAAAAATTGATAATCCTAAACGAGTAACCGTTTGTACTGGTACTCTCATTTCGGATTGGTTCAAATGCAACTGGATACCTACTGTTGAGAAAATTGGCAATCTAGAAGTGAATCATTTAATTATATTAAATGATTTTTATGGAAGTGAAGAAGTGACGGTGTCTGGCTTGCTAGTTGGTAGAGATATTATTAATCAACTTAAAGGAAAAGATTTAGGTGATATGGTTATCTTTTCAGATCGTATTTTAAGTGAAACGGGTACTGTCACGTTAGATGATATGTCTTTAGAAAAAATTTCTAAAGAAGTAGGCACGCCTGTTGTCGTTACTGATGATACCCCACAATCTTTTTTTAATTTATTAAAATAAAAATGTCAAATTCCGTCATTGCAATTGTTGGTAGACCGAACGTGGGTAAATCCACTTTTTTTAATCGCATGTTAAAGCAAAAGAAAGCAATTGTCGATGCGCAAGAGGGTATTACACGAGATAGGATATACGGTGAAATGGAATGGTTGGGGCATTATCTGACTTTTATTGATACAGGTGGTTACATACCTGAAGATGTTGATATTTTTAATAAAGCTGTACGCCAACAAGCACAATCAGCTATTTCTGAAGCAGATCTTATTTTATTCATGGTAGATGGGAGAGAAGACCCAACCGCTTCAGATAAAACATTAGCTCAGTTTGTAAGAACTTCAGGAAAAAAATCTATACTAGTTGTCAATAAATGTGATAGTCTAGAGTCAAATGAACAGATTCATAATTTTCATCAACTAGCAATTAACCCAATATTACCTGTTTCTGCACTTACAGGAAGACTCTCTGGTGACCTGTTAGACCAAATTCTTGATCAACTAAATTTAAAAGATGTGCAACCTGAAGAAAAAGATGCTGAAGGTATGCGTCTATCAATAGTGGGAATGCCAAATGTTGGTAAATCATCTCTAACTAATGCACTATTACAAAAAGAGCAATCAATTGTTACACCTATCGCAGGTACAACGCGTGATTCAATTGATTCATATTTAAAATATTATGGAAAAACAATTACACTGGTAGATACTGCTGGTTTAAGAAAACGGAGTAAAGTAAGTGATAGTATTGAATTTTACTCTACGGTAAGAACACAACGTGCAGTTCTTAATTCAGATGTGGTTTTAGTATTGATTGATGCTGTAAAAGGTTTTAGCAAACAAGATAAAACTATTATTGACGAAGTGATAACAAAAGGCAAGGGGTTAGTCTTAATAGTAAATAAATGGGACTTGGTAGATAAAGATACTCACACAATGAAAGATTTTAGTGATGAGATTGCTTATCAATTTAAATCGTTAACTCATTACCCTATCATGTACATATCAGCCTTGACAAAACAGCGTGTATCAAAAGTGCTTAATGAAGCCAACAAGGTCTTCAAATCGCGTCAAGTGATGATACCAACAGCTAAGTTAAATAAATTTTTAAAAAACGTCATAAAACAACAATCACCTCCCGCAACCAGTGGGAAGGTTATAAATCTAAAATACATGACTCAGGTAAATGTTGGGCCGCATCTTTTTGTTATTTTTACCAATTACCCTAAATTGGTTCCCACGAGTTATAAAAGGTTTATTGAGAATCAGTTACGTGAAAACTTTGATCTTCTAGGAGTACCAATAAGAATTTCATTTAGGAAAAAATAATTTTAAGGAAACGAGCGCGAACCAAACCAAGGAGTATGTTGAGGTAAAGAGGTTGGCAAGTAAAATTCGCGCTCGCTTATTACTTTAGACCCATATAAACGATAAAAGTTCCAATAATATGAAAAAAATTATAATCAATGTGACATGCCTCACAGTTAGCATGCTTTTACTATCTTGTTCAGTTACCACTGAACCATTATCCATAGGGTTTTGGAATGGTGAAAATTTATTTGATATTATAGATGACCCACTAAAAAATGATGAAGAGTTTGCAATAGGTGGAAGAAAGAATGTGACCCAAGAGATTTATGACTTAAAGATCAACCACTCAGCTGAAGTTTTATCTGATCTAAATGTGGATGTATTAGGAATTTGTGAAGTTGAACATGCTTCGGTTCTTGAAGATCTTAATTCAGCATATAAAGAAAGAGATTACAAGATTATTCAATATGAATCTCCAGATGAGAGAGGTATTGATAATGCTTTAATGTATGACCCTAAACGTTTTGAAGTTATATCAAGCAAGCCAATTCCAAACACATTACCTGGCGGAGACAAAACTAGAGATATACTTTATGTGAAAGGAAAATATGCAGGTGAGTTAATTCATTTATTTGTCAATCATTGGCCTTCAAATTATGGAGGTAGAGAAAAATCTATTCCCAAAAGAGCAGCAACCGCGCAGTTAATTGTACGAGAAATTTTATCTATTCTTTCTTTAGATGCCTCTTCAGAAATCATTCTTGTTGGTGATTTTAATGAGGATCCAGATGAAATGAATGTTCAATCTTTAAAAACTGTTGGCTTAAGTAGCTTAATGGAACCCATGTTAGGAGAACCTAATAAAGGTACTTATGTTTATAGAGGTGAGGATCTATTTTATGATCAAATCATTGTACATGAAAGCCTTAGAGACCAAGAAGGTTTAGTTTTAGTTCCAGGGTCAACCTTTATATTGGATTTACCTAAATATCGTCAACAAGAAGGCGACTATAGACATTTTCCTTATCGCTTTTGGGCTGGCAATAACCTTTTAGGAGGTTACTCAGATCATCTAGCTATAAGAATAGAAATAACTAAAAAATAAAGTTGGCAGTAGACTTTATATAAACTAATTTTGCCAGCCTATTATCAGATGATTAATAGGTGTTATTTAACATAAAAAATTAAACATGACGCGGGGTGGAGCAGTCTGGTAGCTCGTCGGGCTCATAACCCGAAGGTCGGAGGTTCGAATCCTTCCCCCGCTACACTAAAAAACCTCATTTTCCTGACGGGAGATGGGGTTTTTTGCATTTGGGAGCTTGATGCGGAAATACCGTCTTTGGTTTTCAATTTGGTCACAGCTACACTCCTTCCAGTATTTGATCTACATAGCGCCGTTCCAGTTCTAAATTGCGACTGGTGTAGATCAAGGTGGCGTGGGGGCGACCATGGCTTTTTAAGATGCCCTGCATATGCACACGGGGGTGCTTTAGCTTGCCATTCAAGGTAAACTCTGACTCAGAGTACAATTCTGGGAAAATCGGTTCTTCTAAGTTAGGAGCCTGTTTTAGCCAATCCAGTAAAGTATCCGCCAGAGGAAACTCATGCATTTGCCGTGATTTACGAATGAACTGCGTGCTCACCTTTTTTCTTATATCGATATTACCATAGATCAGGTTGGATACATCTCCAGCACTTAAACCTGTATGGTATAAGAACCGATAATACAGATCCCATCCACCAGCATTATAAAGATGATCACAAGATCTATGCCTTCAAGTAACCGGTGCCGATCTTATTGCACCATCCGGGGAAGAGAGGCAATACATTCCTGACTCAAATAAAGAAGAATAATTAAATTTTAACGTTATAGTATTATATCTATAATGAATAAATAGAGTATCTCTTTATTCATTATATTATTGACGTGAAATGAGGTTTATTATAGTAGTTAAATGCGATCGTGAAGCGATATTGACGGGAGAATATGGCCGTTACTAATTATTGCTGATAAATGGCCAAATCACTACCATATTTTTGAACGTTTAAAATTGTTGTAAATATAAATTTTAATGTTGTAATATACTTGCATGAATGTTAAAAAGATTCAACTACGAAATGATATTATCACCTACTTGAATGAATTTCCTGCCTCAGAGGTAAAAGAAATAGCTGGTCATGTTGGTGTGTCAAAACAGACACTCTATTACCATATTAAGCTTCTATTGAAAGATAAAAAAATAGAAGTTGTTGACAGAAATATTGTAAATGGAATAGAAAAGCGATTCTATTCAACTATTGTTGCAGTTGATTCTACTCATAAAGATAAAGAAGAAGATAAACAAAATATCAAAGTAGATCCTATAGAGGATACAGCCAACACTGAAAAAGAGATGAATGATCAGAGTATTAGCGAAAAAGAATCTATATCATCTCCTATTATGGTTGATTCGTTAGACAAACCTAATGAAGATAGAGAAAACAGCACTATTTCTGATGACATACCCCTTAAGATAGAAGACCAATCTACGACTACACAAACAAACGAGGATAATCTCCCAACTTCCATTAATCTAAAAAAACAAAAATCATCATCTTTTTTAGTTAAATTGAAAAATATACTCAATAAACCTATAGGAAAGAGCATTAAACAAAAAAAGGTGGATATAAATAAAGCAGATAAGGAAGCTATAAAGAGCAGTTTCAGAGAATCATTTCAGACCATTATAGAGAATTTTAAAAGTTTAGGCGTTTTAAATATTGATAGTTACGACACAATGGGTAGTATGACTGCTTTAGTAACCACCGAGAGAAAAGTTATAACATTTAATAACAGGCAGCGATCAAATTTTAACGTTGATATTTCACCGATTGATAGTGAATTAAATAGTAAAATTAAACGAAATTCAAGATTAGTGGTCGTCGATGAAAATATAATCGACAATCATGAAATAATTACCACAAAATTAAAAAAGAAGAAAGACCAAGAACGGTTCATTAAGCGCTACATAAATAAAAAGTATAATATTAGTGAAAATGATCTTGTTTACACTTTTGAGAAATTCAACACAGAGAATAAAGATACTTATGAGTTAAATACTTTATTTTCAAAACGGAATTATCTAGAGAACTCTGAGCAAGTATTTGAAAATGTTTCAACAAAAGAACGTATTTATATATCAATAGCAGGAATTTTTGCACATTATAACGCTCAATTATCCAAAAGTATAAGAAACGACATCAATTTATACATCTATATGGGGCAAAAAGGTTGTCAGTTAACCTGGGTTAAGGGACGTCAAATATTACATAATAGAACTGTATTAGTTAGCAATCAAATCCTACCAGAAAAATCATACATTAGAGAAACAATTCCAAGAATAGTAAGATCCATAGATGTTACGCTTAATCAACTTCAAGAAGAGAAAATAATCGATGAACATATCAATACGAGTTTTTATTTAACTGGGCCCAATTGTTCTGATGCAATTAAAGATTATTTCAAAGAAGCTTATCAAATCGAAATGGAATATATTAACGTTAAAATATCAGAAACCACAACGAACAACAGCAAAGAGGGAGACAACACTAGATACTATAAAACCTGTCAAATTCTTTCACAATCATTAAAAAAATGGGGTGGTTATAGTTATGTCTACGACCAGGAAACAAAAAATAATCTAAGAAAAATTGGAATTATAAACCTGACCAATCTCAGTATGACGATAGTGGCAATGGTTCTTTTAATGTTTAACATTAAAATATTCGAATCATATTTAATATCTGGCCATAATACAAAAATTGCTACCTCAAATTATGAGATGACAGAAAAATTGATAAAAAACACCCAACAAATTATCATAGAACAATCCGGTCTAAATAATTTAAATCAGTTATTAAGTAACATAAGGGTAAGTAAACAGAATAAAAATGCCGTAATTAAATTATTAAACAGTGAAACGTTTAGAAGTGTCAATATTCATTCATTGAACATGAAGGTGAGTTCTCCGGAACAGTTTGATCAAAAGAAATATACAGTCTCTATAAGTGGTGAATTAGTTGAACTGAGGCCGGAAGCCATTTTAGAGTCTGAGAATATTAGTTCCACCTTAAAAACAATAGAATTTGTAAAAGATTCAAATGTTACTACCTCTAGATATCAAAGTGGTCGATTACCTATTTCAATTAATTTTACAATATGATGAAAATTAGTAATCCAAAATTAATTCTTTCTGGGTTTCTTGTTCTGGCGAATGTTTTCTTAATAATCTTTCTATTATTGAATATCATTAATACAAACAAAAACGAAAATCTAATTCAATCCCTTTCTAAGGCAGAAAATGTAAATAAAAAGTATTTTACAAAGTTAAATCAAATTTTTGAAGGGATAAATAAAGGTGATCAAAATAATTTGAATCAATTTTCTGATGATTATGTATTCGATTCATCCATCGAAGCAATAACAAATAGAGAACTATTTCAAAAGCATGGATTTCCAATTGCAGACTATAAGGTTGTTAAGGAATTAGAGTCATTTAAAAAAACATCAATTGGTAATCTAGGATACATACAGCTTGGTTATAGTTTTTCTGAATTAAAATTTGAGCAAGTATTGAAAATCCTGAATATCTTTGATGAAAATGATAGGTACGACTACATCAATGAACTTCGCATTTTAAAGAATAAAGGTAAAAAAGGTGATCTTTCGGTCAGTTTCACATACACAAATTTTGGTTTGATTTTGGAATAAACTTATGAATAAACGTGAACAAATGTTACTAGTCGTACTAATATTATTTGTCTTGGGTTATTTTTTCAAGACTGGCATTGGATCTCTTAATTCTGAAGCAAACGACATTGAACTAAAAGAATATGGTTCAGCTGATCTCCAACAGCTTCTATCCCTTCCTAAGGTTGAAAAGTCGATAAAAATAGAATTAGATGGAGACGACAAAACTAACTTTTTTGTTCGGGGGAGTAAAAAAGTAGAAATAACATTCAAAGAACCTGTTTTAGACGAAATTATTAATGGCCCCAATGGATATGCGGCTATGGTAAATGGAAATTTTTTATTGGAAGGGGATAAAATTTTTGATTTTGTCGTTCAAAAAATTGAAAAAAATCGTATCATTCTAATGCAGGATGGTAGCAGAAAAATCCTTGAAAGGAAATAGCATGCAATATTTATGTAAATTAATAATCTTAATAGCATTATTGGTTTCTCAAATTTTAGGGCAGCAGGTTGGACCTCCTGAATTTACTTCTCAGGACTCTACAAATATGTTAACATGGAAGATTCCAAATATTAAATCTGCTGAGGTAAGCGGATATTCAATTGATCCAGCAAAAATTGAAATATCTGTAAAAACAAAAGAAACTATTGATCACGTTCGATTCAATGAATATTTCAATACAAACAGTCTTTATCGTGCTAGTTATCTTCCCAAATCTAAAAAAGAAAGTTTAATTACATTATTTTTTAGAAAATATCCCGAATATGTAATTCAATCTTCAGATAGTACTGTTTCTTTTTCCTTTAAGAAAGAGGTGGAAAAGATTGCTGATTTGAAATCAAAAGCAGAATCAATAATTCCTGATACGACAATTAACCTGGTTTTTAACGGAGCCAGTCTTTCGGAAGTTTTGAAAGCACTTTCCTTCAAATATGGAATGAATATATTAAATAATAGCACCAGCATTGCTCCCATCACTGTTAATGCAAATGGCGTAAATCTTAAAACTATTTTTAATTCCATTTTAGAGACTAACGGACTTACTTGGTACAGCACTGAAAATATTATAATTATTACCGATGCAGAGAATATAATGAGTAGTAAAAGCGGACTTGAAACGGTAGTGCTTCATTTAAATTATATTGAATCTGAAGTTGCAATTACATCATTCTCAGATCAGTTGTCTGTTCGTGGTACTATGAAACCTCTAGATATCACTGCCGGTAAGGGCGCCGGGGGAACCAATAAATTGATCATCACAGATACAAAAGAGAATATCAATATAATTAATAATTTGATTAACAAAATTGATATTAGACCCAAGCAGATAAATATATCGGTTAAATTTATTGAAACGAGTTTGCAAACAGATGAGAGACTAGGTATTGATTGGACGCAGCGTGCTCAATTAAGTGGCCCTGTTATGCCACCGGATAGTGGGGCAGGAGCAATAGGTATAGGTAGTTGGCAGGAATTTGCGATGGCAAAAATGGATCTACCCCTATATCAAGTTATAATTGAGGCGCTTGAAAGTGATAATCAGACTAAATTATTACAAGAGCCACAAGTAACCACTTTCGATAACTTCAAGGCAACTGTGAACATTGGAACCAGTCTTCCCGTCTTAGTACCTCAGGGGGAAGGTAGTGTTTTCGGAACCAATCCTTATACTTTTGAAAATGTGAATGTTAATATTCAATTAGATGTAACACCGCGGGTGAATAGCTCTGATGAAATATCATTACAGTTGGATACGCAAGTTTCGGCAATTATTAATTTTGTCGGTCCTGATAAAGATCGACCTGTTGTAAGTACTAGATCTGCAAAGACTAATGTGGTGGTAGGAAATGGAGAGACTTTACTGATCGGAGGTTTAATTCTTGAGGATAATACTGACAATTTAGGCAAAGTACCTTTTTTAAGTAACATTCCAATCATAAAAACCTTTTTTACCATGAAGACAAAAGGCCGCCAGCAACGTGAATTATTAATCTTTATAACTCCTGCAATAATCGGTTAAATGAAAGTATTCTGCATTAGTAATGACTCATTTATGAGTCAAGAACTCATCATGGGTTTAGCCCCCAATGAACACAAAGTTGAAGTGTACACGCATAGCTTAAATGCGCTAAAAGACATCCGGGATGAAAAGCCTGACGTCGTAATCATTGATAATGACTGCGATGGCGTCAATCCTCTTGTTCTAATAAAATTAATCAAAAGGGATAGCAATCTTGAGGAGATAGTTGTACACCTCATTGAAGATCGTGAAAGAGAAAGTGTAAACTTATTTGCAGATGGCAATGGTATTTCAAAGATATGGGTTAAACCCGTAAACTATTCAGAATTAATCAATTTATTGTTGAGACAATAAAATGCGGTTAAAAAACACAACTCTTGATCAAGATAAACGTCTAGGAGATTATCTAGTCAACAGAAATATCATCAGTAGCGAACAGGCAAAGACAATTGCCGATAAAGCTGTTGAAACCAATTCTAAATTCGGAGAAACAGCTATTAATCTAGGCATGGTCGATGATATTGATATCCTCAACGCATTATCTGAACAACAAGACTTACCTTTTGTAGATTTAAAAACGTTTAATATCGAGCGCACAGCCTTAGAGTACTTAGATAAGGAAGCTGCCAGAAGACTATTAGCTATTCCTCTGTTCGAAGCCGATGATGTACTTGCAATCGGAATCCACGATCCTTTAAATCTAAAAACAATTGACGAAGTGATCCTAAAAACAGGACGCACAATCCAAGCTGTTCTTTGTAGCAAAGATCAATTAAAGAATATCATTCAAAGCTCATATTCAATCGAAATAGTAGATGAAGATGATTTAAAGGATGAAGATAATGCATCTGTAATTATTGATTTAGTTGAAAAAATTATTGAAGAGGCTGTTGAGTCTGATGCCAGTGATATCCATATTCAGCCATCAGAATTTGATTTAGATATTCGTTACAGAATTGATGGCATTATTCAATCGATTATGGTTCTTCCTCATTCAAGAACAAGGTCTATTAATTCAAGATTGAAAGTCATGTCCAATCTTGACATAGCCGAGACCCGAAAGCCACAGGATGGTAGATTTAAATATCAGATGCCATCAGGTAAAGCATTTGATTTTCGTGTATCAACATATCCAACAGATCACGGTGAGAAAACGGTAATGCGTATTTTAGACCCAAGTAAAGGTCAAATCTCTCTCAATAAATTAGGATTTTCAAAATCTGCTTTAGACAAATGGCATGAAGCCATTGGAAATTCAACTGGAATAATCTTGGTTACGGGACCAACAGGTAGTGGTAAGTCTACGACTCTTTATGCGACCCTGGGCCTATTAAATACACCAGGTGTAAACATTCTCACCATTGAGGATCCAGTAGAGTACAACATGAGAGGCATTGCCCAGGGTCAGGTGAATGAAAAGGCAGGTATGACTTTTTCAGCTGCTCTGAGTTCAATGCTACGACAGGACCCAGATATTATTATGGTAGGTGAAATGCGTGATGTAGCCACAATAGAGCTCGCAGTTCGCGCTGCTTTAACTGGGCACTTAGTATTGAGCACATTACATACCAATGATACCACTTCATCCTATTCTAGGTTGTTAGATATGGGCATTGATCCATTTCTTATTACTTCGACCCTAAGGGCAATTATTGCACAACGGTTGATTCGTAGAATATGCTCTGTCTGTAAAACGCCTAGGTCAGTTAATGATTATGAACAGGAAAAACTTGGTTTCAAATCAGGTGATACTGTATTTCAGGCCTCCGAAAAAGGATGTCAGAATTGTGGCGGTAAGGGATATCGAGGCAGGACCGGTTTATATGAATTATTGATTCCCACATTAAAATTAAATGAAATGGTAAATAATCGTTTATCAGATCATGAAATTCGAAATCAAGCAAAATTAGATGGTTTGTTGACTATAAAAGCTGAATCCAGGCGCTTGGCTCTTGAAGGTATTACCTCAATTGAAGAAATAACCCGGGTACTCTAGATGGCTACTAACTACCAAGTACAATACCTTGATTCTGATAATAATTTGGTAGAAACTACCATGGTATCAAATTCTTCAATTGAGGTTGAGAAAACTGTCTCCGAAATGGGTGGAGATGTACTCTCAGTACTTGAAAAAAAATCAAGTTCATTTAACATACAACTTGGGGATCCGGTTAAACTTCAGGAAAAAACGAATTTTATTCAGCAGCTTAAAACAATGTTATCTTCCGGTGTCTCTCTTGTGAAAAGTCTTGAAATTGCTCTTAAACAAATCAATAATGATACCTTTAGAAACACAATAGAAATTGTTATTAATGATATTAAGCAAGGTAACAGTTTTTCTGATGCGTTAAAAAAGCATCCTAAGATTTTTGATAAAATATCGATTGCTATGGTTGAGGCTGGGGAAAAAGGGGGGATCTTAGACAAGATGCTGGAAGAGCTCGAGAAATCCATGAAAAAGGATGTTGAGATAAGGGATAATATCAAGAAAGCCACTAGTTACCCAAAAATTGTAGGGTCAATTATGGTTATTTCTATGTACGTGGTCATTACAAAGGTCATTCCGACTTTCACAGGTATTCTCACCAGTTCTGGTACAGAGATTCCAGCGCTTACAAGATATTTACTTGCATTGGGAGATTTTCTTGATGCCGCAGGAATTTATTTACTTATATCATTGATTGGCATTTTTACGCTGGCAAAAGTTATTGGTAAAACAGAAAGTGGAAAATTATTCTTTGATAAAATTGCCTTAAAAAATCCAATTTATAAAAAAATAACCATAGCGGCGATTAATCTTAGATTTACCAAGATATTAGGTACGCTTTTAAGTTTCGGAGTGCCCTTAAAAGATGCTTTGGACGTAGTAAAAAATGTTGCCGATAATACAATTTATATAACTGCAATTGATAAAATTATCGAAGATATTAAGTCAGGTAAGCCCCTTACTATCAGTGTTAAAGAGACCAATGTTTTTTCAGATTACCTGTGCAGTATGGTTGGGGTTGGTGAAGAGGTAGGCGCACTGGATAAGATGTTTTTATCTGCTTCCGATTATTATGAAATTGAATTAACGAATAGTACGGATGGACTATCTGCTTTGATTGAGCCTATCATTACTGTGGTAATGGGCATATTCGTAGCCTTGTTCGTGGGGAGTGTTTTTCTTCCTATGTTTAAAATGTACGAAAGTGTTTCAATGTAGTTAAATTTATTC
>ERZ1049444.1684-NODE-1684-length-16130-cov-6.639440_pt1 | contig 16130 bp, 13 predicted proteins | sample MGYA00383101_ERZ1049444 | MGnify/ENA primary metagenome ERZ1049444 (study PRJEB29581, sample SAMEA5548371) | metagenome | biome: marine; feature: coastal; material: water | depth 50 m | study: Short-term variability in the microbial, nano- and picoplankton...
ATGGGATCGGTTTCACATCCTTCATTGCTTGGCCAGTGCAACTCGAGACCAACAGCTTCGGCCGACGAAACCGAGGCAAAAACAAGGTGCTGCTTGGTGCCGGTTCCTCAGAATACCTTCGCCACGTCGCTGTTTCTCGCCTGTTCCTCGATTCGATTCCAAACATCCAATCCTCGTGGCCAACCATGGGTATCAAGACAGCGCAGATGGCGCTCTTTGGTGGAGCCAATGATGTTGGTTCCACCATGATGGAAGAAAATGTTGTTTCAGCATCTGGAACGACTAAATTTAGTGCCAGCGAAGTGGAACTTCAGCATGTCATACACAGAGCGGGCTTCGCACCTCAGCGTCGAGACAGTGATTACGTCTTCCTCGAAACGCCGATTATTGATGCGAACAACGCTGATCTCCCAGCGCCGGTGCCGGCACAATTGTGAACACAATCATGCCGTTGTGTTGTAGAACACAACCCAAATTTCAGCGTGAATGTTTCGTTGTCCGTTTCCAATCCCGTCAGATGGGACGTATTCTTGACCATTGAACAGACCTTGGTAGGAAAGGTGATTGTTTCCGCCAGCGGAATCAGTCCAAGAGGTGATGTCGTGGGTCCACTGCTTGACATCTTGTCCAGCGCACCAACCGGCACGTCCGTATGGCCACGAACCGAATTGGTTGGCAACGACTCCATTCGCTACTTCATTTTCGCATCCTTCATTCGAGTACACAATTGGATGCCATTCGTATGTCGAGAATCCATTCATTTCGTAGTGGTGTTCGTGGTCACAAAACTCAGCACAATTTGCATTGTCTTTTCCAAAACCATGCCCAGTGATGGTCGCAACAATCTCCACTTTGGAAGCCCAAGATGGTACTGTGAAGTTGAGGTGACGGTTGTATCTTGACTCATTGTTGTACGTTCCATCAAATTGGCCGCCAGTGAACGCGAAGACAGCCTCTTCACCTCGTTCTCCAGAGTCCCAATCGCTCAATAAGAGGGTGATCGTCAAATCACCTTTGTTTGCGCCTCGGTACTTGAAGGTGCGATTGTCTTCATTTTCCAGCATGAAAAGGTAGGGTGAAATGTCAGTTAGCCACTTTCCTTCCCGGCCATATGTGGTGATCCAGCGCATGAACTCAGTGCCACAAGAAGAGTCATTGTCTCGATCGCAGATTCGTAGGTTTGCCTCATAATCCCATTCATGGCAACCACCGTAAGATCCATCTGACTTTTGGAATCGATTGGCACGATCATCACAGGCATGTTCATGGTAGACTTCGAGGGTATCGTATTGAGTTAGGTTTGCCGGGAACTCAGCACTTTGGGTTGATGTGAAACCACCGCCCCAGCCCCCTGAGTGGCGCTCAAAATCCCATAGCGAGACTTCGTGTACCGCCGCATCACTTCGACGGATTTCCACAGGGAATTCTGCGTTCCATTGGTGGGGCTCATGAATGAGGTGCATTGCGTCGTTGGATTGTGAGGTCCATGCATACAATGAGCCAGTTTCTCGTGCTTGTTGGAATCGGTCAATGCCCATGTAACGTGGATTGTTAAAGCTCGAAACCATGTCACCAATGCCGCCTGATAGCGTACCGGCTCGTTGGTCGATGTAGTGGATTCGATCGGCCCATACAGTCTCTTCATTTGGGTTGAGTGCGTTCTCCACTGCAGATTTTCTTTCGAGGACATCGTTGTGATATGTGGTGTCAAATGAACCATAGAACAAGTGCACATTCTCCGGTAACGCTCGGATGAAAGGCCCAGGGCTTTGCCCCCATGTCCCTGCATTCGAATTCCCTGAGCTGTCAGTGTACTTGAAGACAAAGAAATAGATATCGAAGCCTGTCCATTCTTGTTGGAAGTAGAACGTTCCATCAAGGGTTGGCATTGAGAAATGCGGGACTGTTTGCATGGGACCATTGAGGCTGGAAGCACTCTTCCATGGTACAGGTGATTGGATGACCGCGCAGCCATCTGAATCGATGGTCCATTTCACAGGCGAGTCTGGACAAAGGTCGTTATTGGCTGACACCCCATCTGAATCAATGTCAGCACAGCCAACCTCGTTGACTGCCAACCCTACGGGCGTTCCCTCACACACATCCATGGCGTCGTTAACGCCATCTTGATCACCATCGCGCTGTTCCGCAGCGCAACCAAATTCGTCTATGTCTGTGGCATTTGCAGGGGTCTGTGGGCATCGATCGAGTGCATCGCCTGTAACGTTCACATCGTTCACAGCATCATTGTCATCATCTTCGTCTTCGGATGCATCAGCGCACCCATCATCATCAAAATCTGTTTGTGCGTTACGAATCCAAGATGTGAAACCCTTCGGGCAGAGGTCATCCGCATCGAGGGACCCATCATTATCATCGTCATCGTCTTCATCCAAATCTAAACAGCCATCGCCGTCCCAATCCGTGTAGAGCGTTGAGCCCCAACCTACCCTTCCGTAAGGGCAAGCATCGTCGACGTCCAAGACATCATCGTTGTCATCATCCTCGTCACGATCTGTATCGTGGCAACCATCTGAGTCGAAATCAGCATCTGGTGTTGAAATCCAACCCAATGAATCGGGGCACAGGTCATGCAAATCCAGCACGCCATCGTTGTCATCGTCGTCATCCTCGTCGTTATCTCGGCAGCCGTCGTCATCTTTGTCGCTGTTGGCATTTGATTTCCAACCCTCCGCCTCACCAATTCCATTCGGGCAGCGATCGCTTGAATCAGGGATGCTGTCTCCATCTGCGTCGGCGCCTCCTCCTTCTAGAATTACCAATGTCCCGGTGGTATCAGAAAGGGATTCAAATTGTCCACATGTTGCCGAAGTCGTGATGGTCATCGTGGTTTCAATTTCCGTGAAGTCAAGGAGAACCTTCCACGTTCCATCTGTTTTCACCACAATGCTACCGGACGATCCATCTGAAACGGTGTACTCCATGGTGCACGTATCGATGTCATCGTGAACTAAGGTTCCTTCAAACCAAAGGAGGTTTGGTTCCTCCAAAACCTCACGGACGGGTGCCGTGAGCACAGGTGCTAATTCTTCTGGCGGCAGCACCTCGATTGTGTGGATGATTGTTGCCACTGTCGGTGCGATTGAATCAGCTTCCACCGGTTCGATGGCAACATTTACTGTGTAGTTTCCAAGCATTGCTGGCAGGAATTCGAGAGCATATCCGGTCGTGGTTTTTGACCATCCGTAGGCGCTGACTTGCTTGAACTCCGGGGTGGAGATTGTAGGAGTGAGAACCCAGCCTTCGCCTTGGTAGGTGACTTGAAGCACGATCGGTGATCCATCGAGGCGAATGGTTTCTACCGGCGATTGCCAATCAAGCAGGGGTGTATCGAGCGACCTCGGCTCTTCAATTTCCGTTTCCACCTCTGGCTCAACCGCACCTAAGCACCCTGCAAAGCCAAGCAACGCGACGAGAAGGATGGCTGGAAGCACACCTTGTTTCATGGCTGTCCTTAGCCGTGGCCGTCTTTCAATGTGTCGTGTTCAGAGTTGATTCGATTCAGTCCGACCATCGTTTGTTGGTAGAGCCGAAATTTTTGCCGGCTCGGTGGGATGAGCCACTGTTAGAGGCTGAACATACATGAGCGAACCACCCTTATCCCGCTCGATCCTGATGATAATTTCCCAGTGAATCCGAATGAGGGAGGTAGAAACTGTGCCCGGCCATTGATTCGGCGGAGCATCCAATTCCATCGTTTCGGTTCCCCAAGGCTGGCGGCCGCCAAATTCCATGACCCGCATCGGTCGCAAAAAGAGGCCACCCTTCACTTCATGATGTTCCATCGGTGATTCTTCACCGCCTCCTGTACCATCATCAAGCCCGATTTCCCAATGGTGAGGGAGGGATGTGGTGAGGCCTGGTGGGGGCTGGGATTCTGTCGATCGTCCCAAGGCAGCAAAGACTTCTTCCCTGGCTGGTGACAGTATGCCGACACGCCACATCACCTCGATATCCTTCCAGTTCTCTGGCCGCTCTTTGAACTCCACGTTTACACGGAGTGATCGACCCGCTGTTGGCACGCCTTCACAATGAATGACGGGGTCTGCTGGCGCTGAATTGAGAAACTTTCGTTGGGATACCAAATCGACAAAATTTGCCGCTACGCGTAGGATGAGCGGTGCAAACAGCAGCGGAACTACGACAATTGCAAGGGCTGGGTAATCAAGCAAACCAATTCGAACGGTTCCTGTTCCAACACCGGGAATACCCATCGAACTCAAGATTGGTTCGATGAACAAATAGGTCAAGGCTAACAAGAGCACGACAACTGAGAACGACATGAATTGCCGGACCGCTTTGTGGACAGGATTTGGTGTCAGGTACCAACCTTGGCGATGGCGTTTCACAATTCTTGGAATTTCCCTGTCTTCGACGTACTCTTTCGTTCGCTTGATGTTTGAATCGTCAAAAACTTCGTTCTCGAAGATGTAACGCTGCTCGACAATCCAATTGCTTTCAGTTCCCAATTGGAAACTCGGTGGTTGTTTGGAAAGGTAGTCAACGACATCGGACGGCTGCACATCTTCAGCGATCTCAATCGTAGATGTCGCAATTGGCAAGGTTTCAGGGGCAAACCTGCCCGGTTCAAACGGGGGGTAACGAATTCGTTGCTCAAGTTTGATTTGTCCCATGAGCAACCCTCTAACGGAACATCAACTTGGTACCTGCCCGGAGCGCAAGTCGTCTAAATGCTGGTACTTTTTTGATAAGGGCAAGGCCGAGTGGGACTGGTTTTTCGATGTCTCCGATTTCGTTGATCAATTCGAGTACATCGTCCCGCGCAAAGTTGGTGAAATGTTTGTTGAGTTCTTTGTCAGTCGTATCGGAGACGAGTAGATTTCTCAACGTCCGTGCTTTATCCTGATCTTTTTTCATCGCTGTGAAATGCTTGTTGGTTATTTTATGGAGTTGCTTCTCATTCAATTGATCGGAATTGATCGCTTCTGAAAGCGCCTTGAGAATGCCTTTGATTTGACGGAAGCCTGGTCCGATGCCTCCACCTGTGGTTGGTTTGGCCATTCCTGCTGCATCACCGAGAAGCATGACTCGGTTGGCGACAGTCTTCTTGACCATGCCACTCGGAATTGGTCCACAATACCTTGCAGTTTCAGTAATTTTGGAGAACCGTTCGCTCCACATTTCGTGGTTCAACAGATCTTCATAGCATTGCTCCACGCTTTTTCCGCCGAGTCTGTCTGGCGTAGACCAAACTCCAATTCGATGGCTCCCAAACCCTGAGGGGATTACCCAAGCGAAGAATCCCGGTGCGATGGCAGAGCCACTGTACATTTCCAGCCATCGTTCTTTGCCTTCATAGCCTTGAACTTCCGTTTGGAAACCAATCATCATTTCATTCGGACGCCCCATCTTGAAGTGACGTCTTGTCCAACTGTGGGCTCCGTCACACCCGATGAGCAACTTGGTATGCATGTTGACGATTTCACCATCGATGCTGACCTCAACATCCACACCAGCGTCAGTTGCTACGGCGTTAACTGGAGTTGAATGGAGCGAGAGTGTTGCACCAGCTTGCATGGCTTGCTGAACCACACCCTGGTCGAATTGCTTTCTGCAGACAACATATGTTCGCAATTTACCATCGGTGCCAACTGGTACCAACGTGCCATCTGGCCCGTGAATACGGGCACCATCGATTTCTTGCAGGACTGAATCGTAAAGTGCTACTTCGTGCATTGCTTTTGGTGTGACGAGGCCGGCACACTGGAATGGACGACCGATTTCACTGTGCTCTTCGAGCATTAATACTGAATGCCCAAGGGATGCAAGATGGGTCGCAGTTCGCCCACCTGTTGGGCCTGCGCCAACGATGATGACGTCCCATGAACGTTCGAGCATGTTCGCAACAACGGAGCGACACCCATGAATCTTCGCTCATGAACTGCTGCAATTGCGGCTGTTTTCGATGCTCAGCGCTTGGCGAATTTGTAACCAATGCTCTCGTTCTTCTTGATGTATATGGAAGAAGCGAAGTCTTTGTTGGTTTTCTTTGACTTGAAGTTGTCAAAGGGACCGAGTGTCTTCTTTTCAATGAGTTCTTTCGCTTCTTCGCGTGTGATTTCTCGCTTGGAGATCTCCCTGGCAATCTGCAACTTGCACCCGACAGCGCCTTCCTCCGGTTGGTAATGAGTTTCTGTTTCAACAATGTTCACCTTGTGAGTGGGGCAAATGGCCACCACACCTTCGACAACTGGGAAACGGGTGGCATCAGCAGCAGCCTCACGTGGCGGGAAATCGAATTTCACGCGTGTGTTCTCAATCATCAGGAAGGCCTTGAAGGGTCGGCCTCTCTTTGAAGTGAAATCTTCGAGGAGGTCTGATTTTCCTTTCGTCATGATGACTTTTGCTTCTTCAGGTGTGATGAAACGCTTGCACATTTCCTTCGATAGTCCTCTGAATTTACAGTCATCGTAATCGCAAGCGTACATGGTTTGACCAATTCGGATGGTCCCATGATCGCACGATGGGCAAGGGCACAGTTCCTCATCGTTTTCGTCGGTGGATGATTGTCCTCCTCCAACAAATTCGACGCGACCTTCGTCGGTGAGCTTGACTGTTGCCACATAGCCTTCGCCAGAGCGACTGAAGAATCCGTGCAAGTCGGTGAGTTCACGCTCTTGTAAGAGGCGCATGGCTGTCACACGATCGAACCATCGGCCGCTCGTGTCCTTCCAGAATACGAAAGAGCATCCCTTGTCGCGCCCCTCGTTTTTCTCACATTGGTAGGAAAGGGTGGTTTCCCGGATTTGTGCTGAACATGCCGGACAGTCTCCAATTGATTCATCTTGTAGGTACAACTCTGCTCGGTCGTGGTTCTTGATTCGCTCCACGAGTGAGGTCGTCTGGTTCACGATGGTTTGCATGTACGTGGATTTTGGATCATCACCGCGCTGAACACGAAGGAGTGATGCTTCCATTTCCCCAGTCAGTTCAGGTGATGTAATCCACTCGACAGGAATTCTACGGAGCACATCGATGATTCGAATACCGTGAGCAGCTGCACTGATGCTGCCACCTCTTGCACGCAAAATGTAGCCACGATCGACCAACTTTTCGATCGTGTCAGCACGGGTCGCAGGTGTGCCAAGTCCCTTTTCTTTGAGGGCGGCAGCCAAATCCTCGTCTTCGATGTGCTTTCCTGCGTGTTCCATCAAACGGAGAAGTCCTGCTTCCTTGAGTCGTCCCTTGGGTTTTGATTTCTCTTCCTTGAATTCAAATTCACTGATGTCTGCTTTGCATGGATTCGCAGGTAATGTATTCCATCCTTCAGGCAGATCTTGCTTCTTGGGGCGAACGGCGCGCCATCCTGTGGTCTTGATGGTGCGGACTTCCTTGAGGAAACGTTCCTTTTCGATGGTTGCGATGCGCTTTTGAACATCCCAAACAGCAGGTGGGTACCATGACGCAAGGAACGTTCGTACGATGAGGTCATACAATTTCTTGTGGTCTTGACTCGTGAATCCGTCTGGTATTTTTCCAGTTGGAATAATGGCAAAGTGATCGCTCACTTTCGCATCATCAAAATTTCGACCCGTGTTTTGTAATCCATCAGAGATTAATGTGGAACTGTGGTTGTTGTAATCGTCTTGAGCACCCAGTTGACGGACGATTTTGGAAATTTCTTCCTTCATGTCGGTTGGCAAGTGGCGTGAATCTGTACGAGGGTAGGTGGTGAGTTTCAGGTCGGCATACAAATTCTGTGCGATGCCGAGCGTTCGCTTTGCAGACCACGACCATAGGTTGTTGGCTTCACGTTGGAGGCTGGTTAAGTCAAAGTTTAGTGGTGGCTTTTCCTTTGCATCCCTTCGTGTTTCCTCGACATCAGCCTTGGCGCCTGATTCGACGATGGCCTTGAGTCGGTCATGCTCTGCTTGCTCGACGATTCGGTGTGGTTTGTAGTCTGGTTCATCTGGATTGTCAACGTGGTTTGTTCGTTCCCAGCGTGCGTTCCATGAAGCTTCACCGGCCTTGAAATCCGCATTGAGTTGCCAAAATGGCAGGGGTTTGTGAGCAAGCACCTCGAGTTCATGGTCGACGACCATTGCGAGTGTGGCTGTTTGAACACGGCCAAGAGAAATTGCTGCACGCTCATTTCGCTTTCTTGGAAGGAATGAATTTGCGATTCGGGATCCGTTCATTCCTATGATCCAATCCGCTTCTGAACGTGCGTATGCTGCATCTTTTAGTGCATTGTACTCGGTTCCATCCCTTCGTCCTTCGTATGCCGTTGTGATGGCATCCTTGGTCATTGATTGTAGCCACATTCGTGATGTCCTTGCTTTGGATTTGGTGTGTTGGACGATGGTTCTGAAAATCAATTCACCTTCTCGAGCAGCGTCACATGCATTGACGATTTCTGTTACTGACTTGTCTTTGATCAGTTTGGAGACGGCGGTGAGTTGTTTCTTTCCTCGTCCACCGATTGGTTTGTATTCGAAAGTTTCAGGAACATAGGGGAGGCGGTCAACAGTTTTTCTCCAATCCTTGAAAGCAGCATCATAGTCATCCATATACTTCAGTTGAAGAAGGTGACCAACGGCCCATGTGACGACAATCCCATCACCCTGCCAGTGGGTCTCATGTTTTCCTTTCACACCGAGGACATTGGCAATATCATTGGCGACGCTTGGTTTCTCGGCCAGAATTACAATCGTCATCGTTCTATACCGCATCGCCGAGGCTACTTGAACTCTCTCTATGCCCTTCTTTGGCCCCAGATACTTTAGTATCTGTATGATAATTCACCGAAAAAGTTGCATTTTTTGTCATCGGCTGGTTGACCAACTTTGCCTGAATTTTTCTTCATCCCACGGCAATTCACTGTTTGGCCCACCGCATCCAACACAGCCAGGGTAGCCTGCCGCTAACAAATCCTCACATGCTTCGAAAATGGCTGTCCATGCCTCATCCGTGTCGAGCGGAATCCAACACACATCCACGGCCGGCTCTTCGGGGCCAAGGCGAACCAAATGGGTTGATTCCGCAGATGCCTCAATGACCTGCTCCACATCGATCGAGGGAGCGTTTACCTCAATGACGGCTGGGAATGAAAGTTTCGATGGTTGGGCATCACCGATCTTGAGAATAAGTCGTTCGAGATCTTCGCCAAACCGAGCGGGCGTTCGAATGATGAGCGAATCCTCCCGTAAGATTCTCCGAGCAGCCTCGCGAACGGCCGGCCACATTTGGTCATCAATCCGCACATTTCACCCCAACAGGCCGAAGTCTTGAAGGATGTCGGTTCAAAGCATCAGTCATGGGAATCGGTTACAGGCTTACGAGTCGGCCATTCCTTGCCGTTCAGGACTCTGAGAAAGCACACGGTCGGGCCATTTTTGGCCTGAAAGTTTTGAGCAGCAACCCCGTCACACGAAGCGTACTTCGTGGAATGTATTCGCCCAAGGCGCTTCCAGTTCAACGGTTTGGTTCCCGCTACCCGACGCCCTTTGGACTCGCTGCTGGAATGGATAAGCGAGCGGAGGCCATACGTGGTTGGGAATCTCTTGGATTGGGCTTTATCGAAATCGGAGGAGTTACTGCGCTCGAACAAGGTGGGAATCCAAAGCCGAGGATGTTTCGTTCTGGAACTTCCAAAGCACTCGTGAACCGCATGGGTTTCAACAATCCGGGGTCCCAGAACATAGCAACACAACTCGCAAAGCATGTTGCCAAATTTGGAAAACCATCCGTCCCACTATGGGTTAATTTGGGTAAATCAAAACTGACACCGTTGGATGAGGCTCCAGCTGACTATGCCACAACCATGGAACGCTTGTGGCCCTATTGCGATGTCTTTGTGATCAATGTATCATCTCCTAACACCCCGAACTTGCGTGAGTTACAGCATGATGATGCATTGGCATCGATTGTCCAAGCCTGCAACGCAGTGAACACAACAATGGCACAGCACCATCAGGTCGACGTGAAACCACTCCTCGTAAAGATCGCACCAGATTTGTCGGATGATCAATTGGTTGCCGTTGTCAAGACTGCCCGTGAAGCTGGATGCGATGGCATCGTCGCAACGAATACAACCATTGAACGTCCCGAGGCAACGACAGAAAAGGACAAAAAAATCTTCGGCCAAACAGGAGGAATGAGTGGCATACCTGTGAACGCACGTTCGACGGCCATGATTCACCGAATCTATGAACTGACAAATGGTGAATGGCCAATTGTCGGTGTAGGTGGAATTAGCAACGCAGAGGATGCATGGGCAAAGATTGGCGCAGGCGCTTGCTTGCTCCAAGCCTACAGTGGCTTTGTTTTCGAAGGTCCTGCACTCACAAAATCAGTCGTCAACGGCGTTCGAAAGAAACTTCAGCAAAGCCCTTACGAATCCATCGATGAAGCGATTGGCTTCGCACACCGTGAAAGCCAACGGGTTGATGAATGACCGCAGTATGGAGGCATTGAATGTACGCTCGTAGGACTCGTTTTCTCATTCTCGGGGCGGTCATCACGATTGGCCTGTTGGGTGTCATTTTACTCCAGGCTCCAGAACCAACTCGGGCGGTTGATGATCTAATGGAAGACCCTGATGCATTTGTTGGAAAGGAGATTGCAGTGCGTGGAGAGGTGTTAGATGGCAGCATCGACAACAGCACACTGGTGTTCATTCTGCATGGTGAATCTCACGCGTTAAGCATCGATTATTCTGATGCCTCAGTCTCAAACGGTCTTGGTGACAATCGGACGGTGTACGCCCAAGGTATCCTCACATTCGAGGATGGAGTCTATGTGCTCGAAGCTGACATGATCAAGACATCATGCCCTTCGAAGTACGAAGAAGAACAGTCATCTAACTAAACATCGCCGAAACTCTGTTACCGGCTCAACGCTTAATTCCAATGGGTTGCATGGGGACACATGGCATCGGAGTATGAGGGCAAAACAGTCATCCAACTCAAAGGGATGTGCCGTGAGAATGGCCTTCCAGTTTCTGGGACAAAGAAAGTCCTCATCGATCGTCTCACGAAGGCGGATGAATCACTTGAAACCACACCACCTCCAACTCAAATCATCAGACAGGTGGTACCAAAGAAAAAAACCATCGAGATTCAATGCCTCGAATGCCCAACCATTCTTCGTGTACCTGCAGACTATGAGGGAATGATCTCCTGCCCTTCATGTTCGACCAAACAAAGTGTACTGCGCCCCGGAACTGATGAAACATCTCCTCAAATTGAATCGAATACTCATCTTCGGAATGAAGAATCCGCATTTGGGCTCACAAAGCAACAATTTTCCATCGGCATGATGCTTGTTGGCGTAGGTGTGATGCTGTTTGGAATTTGGCTTGCACTTATGGAGTGGAATTTGTGGTTTTCGTGTGAGTCATGGTTCGGAGCAGCAGTTAGTGGAGGGGATTATGACTCAATGGGATGCGGCCAAGACACATTCTTCCCAACGATGTTCACCTCATGTTGTCTTCTCGTACCACTTGGTTTCTTTTTGGCAACATATGGTTACAATTTGATTCAAACCCCTGTGGTCACACCCCAGGCTCACTATGGTGCAGTTGAGTCTCCTGCACCAACAACAAGTACCCCTGTACCGACAATGAACATACAACCTCATGTACAGCCACAAGTGAAAGGTAGTCCACTGGGCGAAGCAATACAAGCGACTGCTGTGGGTTTAAGCGTTGGAGTCGCCTCAGTCATGACGATTATTGGAATTATTGTTGCTTTGATCATCTTGCTTTTCATCATAATCGTTGCCAGTTACTGAATCAATTTTTCGTCGGTGTTCCTGAAGGGTTTTGTTCAAATAGAGCCAGTTGTAGGATTGCACGGGATAGGTGGGGAGCTAGTCGTACCCTGTACCACAAATCGACTTTATGGTGGACCGAACGCCTTGGGGCGGCGAAAGCGGCCTTTTGGTTTCCACATGCGGACATTGATGTCTCGCCCCCACATGACTCGGGTGCCGAGAACTGTTCCCGGAGGGGAACAGTAATTGGATAACCGGGGGAACAGGTCAGGCCGGGAACGGAGCAGCCCTACCTGGGGCCATGAGTGCTGTGGGGTCACGGGATGGAGGAAGTGTGTGGGCTTGGCCAAGAGGAACGAGCGTCCACCTTAGGCCCTCCCACTTTATTCTAAATGTCAAAGACAACGTCGGCAACCCATCCGGGTCCAGCGAAATCTGGAACTTCTTCCCATTTTGAAACCGCAGTTTTTCCGGCTTCAACTTCGAACACTTGCAATTCATGTGTTGTGACGGCCTTGATCTCAACTTCTTGCAGAACATCATCTGCGTTGACCCATGACACGGAGGCATGTGCCTGCAGTTCATGCTCGCTTGAGCGAATCATGACATTGCATGCAACGCACCACTGCCGGTGAACCTCAGCACGGTAAAGGACTTCTTCAAGCCAATGAACCAAGAGCATTTCATAATCTTGATTTCCTGCTGGAATCGCCACATTCCATTGCGCTGTGTGGCGAATGAGACCATCACTTGTAACGGCGGATTCATCCGAAATCAGAATGTTTTGCATACCGATGGTCACTTCATCAAAGAGTCGAATCATCGAAGGGGCAAATGCCCTCAAGCCAATGTCGGCAGTTGTCGGACGAGGCCAAGCACTCACATGCTCACCTCAACGCTTTGAAATTTGAAGGTTCCACGTCATCTCTCCAATGCGATCCACAAGGTCTTCTCGACTTAGTGAGAAGGCTTCGGTGCGCTCCGCACCAAGGATGCATTCACATGCTGCGTTGGCCAAAAGTGCAGTGTTCTGAACCGAGAACGATTTGGAAATGGCGACGGCAATTGCCACAGCCGCCGCATCGATGAGGCCAATCATCTGTCTCAAATCGTCAAGCGTGCATGGTGCGTGCACAGTTTCTTCATCTGCGGAATAAATCGTTACACCGGCCTCACCGGAAAGGACGACGAGGTGTTTCCAGTTGTGTTGGTCGATGAGCCGTTGTGCTGCATCAGCACCCGTGGCACTCCCCAATCGCCTTCGCATCAATTCGAGACCTTGGGCTTGGAATAAAATCCAAGATACGCCATGTGTTCGGTGCAATCCAGTGAGTTTAGGATCTGCAATGATTGGTACGTTTTTGCTAAGTGCATGCTTGATCAGTCGATCTGCGCCTGAATCATTCACGACACCTTGGCCATAATCAGAGAGAATGACAACCTTTGCGTCGTCCAATTCCTCAATGGCTTGGTTGTAGAGCGCGACCGACGCCTCATCAGGGACCGGATCATCTTCTTCAATGTCCCATCGAAGGAGCAATTGCTCTTCTTGAACGAGGCTTTCTCGAGTCGCCAGCAGCCGTGTTTTGACAGTGGTTGTTCGTCCTTCTACGATTGCGATGCCATCGGTTTTGACACCTTCGTGATCAAGCGCATCGAGGATGCTGAGACCTGCTCGGTCATCACCAACCACACCAAACAAGTGGCTTTGCAATCCCATAGAATTGAGACCTCGAGCAACGTGAGCGGCCGCACCAACGTCTTCTTCGCGCATGGTTTCACGGAGCACTGGGACAGGGGCGCGTGAGTTGAGGTTGTTTGCATAGCCATGGATATAACAATCCATGATAACATCGCCAATAAGGACGACTTTGGCCCCATCAACAGCCTTCAATTCCCTTTTCAAATTGGTCAATTGATCGTGAACTTCAACTTCTTCATCAGACATCCCCATGATTCTTCCTCCTCATTCATTTACGCCGTCTCGTAATTCGGCCAAGAGCGTTGCATGTTGTGCTTCTGTAACATTGAGTGACACACGCAAGGTGGCAAGCATAGCGCCTTCATCGCCAGTGATGACGCCATCCATCAACGCCGTTTCGAGTGTCTTCCTGTATGTTTCCACATTCTCCGACCTGTGAGGTGTCACCTTTGCTTCAGCCAGAAGCTTATCGTGGGTGAGGCGGTCAAAGCCAAAGGCGGTTCGGACCGTTTCAAGCAAGCGGATTTCATCATCAACCAATTCTCCATCAATCAATGCTTGTCGGAGCATGTCGAGGTAAATCTCTTCGGGTGGAGGAGCCTTTTGTTCCCTTCTCGCTTCGTTTGAGAGTCGGCGAACGCGTTCAGGGTGCATGCCAAGGAACTCAACCACTTCTTGCAAGAGGTATTGCTCATCTTTTGTGATCTTGCCATCTTCCCAAGCACGGGCGAACAACCGGCGGACAAGGTGTTCACCAGCCTGAGCGTCGAGCGAGGCCACACCTTCTGGGTTTGACACAGGAGAAACGACTGGATTTTCGTGATAACTCATCCCTTCGTCAATATGCGAAAGGAGGTCAAGCGTGGCCTGCCCCCCCTTTCTCAGGTCGAGCAGTGTCTTCATTTCTCCATCACAGCGAACTTTCTGGGCAAGGATGGTTGTACGAAGGGTTTCAGCCGTCGTTTTTCCTGTTGGTGACAAGCCATACACTTGGCGTCGTTGTTTACTTCCCGGAACATGTCGTTTCGACTTGATGATGTCACCACGAGTCTCCAATCGCTTTAGCGTCCGAGGTACGTGCTTTCGCTGAACATGGATTGCGGCAGAAATGCCAGCCTGTGAGACGGCTGCGGGGGCTTCCCATTCACCCTCGGGAAGGCGGTGGTCGAGCAGGTGCAGCAATGTGCGCTGTTCGGTCGTAAGCGTACCGAGATACCCGTCAACCAATGTGCTCCCCAAACCATTGTCAACGACGGTAGCACATAGGACAATCGGTTGACCAACGAACTCAAATGAAGCGTTCACAACGCAAGGTCATGGGGCGGCAAAAGCGAACCTTCACCCCTCGGGTGCGAACCACGCGCCCACTTGGTGTTCCAATAACGCCAAATCAAGCACCAGGTGTACCGCTCGAGTCACCGTTCGAAAAGGACGGTCAGTGGTACATTCCTGCCCCCCTCGCATCAAGGCTCCATCAAAAGAGCGCCATTGGTCGAACGGAAACTGAAGGCGGCGTCTATCTTACCAGTGAGGAAATTCTGTTTTGCCATTGGCACCGTCATGTTCCTCTGCCATCTGAGGATTGGTTTGCGAAGAGCGTTGAGTCTGATCCTGACTTGGTTGCTCGAGCTGTGGCCTTTGATGTGGCTCGAAGTGGTGGCGAACTCATTGTTCCCGTAGCAAACCTTTCGCCGAAACGAGGCTTTTCCCCTTCCCCTTCTACCTGGGCGCTCCGATGGAACAGGGAGCAGATTTTTTCAAAGGAAGACCCTGTAGCACATGTCCGTTGGGCTTGGACCACTGATGACGTGAACTGGATCGAACTTGAGGCTTGGACGGCCGAGGTTACAAGCCGTGGTCTCTTAGCTGAACTCTTTGTCATCGACGAGGAACTCGATGTCACGATGTATCGTCTCGGTTACGCCGAGATTACCGGTAACCAAGCGACATGGGCCATGCTCTCTCCCGAGCAAATAGAGGAATTACGGTCCGGTTGGTCTTCGAGAATTCCACGAGGGGAAGGATGGTACATTCCAAACAAGCGTGAATGGCCTTGGGCTGCCATTGGCGTTGAACATCTGTCTGGTCGTCATCTAAGAAATGAGGAAGGGTTGTGGCTCTCTTCTAAACTCGAAGAAACTTCGATGCCTGACTCCTTAGCGCTCTATGACGATTTGATGGGTCGTGGCGTTGTCTTACGACCGGGTTTCAAATTCGGTAGCCAATGGCGGATTTATGATGCTGCAGTGGGCGAAGCACACGCACCATGGTTGCTTCTCCCTTCTGAACGAGCACCCGTCAATTGGAACGGCGCATGTTTGTCAGTCCGGCTTGCTGAAGGCGTTCACAAAACCTGGGTCTGTGCCTTTGAAAATGATTCAACGTACCGTTACCTCAAGATGCAACGTTGGCTCCCTGGCCGCTGATTACTCGTTTCCGTCTACAGGCCGACCCCATGGGTCGAGTTCTTCCACAGGCCTGTTTGGAATGGGCGCTGGTTGAGTATTCTGTTGTTCTACTGGTTGAGTCTGGTCTGGTGATTTTTCCCGCTTCGAATCAATGATTCCCAAGCCAACCCAAACAGCCCCAACAAGGCAAACGATGCTGAGGATTCTGCCGGGCGTGCGCCAAGCGTCCAGCGTTGAAGCATCGTTCGTTTCGGCTGTGTAAT
>ERZ1049444.1685-NODE-1685-length-16110-cov-8.145064_pt1 | contig 16110 bp, 6 predicted proteins | sample MGYA00383101_ERZ1049444 | MGnify/ENA primary metagenome ERZ1049444 (study PRJEB29581, sample SAMEA5548371) | metagenome | biome: marine; feature: coastal; material: water | depth 50 m | study: Short-term variability in the microbial, nano- and picoplankton...
CCTTCACGTCTTCCCTCAAAGTTTCGATGTCTTTTTTCATTAATGCTATTTCTTGCGCAGTTGTTGCCATATCGATTTATAATCACTTATTTTTTGAATTGTTTACTAATTCCAATCATAAACTCTTTTTTTCTTTGTACTAAACTTTTGTTTCTTCTTTTCTTTCTCAATATCTTCAACCCCAAGATTCCACTTACTCCAACCACTAAACATTAAAACTCTCTCTAAAGCACCTTGCTGGTTGTTTAAAGATTCTCTAACGTTCATTGTTTTGTTATATAATCTATTAAGAGGAACATTTGTTAGCGCTTCTATATAACTTGTGTTAGCAGACCATTGTGGATTGTCTATATCAAAAGTTTCCATCTCATCTATTGTTTTTCTATTGTAATTAAGAGTTCTCTCTGCATTAACTATTTTTCTAGCTTTAATGCCAAGAGGAGGAGAAACGTTTAGCGCCTCAACAAGAACTGAAGCTTCGTCACCATTCCAATCTTTCTCTCTTTCTTTGTGATATGCAAAAGCCATGTTTTTTAACGTAGAAATTGCCGCACCCCAAACACCAGATCCCCTTAGCACAGAATCAAGCGTGCCGTTTACAATCCTTTCTTTTTTAGCCAACATTCTTTTATCGTCTTCGTCGTCATCAAACATAGCCATGAATAGCGCTGATTGTAAAGAGTAGAATATTACGTTTTGTATCGCAAAATAATAAGCTATTCTTGATAAATTAGACATATCACTTTGCATTTGCGTTTTGTTACCCGGTGTTATTCTTCTATTTTTAATATCTAAAAACGCTTTCTTACCTAATCTATTGAACTGAGACGTTACGTTTTGGAAAGCTAATATAACTTTACCAAGAGGTGATGCCTGTTGTTGTGAAACCATATCAGGTCTTGCTGACTGCTGAGTAGCTTCTGCTAGTATTTCAAAATCAACAAAAGCCTTAGCTTCAGCCTCCTTTTTACTCATACCTTCCTTCATATAAGTGTTAATTCTATTCCTCAAAAATGCCGCGCCACCAGTGGCAATCGCTATATTATCCCCGATTTGTGTTGGTAAAAAACCTAATTCTAATAATTTTTTTATTACCGCTTGAGCTGGGTTTTTAGCCCCCTTAACTGAAGCCGCTAATTCAGCACCGTTAACATCTGTTTGTATGCCTTTACGTCTTTGCCTCATAAAATCAGAGTTAAATATAGTAGCCCAATCAGTCCAATATTGTTTTTGGTTAGCAAAAGCTTTGGCAGCTGCTATTATATTATTATCACCAAAATTTATAAAGTTCACTAAAGACATTTGCTGTAACACAGCGGATCTAACATTAAAGAACATTGTTGCGGCTACAGAACCGTTTAAGTAATTAAGCCACTGGTTTGTTTGTTTGTTCTGCCCACTAGGTCTGTTTTGACCAGTCTTAATCCTATACATCATGTCTTTAATAGCACTAACAACGTCAGCCCCATAGGCAGCCTCTATTTTATTTAAGTTCTCTTGCGAGAATATTGTATCGACATTTTCATTAAACTCAGCAAGGAAATCCCCTCTACCAATTCTACCTGTAGCGTCGTCTAAATCCGTCCTTGCATCTCCACCCTCCCAGCTTTCAGTAGGTGCAACATATTTTTCTTGCTTAGATATTACATTTAAAGTTTCAGCGTAAGCTTGTAACTCAGGATCACTCATAACTAAGTCAACTAAATTCTGTTGATCAGTTGGGGATAGTCCAGGGATTTTGTTACCATGTTTATCCCATAAATAAACTCTTATAGCATCTTGATACGTAAAATCACCATCTGGAGTTTTCTTAGTCAACTTCTTTTTAACGTTTTCAAATTGTTTGTTCAACGACTTGTAATCATTAGCAATAGATTGCTTAGCTGCGTTTAATTCTCTATAAGCTCTATTTAATGGTCGTATTAAAGCTTTTTCAAAAAAGTCTCTATGAGCATTACCCTCCTTACCTTTACCCATGAAGTTATATAATAACCCTACAAAATCCTCGTGTGATGGTGGTATAAAGAATCTAAATTTACCCTTGCTTTCCCCACGCTTTCTAGCTTTAATAGCTGAGAATCTTTTTTTAGATTCAATACCAGTTATATTTTCTAATATATTATTAAAGTTTTCGTTCATACCCTTGCTTTCCATAACTTTAGCTTGTTGAACCTTAGACTTAACATCGAATTGATCTAACATGTTCTTGACAGCTTGCACGTTTTGTAGAGCATCGTCCGCAAAGTAGAAGTCATTATATCCATCAGCAACCTTATCGGTTATCCACAACGCCTTAGCTTCTGGTGTAGAGTTAGCTAAACCAGTAATATTTTTTAATGGTATATTTAACCCATTAGCTTTTAAGAATTCAAATATAGCTGGAGCAGAGTCGGCTGGTCTAGCTGTTAATACAAACATATTTTCAGGACCAAACTTACCTTGCAATTTCATTGCTTTGTTAAATAGTGGCGCTGTTTTACCTTTAACAACTTTACTAAACTCTGAAAAATCAAACGTTCCACCTTGCTCTAGTATGTCAGCCCCTTCGCTAGCAAACTCCTCAGCATCTAATCGTCTGTTCTCGTAACCGCTAACGAAGTCGTTCATTTGTTCTGTAAGTTTAGCAGGCATTGCATCTTGTTGGCTTAGATTATCAGTATTAACCTCCATAAATCTATCACCAAACATAGTTTTAAAACCATCTTTATTACCTTGAACTGCTTCATGGTTTTTTGTAACGATTTTATCTAATAAAGACCTTTCTTTTCTAGCTGCGTTTCTTTCTAGTGCTACTGGTAACGACGTTTCAACAAACATCATGCTAACATCATATCCCTTGCTCTTAAATTCATTAACAAGTTTCTCCATAGACTTAATAGATCCACCAGTACCATCAACAACAACTCCACCACCTTCACCTTGGTATTTCATCATTTTTCTCTTAGCAATACCTCTTGCCTGATGTTGTAAAGAACCTAACTTACTTCTTTGTTCTTTAGTAAAATCATTCATGTTTGCAGGTAGCCCAGAGTTTTTCTTAAGCCACTCTAAAGATATATCAGAGTTTACTATTTTAAATCCTTGATCTTTTAAACCTAACTTACTAATAACGTTACCTTTACCGCTACCAGCTCCACCAGCTAAGAATATAACTTTTCTTTGTGGTTTTGGTAAGCCATCCATGTTAGGTATTTTAGCTCTAACGCCAGATTTAGTTGTAGCTAATGTATCATCAAAATCTAAAACTGTAATACCCTTGCTTTCTTTTGGCGTTCTAGATGTAATAATAGCTTTGTTTAAAGTTGTACTATCTTCAATTTTCTTTGTGTTTATAATTTCACTAGCCTTTTGATGGTTTTTACCCACAAGTTTTTTAGTACCTATTTCTCTTATTGCTATTATACCTTCTTTACCTAAAGTTCTATTGTTGTAATATCTTTTCCAAGCTGGATCGGTCAACTTGTAATTACTAGGCATTGTAGAGTTATATCCAGAAGCTTTTAATACCATATCCATGCTTTTGGGTATTATAGCTACTGTGTAGTTTTCATAAAATTTATCTAAATTTTTTATACCACCTTCCGCTAAAGTTGCTTGTAGTGTTTTTAACATCATCCAATTTGCCGGTATCATATGTTCATACTCTAAATTAGAACCTGGGTTTTTAACACTTTCATACCCCTCGGTAACATACAATAGGTTAGCAGCTCTTCTCATCGGTGTTTTCATACCAGAGTTAAGGCTAATAAGCATCATAGCCATATTAGTAGGTGAAAGAGACTTTTCTTCGTTAAAAAATGTTATTATATCATTAATAAAAACCCTAGCTTCTTTAGCTTCTTTTTTACTTAATTCTTTAACTTTTTTCTCTCCTTCTTTTTTAATTTTATTTATAAAAACCCCACTCTTTTGTTCTAAAAACTTAGTGTCTACTTGTATCTCTTTGTTATTGTAAAAAAACTTTGCTGTAGCTAAAGATTTAGGACTTTCAACACGTATACCGTCTATTTTGTTTACAGCGTTATTTATAAAATCACCAACGTTCTCAAAAACTTGCTTTCTATTGTCTTGAGGAACTTCTTTGCCTTTTTTGTTTATTTTTGTAGGTTTCCATTGTTTGTTTTCTACAACGTTACCGTCTTTGTCAACGGTATACCTACCATCACCTATTTTAGACATACCAGCGTACATTGGTTTCATATAAGCCAGTAAATATCTTAGTCCTTTTTCAGGACCATATTTGTTAACAAAATACTGGCCAACTACAATTACAGATGCTCTTTGTTCTTTTATAGAATTTAAATCGTTGTATAATTCTGTTTGGTTTGGATTTTTCTTACCGTTTAAAGTGGCTCCAGTTAACTCGACAACATCAGCCTCAATATTTAAAACTTCTCTAACTAAATACTTGTTAAAATCTTCTGGTTTTATATTAAGTTTTTGATGATCTTTTATTTCACCTAAATACGGTTGTATTACTTTGTCTATATCATTTGTTATAGCGTTTATTTGTTCTTTACTTAACGTGTCACTGTAAACAGAATTCATAGCTTCTCTTAAATACCTTTTCGTATATATAGGTAGTATAGGTTTTATTTTATTACCTAGAACATCTAAGCCCTCGAAAAAAGCATAAAACTCTTCGTTGTTTAAAGCTTTAACCGCCTTGCTCTCCATCGGTGGTAACATGCCATCACGCAACATGTCCAACGATCTATCTGATAAACCTGGAACTTGTCTAGCCGCTTGACTAGACATAACTTGAAGTGTAGCTGTGTGAAAGCCTCTATGTATTTGACTTATATTATCTGATTTTTTATATAAATTAGGATCATCAGCTAATATACCTGTTTTTTCATAAAAATATTCGTCGTCGAATTTTTTTAATCTTTTTAACTTAAGATTATTACCTCTTTTAATTTCTTCATAAAAATTATCTCTAACCTCGGTTAATCCATTAGCCTTAGTAGGCCTTTCCACTTGCAATACCGCTGGTAAGCCAGTTGCTTTTTCTTTAGTTGTTAAATCTATTTTTATATCACCGTTCTTATCAAACATCGCCTTACCGTCTTCACCTCTAAGTGGAACACCTTTTGTAAAATGATTAAATAATACATAATTAACAAAAAAGTCTTTACCGAGTTTTTTAACGGCCATTTGTGATGCTTTAACATCAGGCTTAGTTAAATTACCAGGTTTTGGTTTTACACCATACATTTTTTGCACTAAATTCATTCCGATCTTTTTAAGATCTTTCATAGACATTCCCTCTAGCTTTCCTGCTTCATACAGTTTTGTGTACTCCGCAACTAAGTAATCATGAATGTCCTTTGCTTCTGGAAATCCTCTTCTAACAAGTTCTTCGTGTAATCTAACTCCTTCTTTTTTAGTTTTAGCAGCTGGTTTTCTTTTTTTCCTAGCACCAATAGATAAGTCTTCTTGCTCAAACTTTTCCATAGCAGTGTCTTCCGCGGTCATTTGATCAACAGCTCCCATTACACCTTCTTCTTGTAATGATTTTTGTAGATTATTAAACTTAGGACTATTAGCTATAAACTCTTTTATTCTTTGATTCAGTAAGTTTTCGCCTCTAACTTTTGAATTTAAATAACCGGTTAGGGGCACCGTTTCTTTGTTTGGCCCTAAAGTGTTATTTCTATCGTATTTATTTATCAAACCTACTAAACCTCTATTTTTTAAATCATCAGAAAGCGCTTCTGGGTCTCTTGTAAATTCCTCCACAACATCTGCTATTTCAGCTGGTCCAAAACCTTTTAAATCCCCCTTGTCTACCAAAGATCTAACTCTAGTACCAACAACACCTTTCAGCGTATTGGCAGCAAGGTTCGCGGCTACTATTGGATCTATATCTATAAAGTCATTATAATCTTGGTTTACTTGATCATAAAGAGCTTTAGATTCTTTTACCTCACGCTCTTTAACATCAGTCCCACCTTTAATGCTTATAGGTTGATATTTAGGGCCTTTACCGTTAAAGTCATTATATTTCTTTATAAATTCCAAAGTATTCTCAGCGTTTAAACCGCTATAATCAATACTACCACTTGTATTTTTTGAGAATATTTTTTGAAATGCTTTACCAATATCATTAAGAACAGAACCGTTTTCAACGTTTAAATTACCAAGCTTGACAGCTGTCATAGCGTCAGATAATGATGTGAAAAATTCTTGGTTTAAAGCATTTTCAGAGTAACTAGGGTCATTTAAATAAACATTAAATCTTTCCATAGTTTTTTCTAAAACCTTTGTCATCATAGGATCTTTAGACGCCATCATTTTATTAATAGTTTGATCTCTAAATGTTTTTAACTCTTCGGTTTTCATTCCATCTAAAATATAATGCAGCGTCTCGTGATGAATAGTATTTGTTGCCGACCAATCACCCTTTTTTATAGCTTTATTAATATTTTCATCTACCATTATAGCTGTGTTCCCAAAATTTAAACCATTTGTTTTTCCAGCTATTAAATTATCTATACGCTGCTGAGTTGTTTTGTCACTCTTTATATCACCCTTTTTTATAGCCGCGCTTATCCATTTTTCAGCTTCTTTAACTGTTTTGAAAGTAACAACTTCTTTGTCTTTAAATAAACCATCTTTCTGTTCATTAACCCAATTAGCCAGGCCTTTACCATTGTTTTTATAGTTACTTAAAAAAACTTCTTTAATATTATTGTTATTTAACCTAACATTATCTTTCTTAAGTTCTTTTAACTCTATTTCATCAATAACGCTTGTAGTTTCTTCACCTATAGCTTCTACAGATTCTTTCCTTTGCTCTTGGATTTGTTTTTCAAGTTGATTTATTTTAGTATCGTTTTGAGCTTTTGTAGTAAGATTGTTGATTACATTTTCCCTACCCTTACCATCAAGGTTTTCAAAATTAAAACTTTGTTCAGCAGATTCTAACGATGTAAATATATCATCTCTTTCTTTTCTAGTCCATTTACCATCTTTAAACTCTTGGTCTATTTGTTTTTTAGATTGATTAATATAGTTTCTTTGGTGTTCTGGATTTTTTATAGCAGAAACCTTTGATGCGATTTCTTTTGTGACAGTGCTAGCAACTTGACCACCACTAATTATAGGTCCAGTAGCTATTATAGCTTGTCCACCAGCTTCCATTAATCTAGTAAGATTTTCTTTAGTAGCCATGTCTGATAGTGACTCGCCGGTAGCGGTTCCAACTCCAAATATATTAACTCCCTCTTGCATTGTTTCTGTAACGAATTCAGAAAAACTACCAATGGTAACGTCTTTACCCATTGTTTTCCAACCTCCTTTTAAAAACTCTTTATATCTACCAGCTAAAAAATCTCTTCCCAAACTTTTTGGTAAAAACTTAGCAGCTTTACCTAAAACAATAAAGTTAGATACTAAGTCCAAGCCAGCGTTAGTTGTACCAATAGCAAAAGCAGTGCCTAAGTCTCCCTCACCTTTTTCAATTAAATCAGTAATAGCGGCAGTTTTTTTATCCATATCAAGCTCGCTAAAAGCTTGGATTGCTTTGTTTTTTTCCATTTCTGGAAACATTTTCATAGCGGCCTTAGCTGTTGTTATCTCTGAATAAGCACCACCACCCTCTTGGATTAACGTTGATCCACCTAAAGTAAACGCGGCTGTAATCATTTGAACACCTTGATCCCCTATAATTCTACCAAACTCCTCACCACTCACGCCAACACCATCTTCACTAAATATTTCTGGTAAAGTTATTTTAGATAACTTTTGTTGGTATCCATCTGACTTTATTATATTATACGCCACTTTTTCTTCGTAAACTTTTTTGTTTCTTTTTAAAAGTTCTACTAACTCGCTGGCTTTGTATTCTTTCGTGGGTATAGAGAGCTTTGAATCCGAAGAATAACCTTTGTCATATCTAACCGTCGCGTTAGGATCCATGTTTTCAAACTCTACTATTTCACTACTAATATTCTCTAGTTTTTTAGCTGAATTTAAACCGGTAAAATCATATTTGGCTTTTGGTAACTTTATGTTTGCAGTGCCCCAAACACCCTTAACTAAACTGTTTAACACAGGGTTTTTATTAACCCAACCAGGCATAACCTCTAACTCACCCTCTTCTCTAACTTGTTTTTCTATGTCTTGACCAAAATAACTTTGAACCGCTTTTAATCCTGATTGCCTTAGTTTTTGATATTCTGAATCGTTTATTACTCTGTTTGAAAACTCAGTACTCAACATCGTGTTAAGTTCTTCTAACGCAGCGTTACGACCTTCTACGGTATTAGTATTGTGCTTTTTTTGCAAATCAATTATGGAGCTTTTCGTAAAATTACCCATGCCGTCTTCAATCCTTTTTGTAATAGCTGTAACGTCTTTTGATTTGTCTAAATCAGCTAAAATATTATTAGAAAGATCGACCAATTCACTTGAAGAAAGATTTTCTAAATCTTGTTCTTGTGCTTTTTGATTCACATAATTCCAAGATTTTGCATATACACTTGAATCAACGTCTTGAGATTTACCAGCGTGCTCTTTTACAAAAGCGTTAATATCATCTGCCTCGCCTTGTCTTTTGCCTAACCATTGGTCAACTGAAAATCTTTTGGTAACAGTATTACCATCAGCGTCTGGAGGTGAAGTTATATTCACATAATCACCAGGAATAAAATCCATGCCAAACATTCCGGTTTCTTCAAAAGTAAAACCTAATCCACCTAGTTTTTTCTTAACGGATTCAATGAATTTGCCCTCGGGTAAATCCACATCTTTGTAGGTTACCTCTGGCAAATCTAAAGAATTATCTACAATAACGTTTTCATCATCTTTCTTTTCGTCTTCAAAAGTAAAACCACTAAATACACTATCTGTATTTTGTTCTTCGTCACCGAAAGAAAATCCTGAAAAAAGATTTGAATTATCTGGCATATTATTATTTATAGCTTTTGTTAATTTTTGCAATTTGATCGTTTGACGCTTCCTTCCACGTCCCATCATTTGATAAATATTCCCATTTACCTTTTATTTTCCTAACATCTTTAGCTTGCGCGTGCCAAGGTAATCTCACTTGCACGATATCACCATCTTTAATAGTTTTTAACCCACCTTCATCTTCACTCTCGTTATCTTCTTTCATCCATTTTTTACCATCCCAATCTGGAATACTTTTGAAAAAATCGCTGTTTTTGAAAGTTGGATTTATAGTTTTACCTTTAAACAACCATGAAAGCATAGTTGCTTTATTTGGCACCACAGTACCGTCAGCTAGAAAATAAGATTTTTTTGTATCATCCCAGGTATATGCGCCGTCTGGTCCAGTAATTTTCGAACGATTTCCCATATATGTTCCAATATTATTTATTGTTTCTAATTCCGTTTCGCTGATATACGACGCGTTTCCACCCTCAAACATGTCTGCGTATGTAGTTTTTCCTAGAGTACTAACGCTACCTTTGTTGTTATTTAAAAGTCTTAATTTTTCAGCTTCTGCCGCCGCTAAAGCCGCTGCTTTTTCGTTAGCTTTTTTATCTGCTAAAACTCTAGCGTTATAACCCATCCCGTAGTTATGAGATTTAGCTAGCTTTCCATCTTTTCCAGCAACCCACTCGATAAACGTATCTTTAAGGTTTTGTTCGTTATAATGCTTGTAGCCTTTATCAAACATAGCTAACGAAACCTTCATTTGGTTTTCAGTACTAACAAAATCTGACTGTTGAATTCCAGGTGTTCCATCAGACATGCCGTCTACCTCTCGTAATACTCCTGTTTTAATTAAATTACCTTTCTCGTCGTTTGGCAGAACACTTGCTAGTTTAGCGTATTCTTTAGCTGATAACTCGCTTATACCCGTAAACTCTTCTTGGAACGACTTATCTAAATGACCAAACGTAGCGTGTATAGACCTGTGTAAACCCTCTGATGTTTCTACCAACCCCTCTATTGCTTTTTTAGCTTTGTTAGATTGATATTCATCCCACTTAGTGCCAATTTTTTTACCGTTCGCCTCAGCAGCATTAAATATCTTAGTATAAGCGGGTTCTAAATTAGCATCTTTTGGTATTAACACTCCTTGTATTTGCTCCGTAGTGTAAGTTCTTACCTCACCATCTTCATCTTTAACCGGTCCTTTTGGAATACCACCCTCACCCTTACCGTTGTTCATTAAAGTGTGTATTATTTTTTTCTTTTTAGGATCCCAACTACTTTCAAAATAATTACCGTTTTTAGTGTGTTCTCCTGTAGTTTGAGACGCGGCAAACGCCTCTGCTAATTCTACTCCGTGAGCTCCAGTTGCTTTAGCATCAAACTCTCCATTTGCTTGTATATCATTTATTACTTTTAAACCCGCACCCATTTGAGTTACCTCGCCATAAAAAGCATCTCTTTCTTTGTATATTTGAGCTCTTTTATCTCTATTCTCTCTACTTAATGGGTTGTTTTTCCGTTTCCCTGAAGGTTTAAGATCTGCAACATACTCATCATAAGTACCTATATCAGAATCAGGATCAGTTAATTTATTTTGCTCATTCCACTCTTCTTCAGATAAAGTACCTTCGTCTGAGCCTTTTGAAAATCCCCATGTTTCCTTAAGTCTATCTTTATAACCTTTAACTTGGCTTTCTAAAGCCTCACCGCTAGGAGTATTTCTTATATCGATATTAGCACGTCTACGTTCTCCAGCTTTTATAATCGAATCTTTAGAAAGAGCAAGAGTAGTATCCATTATGGTTTTCCACATTTTTGTGTTTGACTCCATCGTTGCTGCATAGCTATCAGCAATACTCTGGAACTGCTTACTGTAATCGCCTGGTGCGCCTGAGAGTCCAGCCCTTGTTGCAGCAGTAACTATACTTGCGTCCGCACCTGGGTTTAAATTTATCGCCATATTATTTGTTTTTTAATTCTGTGATTAATCCAGCCATTTCTTCAATCATACTGTTAACAGGTATACCATCTATTCTATAACCTAAATCTTCTGTAAGTAAGTCATAACTAAATTCAACTCCACCGTAAACTTTTTTGTTTAAAACGTCTTCAGTTATATCTTTAGCTGCTATACACTTAATTTTATGCATATCACACACGTTTACTTTTGATCCATCATTAAACGCTACCTCGTAAAATCTTTCTTTTGTAGGATCTTCTAAGTACTCGTGTTTTTGTAATACTTTTACTGGATTACCGTTATAACCCATAACAACATCGCCAGGCTTAATATCTTCTATGTTAATTTTACCATCAATAGTATCAATTTTAATTCCTTGTGGAACGCAACTAAAATATATCTTAGCTGTTACGACTGTGGAAAGAAAGTTAGTTTTGTTTGCGTTTGAAGCCTGTGCTTGTGATTGGTACTGTTGTGATTGACTAGCTAAAGAGCTCATAACATTACTTTCAGCCCCTTGTAAACCAGCACTAGCTCCAGATAACAAGCCATACTCCGCTGCTAATAAAGTTGATTCTCTTCCAAATTCAGCACCTTGAACAGCGGCTTCACCCTGCATAACCATTCTATCAGCAGCACCTTGACCTTGTGCTATCAAATTCTCTCTACTCGTGCCCATTTGTCTAGCAACCTCCGCTCCTTGCAATTGCATTTGTTGAACTTGGGTGGCACCAGCTCTCTGCATTTGATCTATTCTAGAACCTTCTTGTGCAGCTAGCATTTGGTTTTGTCTTTCTTGCTGACCAATACCAGCTGCTATTTGTTGAGATTGTAATGCCCCTTGGTTTGCCATTGACTGTGCTAAACCAGCAACACCAGAACTTCCAGCAGCACCTCTTAATCCTTGTAGTATGTTCGCTCTTTGCTGTTGTCCTTGTTGAGCTTGGAAATCAGCAGCACGCATGTCGACAGTCATATCTTCAAAACGATTTTCCATACCTTCGTACATATTTTCTGCACCAGCAGCTAAATTGTCAAAATTAGTACTTAAGTTCCTAAATTCATTTTTAGCACCAGCAAAAGGATTTTTAAATTCAAAAGATTCAAACTGCGCTCTCTGTGCGTCGGTTTTAATTTGTTGTTTTTCCTTTTCCTCTTTATAGTAATCAAACTGCTCTCTAGCGAGCTTGTTCATTTCTTCGTTAATTTCGTTAGCCCTTGCGCTACCTCCGCTACTACCCATATTGTTTTTTTTAATTATTATTTTTTATCGTAAGTATACACTACTTTATAATCCTGTGGTAATATTTTAAAAGCACCAGATTCCGCCGCCATGTCAACAAGCTTTTGATTACACGTGTATGCCCAAACTGTTTCGCAACCACTTTCAATTGCAGCACAAGTAACATGCCTAGCTAAATCAAGTAGTATGGTTTGCCTATCATCCTCTCTGTACGATGGATCTGCTATTAAATAATCAACATATCCTAACGCAGAGTTTGTTAAGTATAAAAAAGCAGAAGCAATTAGTTTACCTTTCTTTTCTACTACAAAACCCCCTAAACCGTTGTTAGGTAATCGGTTTTTGCTTGGTATAATTATTCCTTGAAGCTCATATAGTTTCCACCACTTCTCTAACTCTGGATAATCATCTAATTTAATAAGACGAATATCAACGTCTTCTCTTCCTTTTATTTTCATTTAATTTAATTTAAGTGTAGTTTTATAGTCACACTTTTTGTGTTTTATTTACTACTAGGGACTACATCTGAACTAAGAGCAAATAATTCTGCTCTTTTATTAGAGTGGTTTTCTAAAGTAACATCTGCGTAATACCCCTTAACACTAGATTCGTTTATTTGAATTGGTTTTGAAAATAAAATAAAGGAATTACTAGGTATTGTAGTACCAGTGTTAACGTCTATAATTATAGCCCCGTTGTTTGGTAACCCCACAAGTTTACCAGCTAACTGCGGCTCGCTTAACACGCCGTAACTGTCAGTCTGTGCATAATACACTGTGTCTCCAAGTTGTAGAGAGTAATTAATTTTTTCATCAAAGTATATTTGTTTCTGTGGCATGTTTATTTAAGATTGAGTTCCCGCTGTTATTATTTTATCTATGTCGAAATATATACCCCTATTGGAGGTAGGGTATTTATTCACTTTAACGCTCCCTGTTAAGTTAACTGTTTTATAAACTTGGTCAAACGTTAAAACAGTTCCAGCTGTTAAAGTTTGTGCTAGCTCCACCGTAATAACACCATCCTCAGCCACTCCCTCTGGGTCTGGCACGGTTACAGCCACCACCCGGTTGTCTGACGTGTTTCTAACCCCAACACCCTTGTACTTCACAGCGCTACCACCGGATATACCCAGCGTATCGTTTAAAGTAATACTAGTGCTACTTGTAACATTAGCTCTAACAGTTTGTGTTAACGTCGTGGTTGCTAGCGTTGTGGAGGTAAATTGCATGTCTACATCAATAGCATTTTTTATTGCGTATCTACCATAAGCCCTAAAGGTCATTGTTTCGCCATCTTCAAAAGCAACAGCTTGAGAAAAAGTTATTATTTTTGTTTCAGAGTCAATAGCTGTTATAGTTGTTGTTCCAACAGCGCTACCCGCTTTATTTGTTGGCACAGTTGTTCCTTTGTGATAATACAACTCTGTACCAATCCCTAAATCAGTTACATCCGCAACAGTTATCGTGGCGCCATCTTCACCATCACCCGCTGGGTTGTCAGCTACATTTTCCGTGGTTGTAAAGTACCAGTAAGTTTCGGGTATAGTGGGTCTAGTTTCATCAACTTTAAACCCATAACTACCAGCGTCAGAATCTCGATTCCAATTATTGATATCCCAATCAAAACTAACATTACTAACAGCGTTAATGCTTCCAGTAGACTCTGTTGTTGGAAGCGTTGCATAATTAACAACGTTGTTAGTTCTAGCCTCAAACGTTATTGTAGCGTTAGCGCCTAGTTTTGTTATGGTTTTTGATATAACACCCGCTTGAGTAGTGGTACTCTCTGAGGGTATTAGTTTTATAACGTAATCGCCAGAACCTTCTGGAAAAATTATATTGTTACGGTATTTTTTTTGACTCAAAGTTATTATTAGGTTACTATTTGAATCGTGACCGTTTTCAAACTCGCTACTAGTAAAATCATAATACTTTTGAGTGCCGACTTGAAGTGCTATCATGACAAAAGTAGCTCCAATTTCCCCATTTACAACAAAATTTCTAACAGTCGTACCATTGGGTATGTCAGTTGTGTCTATCTGTAAATTATTTATTTTTTTCATATTAAACAACGTCTATTATATTACTAGCAAAACCTAATCCCTGCACGCTAAACCTTGAGGTGTCTAACATACCATGCCTGATATGTTTTCCTTTTATATACCCAAACCACTTGCCTTCTTTTTTAACAAATTCTTTTAAGCTTCCAGCATCCATATCTGTTTCTACTCTAGTAACTTTCCAGCCATCTATATTTGGGTAAAAGCTACTAGTTGGATCAGATAAACTCCAAGCTTTAGCGTTGTGAATTGTAATTATTGGATTGTCGTCAATATTTGTATCGTTAGTTAAATCTGTGTTTGCTATTGGATTTGTTATATGTGCTTGACTACCCTCGTAATTCAACGTGTTAAATGTTTTGATGATAGAAGGCTCTGCGTTTAAAACAGCTGTTATGGTTGATTCTTTAAACGCACCATAGAAAGTGTTGTAGTTTTCTGCGGTTTCAGCGGTAGCGTCATCAGCTGGTACATAGTGTTGATACAACGCGGCGTCTTTTAGTGTAAAATACTTCTTAGACAAACTTAAGCCAGCCTCAGGTATAAATGATTTAAAACTTGTCCAACCGTTCACTTCTTCGCTAAACGTTACTGTTGTTGGTTCATAAACAAGCGTTCCATCTTCGTTGTACTCTATATCGTAAACTCTTTTCATTGATATGTTATCTATCCAGCAAGTAACGTTGTTCGCGGCGTCAGTACCATCTCTTCTAATAACAAAAGTATTAAGTAACGCTTCTACACCTAAAAATCCTAACTCTGAATCAGCGGTATCCCAAGGACCAGTATACCCAGGTGGTATTGTGCTTCCGTCGCCAATGCCAACAATCATAGTAACTCTTCTCACACCATAACCTATTTCCTCAATATTACCAGATGAATATATACCAGAAGAAGGGTTTGCGATTGAACCATTTGAAGGATCTCCAATATCATCTATTCTAAAACCATAACCCTCGTTGTTGAAGTAGTACATTTGAAGTAAACCTTGACCAGCCACTCCCATCTTTGATTCCATCTTATAATCAAAGCTAATCTCATACTTTTCGTATCTATTTACAGCCATGTCTATGAGTTGGTTTGCTGTTATCGCTTCTACAACAGTAGATGTAGCATTTGGATCGAAAGTTGGACAATCTGTAAATTGAATTCTACCATTGCCAGAGGTACCATCCCATGTAATATAATTATCTATAGTAGGTTCAAACCCGTCAAAATTCCAAGAACCAACCGTACCACCTTCAAGTATGGTTGTTTGGTTAGTAAGTGTAATACCGCTTATCCCCATTGATAGAGGATTAGAAGGATCAGAGTTATAAAAATTTATTCTATTTTCATAAGGCGCGTAGTCTACACTCCAAGTGTGTGGGCCTGGGTATAAACCAAACCACGTAACATTAGCAACGTGGTCAACACCACTTTTTTCAATAGTCCAATTTGTAGTATCATCATCCATAGTGAACTTAACCTCGTAATTACCTTGATCATGTATACCTGCTACGTGCATTCCGTTAAACTCGCCAACATTAAAATCACCTACAGAATTGTTTATAGCAACCCCCATCGCACCTGTAAATCCTAAAGTTTTAGCGTTTGCCCCAACAGAAAATTTAAGTGTCCAACCGTTACCTGATGAAGATGGTGTGTTTCCTCCAAAACTTTGAGTCCACTCAGAGTTAGCTGTAACATCATCCCAACATAATTTATCATTATAAACATACATATCTGTATCTGTGAGCGTGTGATATTGAGCCCAGAATCCAGTGTTGTTAGCGCCATTATCTCTCATCCAATCGTCAGCAGCCCCTAAACCATTATTCCACGTAATATCTCTTGTGATTACTTTTGAAACATATACTGGATTATTTGCAAAATTATAGAATCGTAATCTAAATTCATCCATATGACCACTGTTAGTCCAACTATTAGAATGCA
>ERZ1049444.1692-NODE-1692-length-16073-cov-7.190099_pt1 | contig 16073 bp, 15 predicted proteins | sample MGYA00383101_ERZ1049444 | MGnify/ENA primary metagenome ERZ1049444 (study PRJEB29581, sample SAMEA5548371) | metagenome | biome: marine; feature: coastal; material: water | depth 50 m | study: Short-term variability in the microbial, nano- and picoplankton...
GCAACATATCCGGACAAGCGATCAGTATTTGTGGCAATGTAGAAACATTGTGATCACCCAATCCTGTCAAGGCGCGGCGCCTTTTTTTTCAGGTGGTATTGCTGTGCTTTACAGCCCCAGTTGCGGTTGAAAACAGCCTACCGGCGCGTCGCCCTGCCCGGCGCAGCGTTTTAAAGGCGCTTTACGTTTTAATGGTTTGAGCAGATCGAAACGTTTTATTTCAAAACAACGTCCGGGGCAGATAATGCAGTTTCATTTTGTGGCAACCGGCGGGTTTCCCGGCACCGGCAAAGCTAAAAAGGCTTTGTTCGAGCGCCTATATTGAGGGGGATATGCGGCTTTCGCATTCAGGCTTTCTGCCGCCTGCCATGCCCAACGCGGGTTGTTTAACATCGCGCGTCCAAGCGCAACCATATCAGCCTGCTCCGAACGCAGCACCGCCTCGGCCTGTTTTGGATCCGTGATATGACCAACCGCCATTGTCGGCATACCGGTTATGCGCTTAATTTCCGCGGCAAACCCGGTTTGATAGCCTGGGCCGGCATCTATCTCTTGCTCTGGCGAATTCCCCGCGCTTGACACATCGATGAAATCGCAGCCACGGGTTTTCAATTCTCCGGCAAAGATCTGCGACTCGGCGAGCGTCCAGCTTGAGCGGGCGACCCAATCAGTAGCCGAAAGCCGCACGCCCAAAGCCTTATGTTTTGGCCAGATTTCGCGCACAGCCTCGAACACCGCCAAAGGAAACCGCATTCGGCCTTGCAAACTTCCTCCAAACTCATCCGCACGCAGGTTGCTTAAGGGCGAAAGAAATTGATGCAACAAATACCCATGCGCGGCATGCAGTTCAGCAACATCAAACCCGATGCGGTCAGCGCGCTGCGCGGCGCTTACAAAGGCATTCTTGATCCGCAGCAGCCCAGCTTGATCCAACGCGGCTGGCGCGTCCCACCCTATAGGCGCATACGGCACTGCCGACGGGCCATCCGTTTGCCATCCGCGCGGCTCATTTGGTGAAATGGGCTTCCCACCATTCCAGGGCAAATCCGTTGATCCTTTGCGCCCAGCATGAGCAAGCTGTATACCTATCCTGGTGTGACTAAATTTTTGACAAAAATTAACCACGCGTTTCAAGCTGCTCTCCTGCGCATCCGAGCACAAGCTTAGGCATCCCGGAGTGATCCGGCCCGCCATCTCCACGCCAACCGCTTCGGTCAAGATCAGCCCCACGCCAGACACCGCAAACTGCCCCAGATGCATTAAATGCCAATCCGTGGCGCATCCTGCATCCGCGCTATATTGGCACATTGGCGACACAATGATGCGATTGCGCAGTTCAACATCTGCCAAAGAAATGGGCGAGAAAAGCCGACTGCCCATTATCAACACCCAACCAAATTACGGCGGTAAAAGTGGGTGGGATTGCACCCATTTTTCATAATCTGCGTTTTCATAATCTGGCTCGCTCTGTGATAGAGCGAAGACTATCAGAGGCCAAGAAACTTCATGGTGCCAAAATAACGCCTTTGACAGCAGCCCTGCAAAGGGCCCGCGAAAACCCTTTCTTTAAGAAAACCTTATCGCTGGCAATTGTGTCCTCAGATCTGCAATATCCAGTAAGAGAAATCGCTAAAACAAAAGACGGATCAGCGGCAGTTGCGCTTGGTGATGTGACTCGCTTATTGGCCTCATACTGCTCGGACCCGATCCTTTTTGCCCGTTATCAAGACGGGTATTGGTATAAAATCGACGGGTCGAACGTTTGGGGCTGTGACGCCGCCCCCACAGACCGGCGCCCGCATGCGGTGCTTTTGGTCTTGCTCGGGCTTGGTTTTTTGGTTTTGCGCCTGCAAGATGAGGCTGCCAATTTTAGCGCCTATGCCGCGCGGCTCGGCGCGCAAAGGCGCAGCGATATAAATGAAACCTCGCCGGTGGAAGGCCCCCTTGAGCTGCTGGAAATCGCAACGCAAGTGGAAGCCTATCGAGAGCGAGAACGAGATGCGCTGGAAAAGCGCGCGATGGTTCTTTCAGCCGTGAGCCATGATCTGGGCACACCAGCCACTCGGGCCCGGCTTCGCATCGCGCTTATTGAAGATGAAGAGCTACGAGAAAAGCTTGAGCGGGATATCGATCAAATGACGCATATGATCGACAGCATATTAAATTATACGCGCTCAGAGCTAAGCGCAGAGCGGCCAAGACGGCTGTCTCTACGCGCCTTGATATCGGCCATCGTGGATGATTATCAAGATCTTGGCCACCCGGTCACGCTGGCGGGGGAACCCCCGGTGAAAATCAAAATGCAGCATAGTGTGTTTGATCGTAACCCGCGCAGCCGCGCTTTTAACATGGACGGGCTGCATCAGGTCATCGTGACCGCACGGCCACTGGCGCTGCGCCGTGCTGCCACGAATTTAATCGAAAATGCGCTTAAATATGGCCGCCGCGCGCATGTGGCGCTTGAGGCGAACGCCACCCAGGCACATCTGACCATTGCCGACCAGGGCGGACGCATTGACCCTGAGTTAATCGCAAAGCTAACAACGCCTTTTTCACGCGGTGAGAATAGCAAAGCCAACCCTGGCTTTGGCTTGGGCCTCACGATTGTAGACACGATTGCAGCGCAGCATGAAGGCGCAGTCACCTTCGAGCAGGGGGCGCAAGGCTTAGAGGTACGCTTTACAATTCAGCGTTGATCCCCCGCTCGAGACACCCAAACGGCCCCCAGTTCAGAGCTTTTTTGACAGGCTTGAATAAACCACATTCCCGCCAGACCCGCGTCTAAATTGGGCAAAAGCTCACCCGCGCCTATGCCTGAGATTAAATCGGCCGCCTCGCTATAGAGCGTTGCAAATCCCTCTAGATAGCCTTCGGGATGACCAGGGGGAATGCGGGTCCAATCGCCAGCAGTTTCTCCAAACCCTGCCCCGCCTCTGGTAAGCAGCTGTTTGGCCTGCCCAAAGCGCGTAAAGCTCAATTGGTTTGGGTTTTCTTGCTGCCATTCCAAACCGGCTTTCTCGCCATAAATCCGTAATGTAAGCGTATTTTCGCACCCAACCGCAACTTGACTGGCCCAAAGCATACCTTTCGCACCCTTCTCAAACCGCAGCATAATATGGGCATTGTCATCCACACGCCGGCCATCCACAAAACTGTGCAAATCCGCACAAAGCGCTTGAGGCTGCAAGCCCGATACAAAACTGGCCAAGTTTAAAGCATGTGTTCCGATATCACCAATGGCGCCCGCGCCAGATTTTTCGGGATTCACCCGCCAATCTGCTTGTTTGTTATCCGCAGCTTCGCTCAACCAATCTTGCGCATATTCCGCCTGAATCACCCGAATTTCGCCCAATTCGCCGTTTTCGACCAATTTGCGCGCCTGCCGGATCACCGGATAACCGGTGTAATTATGCGTGAGAATAAAATGCGCCTTCGAAGCCCTTACCGCCGCATCGATGAGCTGAGCCTGTTCAGACGTGGCCGCCAAGGGTTTATCACAAATCACGTGAATACCCGCTTCTAAAAAAGCTATGGCTGGCCCCGCATGCATATGATTGGGCGTAACGATGGCAACCGCATCAATCCCATCCGCTCGGGCGGCTTCTTGCACGGCCATCTCAGCATAGCTTTGGTAAGATCGCTTTGGATCCAACCCCAATTCTTTGGCCGAAGCCTCTGCACGCGCGGGGTGGGATGACAAAGCCCCGGCCACCAATTCCCAACGCCCATCAAGCCGCGAAGCCATTCGGTGGACGCCGCCAATAAACGCGCCTTGGCCACCGCCGACCATGCCTAATTTTAAAGTTTTCACAGCCCCAACATCCTTTTGATTTGCGCCTCGTCACGCTCTGCACCAGCGAAATCATCGAACGCTTTTAACGGCGTTTCGATCAAATGTTTTGCAATAAACGGCGCACTTTCAGCCGCCCCTTGTTCGGCGGATTTCAAACAACATTCCCATTCCAATACCGCCCAGCTGTTATAGCCATATTGTGTCAGCTTGGAAAAAATCGCCGCGAAATCAACTTGACCATCACCCAAACTGCGAAACCGGCCTGCCCGGTTGACCCAAGGTTGATAGCCTGAATATACGCCTTGGCGCCCATCTGGGTTAAATTCGGCATCTTTAACATGAAACGCATTGATCCGATCATGATACAGGTCAATAAAAGCCAGATAATCCATTTGTTGAAGCAAAAAATGACTGGGGTCGTAATTGATTAGGGCACAATCATGCCCGCCTGTTGCATCCACAAACATCTCATAGGTCGCGCCATCAAACACATCTTCGCCAGGATGAATTTCGTAACCGATTGACACGCCATGCTCTTTGTAATGGTTCAAAATCGGCGTCCAGCGCCGGCCCAGCTCTGCAAAGGCTTCTTCAATCAGGCCTTCTGGACGTTGCGGCCAAGGATACAGATAGGGAAAGGCAAGCGCTCCTGTGAAGGAAACAGAGGTCGTCAGGTTCAACCGCTTTGAGGCGATGGCAGCTTTTTTCATTTGATCAACGGCCCAAGCCTGACGCTTTGCGGGATTTTTTTGGCACGCTGCCGGAGCGAAGGCGTCAAAGGCGATATCATAGGCCGGGTTGACCGCCACCAATTGGCCCTGAAGATGCGTTGATAACTCGGTGATCTCCACACCGGCATCGGCGCAAATGCCTTGGACTTCATCGCAATAAGTCGCGCTTTCAGCCGCGCGATCCAAATCAAAAAGACGCGTATCGAAGGTTGGAATTTGCACGCCTTTATAGCCAAGACTGGCCGCCCATTTCGTAATGCCCTCTAAAGAGTTAAACGGAGCTTCATCTCCGGCGAATTGCGCCAGAAAAATTCCTGGTCCTTTGATCTGCGATTTCATCTGTTTTTCCTATTCTCACCTTGGTAAAATTTTAAAATCGAGCTCAGAACCAGCCCTTATATATCTTCTGGGCCAACCAGCTTTTGCAATGGCGGTCCGCTTGGCTGGGCAATGGCGTTTTGAACCGCGCGCGCCAAAAATGTTCCTGCCGGAGATGCATTTTCAAACGTCGTCAAGATATCTGGTCGAAAATTGGCCAAAAACGGCTGTAATTCTTTCGTCCAGACATCGATCGTATCGCCCACCACACCCTTAACCTTTTCGACAGCTTGTGCGGCGGTGAGACCTGCATCGATAGACGCTGCAATCACCGCATCAATATGAGGCGCGCGCTTGAGCTCTTGGGCAATCGCAGCAGCAAAAGCCGCAGGGCTTTCGGCGCCCTGTATTTTTTCGATAGGCCGTTCAATAACGCGCACCGTCATCGACAGGTCTTTACCAGCTTCAGTTAACGCCCGAAGCATCTCTTGCGCGTAGGTTTGCGTCAACGGCGGCGCAAGCAAAAGCACTGAAGATCTACCCCGATCCTTAAGCTTGCGCATCGCATCCCAAACGTAAGCATGGTTATCAAAGTCGAAATAAGCATGCTGCTTGCGCCACTTACTGCGTCCATGCGTCGCAAACGGAAATTGACGCTCTAACAAATAAGCAACCCGCGGATCTTCGGGTTCAATCTGATTCATAATGATGCCATCTGCCAACCCATTCTCGACGATACGTTGCACAGGCAACAACGAATCCCCAGCTGCAAAAAACGGTGTGACGTTCAAATGATATGGGGTGCCCAGAAACTCTGCGCTGATAGATCGGATGATAATCGAATAAAAAATATTCGTTTCTTCATCTGTCATTGGCAATAAAAGTGAGATGACATTGGTTTTGCCGGTTCTCAGCCTAACGCCGGCACGATTGGGAACATACCCAACGGCCTCCGCAATATGTTTGACAAGATTTTTTGTATTATCGCCAATATCTGGCGCATCAGATAAAGCCCGCGACACGGTGGCCACGGCAAACCCGCTGAGGCGGGCTAAAGTTCTTAAAGTCGGTTTTTCCCCAGGCAATAGGCGCGCCGCAAAGTCTTGATCAACCGTTTCACGTTTACGCGCCATCTTTTGTCACTTTATCCTTCCTGTAGGGCCATACCCCAGATTTCATTCTGCATAAGCAAGGATAGTTTCAATATTAAAATATATTTTTTCAAGACTTTTCCGGTGATCGGATTTTAAATCTGGGCTACCACCCGCGCAAGATGAGGAGAATTTAGAATATAATAAATTTGTTGCAAGCAAAAACTAAAACGTTATAGATTTTAGGGAATCGATTCAGACATGGGAGGTCAATCGTGAAACTACTATCAAAATTTATAACAGCGACGGCATTTGTTGCAGCCGGAAATGCATCAGCAACTGAACTGGACGTCATGCATTGGTGGACATCCGGCGGCGAAGCCGCTGCGGTTGCCGAATTTGCAAAAGCCTTTGACGCAACGGGCAATACCTGGGTTGATGCCGCAATTGTGGGCGGTGAAGCCGCGCGCGCGGCCATGGTAAGCCGGATCATTGGCGGAGAGCCGATGGGAGCATTCCAATTCAACCATGGCCGTCAGGCAGAAGAGCTTATCGAATCTGGCCTTTTGCGTGACATCACTGATATAGCCGAAGCCGAGGGCTGGAAAGACATGGTTAACCCCTCTTCGCTGCTTGACGCCTGCACCGTCGATGGCCGTATTTACTGCGCGCCTGTCAATATCCACTCATGGCAGTGGCTGTGGGTCAGCCACAAAGCCTTTGAAGACTCTGGCGTTTCGGTTCCAACAAATTGGACCGAATTTGTAGCTGGTGCGGCTGCTCTGGAAGCTGCTGGTAAAGTACCATTGGCGATGGGCCAGCAAGGCTGGCAACAATCTGGCGCGTTCAACGTGATGATGGCCTCGCTTCTGCCAAACGATATTTTTATGGCCGTTTATGGCGATAAAGACGCCTCTGTTGCAGCGGGCCCCGAAGTAACTTCACTGTTCGAAGCGGCTGAAAATGCGCGCTCCATGGCGGCAAAATCGACCGTTCAAAACTGGAATGACGCAACCAACTTGGTCATCACAGGTCAAGCCGGTGGTCAAATCATGGGCGATTGGGCGCAGGGTGAATTTGCGGTTGCGAACGCAGTGGCGGGCGAAGATTATAGCTGCTTGCCCGGTTTGGGGATGAACCCAAGATTGGGAACAGGCGGCGATGCGTTCTATTTTCCAGTTCTGAAGGATGATGCTAAAATTGCAGCGCAAGGTGAATTGGCAGCATTGTTGCTTAAGCCAACAACTCAAGTTGCCTTCAACCTGAAAAAAGGATCGCTTCCAGTACGCGGCGATGTTGATCTGTCAGCGGCAAATGATTGCATGCAAAAAGGTTTAGCCTTGCTTGACCAAGGCGCGTTGTTGCCAGATACCAATATGCTTCTAACGCCTGACACAGCAAACCAAATGAACACATTGTTCACCGAATTCTTCGCTGACACATCCATCTCAGCGACGGATGCACAGGCTGACTTTGTGAAAATGATCGCAAACGCGGACTAAACCCAAAACAAAATGTCAGCCCGCCCACGCGGGCTGACACCCCTTTTTTATATCAAAGCATTGGATATTGAGGCCGCAGATGTCACACAAGCGCCCTAATCAGCTTTTCAGAAATAAATCAGCTAAGATCGCCGCAATCCCGATGATTGTGACGGCTCTGTTTGTTTTCGTGGGCGGCACGGCTTGGACTATTGTCTATAGTTTTACCAAATCTGGACTGCTGCCACGCTTAAAATGGGTTGGCTTGCAACAGTATGAGCGGCTTTGGGACACGAAGAAATGGCTGGTTTCAATCGAAAACCTATTCATCTATGGCCTGTGTATGTTGATTTTGATGTTCGTGATTGGCTTTATACTCGCGGCTTTAATTGATCAAAAAGTGCGGTTCGAAAGCGTTTTTCGCACCGTAATCTTATACCCTTATGCTTTAAGCTTCGTTGTGACAGGTTTGATCTGGCAGTGGATTTTGAACCCAAGTTTTGGCGTGCAAGGCATTGTAAGGGATCTCGGCTGGGCGAGCTTTACCTTCGATCCGCTCTACAACCCCGACATCGCGATTTTCGGCGTGCTCATTGCCGGCTTATGGCAGGGCAGCGGCTTGGTGATGGTGCTGATGCTCGCGGGCTTGCGCGGTATTGATGAAGATGTTTGGAAGGCCACTCGTGTTGATGGTATTCCGACATGGAAAACCTATGTGGTCGTTATTATTCCAATGATGCGACCAGTGTTTATCACAACTTTGGTGATCGTAACCACGGGCATTGTCAAAGTGTTCGATCTGATCGTCGCGCAGACCGGCGGCGGCCCCGGCATCGCCACCGAAGTGCCTGCAAAATATGTATATGATCTTATGTTTCAAGCGCAAAACCTGGGGCAAGGCTTCGCAGCCTCAACCATGATGCTGCTCACCGTTATGTTGGTTGTTATACCTTGGGCAATGCTTGAATTTGGAGGTTCTAAAAGACATGGCTGAGCAAGAGATCATGATTGGCCCTCGGGGCCCTAAACCTCGCAAAACCTTTTCGCGCAGAAATATCTTTCTCTATGGCACGCTGGCGTTTATCGCGGTGTATTACGCCATCCCACTTTATGTGATGACGGTCACCTCTTTAAAAGGCATGCCTGAAATTCGGCTGGGAAATATTTTTTCTCCGCCCCTTGAGGTGACCTTTGCGCCTTGGGTGAAAGCCTGGTCGCAGGCCTGTACAGGATTAACATGTGAAGGCTTAAGCCGCGGGTTTTGGAACTCGGTTCAAATTACGGTCCCCTCAGTCATTGCCTCGATAATCGTCGCCTCTATCAATGGATATGCTTTGGCAAACTGGCGTTTTAAAGGCGCCAATGTGTTTTTTACGATTTTGATATTTGGAGCGTTCATCCCCTATCAGGTGATGCTTTACCCATTGGTGATCATGCTGCGGGAAATTGGCATATATGGATCACTGGGTGGGCTGGTTATCGTTCATACGATTTTTGGTATGCCCATTTTGACGCTGTTATTTCGCAACTATTTCACCTCGTTACCCGAAGAGTTGTTCAAAGCGGCGCGCGTGGATGGTGCCGGGTTTTGGGGTATTTATTTCCGCATTATGGTGCCCATGTCTTTGCCAATTTTTACGGTTGCCGTGATTCTTCAGGTGACCGGCATCTGGAATGACTTTCTGTTTGGTATTGTTTATACGGGGCCGGAAAATTACCCCATGACGGTACAATTGAATAACATTGTGAATTCAACGCAGGGCGTGCAGGAATATAACGTGAATATGGCCGCCACAATCATCACGGGGCTGGTTCCCCTGACCATCTATTTCATCTCAGGAAAACTGTTCGTGCGCGGCATCGCAGCCGGCGCAGTTAAAGGATAAGCTGCATTATGCATTCGGTAGAAATAAAAAAATTAGACCTGAATTTTGGATCTGTAAGTGTTCTGCACAATTTGGACCTTAATGTTCATAAGGGCGAATTTCTGGTGCTTTTGGGATCGTCAGGATGCGGCAAGTCAACCCTGCTGAACTGTATTGCCGGATTGCTCGACATAACCGATGGACAAATCCTGATCAATGGCACCAACGTCACGTGGGCCGAACCGTCAGAACGTGGCATCGGGATGGTTTTTCAATCCTACGCGCTTTATCCACAAATGAGCGTTGAGGGGAATTTATCCTTTGGCCTGAAAAACACGAAAATGCCCAAAGAGGAGATCAAAGCGCGCGTGGCGCGGGCCGCCGAGATTTTGCAGATCGAGCCTTTGCTCTCCCGCAAACCCGCCGCCCTTTCTGGAGGGCAGCGCCAACGTGTAGCTATCGGGCGTGCTCTGGTGCGCGATGTCGATGTCTTTTTATTCGATGAACCCCTGTCAAATCTGGATGCTAAGCTGCGCGCTGATTTGCGCGTTGAAATCAAACGTCTGCACCAGCAATTGGGCAATACGATGATTTATGTCACGCATGATCAGATCGAGGCCATGACATTGGCCGACCGTATCGCGGTGATGCGCAATGGCAAAATCATGCAACTTGCCTCACCAAATGAGATCTACAACCGCCCGCGCAATAAATATGTGGCGAATTTCATTGGTTCGCCATCAATGAACTTTCTGGATGGTCAGATCCAAGATAACCATTTTATCTTTGAAGACGTCAAATTACCGCTCGATCGCTATGAATTCTCTGAACCGCCAGCCAATAATTGCGCCGCAACCATAGGAATCCGTCCAGAGCATGTGATCGTGGGGGATTTAAGCGCCAAAGCCCCCTATCACACGCAAGTCACCGTTGATTTGGTCGAACCGATGGGCTCGGACACGATCGTTGATTGCACCGTAAGCGGGGCCTATTTCAGATTTCGGATGGATGGCCAAGCCCGCGTGAAACCAGGAGATCTTGTCAGCATCGGGTTTGACCCGAAACAAGCCTCTCTGTTTGATCCTGCTTCCGAATTACGCCTTTAACCCCCCTCTTAGCCCCTACATTAAAAGAAGATTACTCATGCCCGCACATTCCATGCAACTTTACTCGTTTCGAAATTTTGACTTGGCGGATACGCTGCAAACTCTGGCTGATCTAGGATTGCGCGAGGTCGAGGGGTTCGGGGCATTATACGAAAATCCAAGCAAAACCAAAGCGCTGTTGGACACATATGGTCTGTCAATGACCACAGGCCATTTTGATATAGATCTGGTTGAGAATGAACCAGAAAATGCCTTAAATATTGCGCGTGAATTTGGCATGGAAGCCGTGATCATCGCCTTCTTAAAGCCCGAACGGCGACCAACAGATCGCGCAGGCTGGGCTGAGTTTGGCGCGCATCTTGAAACGATCGGGGCGCCTATTCGTGCGGCGGGATTGCAGTTTGGCTGGCATAATCATGATTTCGAATTTCTTCCTTTAGAGGATGGAACATATCCCATCGAAGCTATGTTAGAGGCCGCGCCGTCGCTGGTTCTGGAACTTGATCTGGCTTGGGTGGCGGTTGCAGGGGAATCGCCCGTAGAATGGATAGAGCGTTACAAAAATCGTATCATATCTGCCCATATAAAAGATCACGCCCCAGAGGGTGAAAATCGTGATGAAGGCGGTTGGGCTGATGTCGGGCATGGGGTGATGAATTGGGATGAAATCAGCGCATGTTTACGCGCAACGGGCATTGGCCGTTATGTTCTGGAACATGACAATCCAAAAGATGGTGTGCGCTTTGCAACAAGATCCTACGAAAAACTGATAACCTTTTAAACTAAAGGCCGCTGCAAGAAAGGCGCTAAAACTATGAAGAAAATGGGCATTGGCCTTATTGGATGTGGTAATATCTCAACAGCTTATCTGCAGTTGGCAACACAATTTTCATCCCTAGAAATGCGCGCTGTTGCAGACCTTGATATGGCCATAGCCAAAACTCAGGCAGAGAAATTTAACCTGCGCGCGCTAAGCGTACCAGATCTACTCGCAAGCAGCGATATCGATATAGTCGTGAACCTGACCATACCAGCGGCGCATTTTGAGGTCACGAAACAAATCCTACAGGCGGGAAAACATGCCTTTTCGGAAAAACCGTTTGTGCTCAGCTTAGAAGAAGGTGAGGCGTTGCGCAAATTGGCCGATGAAACGGGCTTGCGCATCGGTTCGGCACCCGACACGTTTTTGGGCGGGGCCCATCAATTGGCGCGATCTTTGATTGATCAAGGGGCGATAGGAGAGGTTTTAAGCGGCACCTGCCATGTCATGTCGCGAGGGATGGAAGCATGGCATCCGAACCCTGATTTTTTCTTTCAACCTGGTGGTGGGCCCGTACTCGATTTAGGCCCTTATTACATAACGAATTTGGTGCAATTGATCGGGCCGGTCAAGGCTGTAAGCGCGATGGCATCAACCGGCCTGAAAACCCGCACCATTGGCACGGGCCCGCGCACGGGAGAGAGCGTACCCGTAGATACCCCCACCACACTTCATGCCTTACTCGAATTTCAATCCGGCGCGATTATAACGCTGGGTGCAAGCTGGGATGTTTCCGCACATCGGCATGAAAATATGGAGCTTTATGGCAGTGAAGGCTCGCTCTACGTGCCTGATCCCAATTTCTTCGGGGGCAGCGTACTACACGCCGATGCAAGCGGGGGCACCGCGCAGCCCAAGCAAGATGATCATCCTTTCGGTATCACCAATACCACCGATGGACAGGGCGAAAAGCGGGCAAATTACCGCTGCGCCGGGCTTGCTGATATGGCGAAGGCAATTCTTGAAAACCGCCCGCATCGCTGCTCTTTGGATTTGGCAGCGCATGTCGTGGACGTGATGACGGGTATTCTGGATTCTGGCGAGAAAAAGCAGTGGATTGAGCTGTCAACCAGTTGTGCGAGGCCCGCCGCACTGGGTAAAACAGAAGCGTTAAAACTGCTCAATCAAACAGCGGGGTAATATGAGGGTGATCGAGAATCCGGTCTTACCAGGTTTTCACCCGGATCCGTCTTTTCTTCGGGTCGGTTCCGATTACTATCTAGCGACCTCGACGTTTGAATGGTACCCTGGGATGCGCATTTATCATTCAACCAACCTTAGCGCGTGGCGCTTGGTGGCAACCCCTTTGAACAGACCCGCGCTTTTAGACATGCGTGGAAACCCAGATTCGGGCGGTGTTTGGGCCCCGTGCCTCTCTTATGCAGACGGTTTATTTTGGTTGGTTTACACAGATGTGAAACGCTTGGACGGCGCCTTTAAGGACACCCATAATTATATCACAACCTGCCCGCGCATCGATGGCGAATGGTCTGATCCAATCTACGTAAACTCGTCTGGATTTGACCCCTCGCTTTTTCACGATGACGATGGCCGCAAATGGCTCTTGAATATGGTTTGGAATCATGGCGCGCATGATACAGGCTCTAACCCGACCCATCACCGCTTTGATGGCATAGCTCTACAGGAATGGGCCCCCGATAAAGGTTTGTTCGGACCCATTAAAAACATCTGGTCCGGAAGCCAAAGAGGGCTGACAGAAGCACCCCATATTTTCAAAAGAAACGGCTATTATTACCTCACCACTGCGGAGGGGGGAACCGGCTATGGGCACGCGGTGAGCATGGCGCGCGCGCGCAATCTACAGGGGCCCTATGAGGCCCATCCAGAACAACATCTGATGACGCATAGCGCCACGCCTGACCACGCGTTTCAACGCATCGGGCACGGTCAGTATGTTGAGACCCAAGACGGCGAGGCCTATCACTCATTTTTGATGGGGCGGCCAATACCCGGTCCAGATGGGGTTGGACGCTTTTGTCCCTTGGGCCGTGAAACAGGATTAGAGCGCTGCGTTTGGAAAGCCGATAACTGGCTTTATCTTGAAGGCTCTGGACAAACCGTTCGGGCAAACCTGCCCAATCCTGACAAAGGCCAGCACAGCGTTCAAAAAGCCAAAACCAAAACAATAAATTATCAGTTTAATTGCCTTCATTCTGATTTCCAATGGCTCAGAACGCCGTTTCCCGAAAGGTTATTTCGGTTAGAAAATAATAGCTTAATTTTAATAGGGCGGGAAAGCATCGGCAGTTGCTTTGAACAAGCATTGGTCGCGCGCCGCCAGCAACATCTCATCTATTCCGCCGAATGCCAGCTGCAATTTGCACCGCAAACCTATCAGCAAGCCGCCGGTTTGATCACCTATTATAACGGCCATAAATTTCATGCGTTGCTGCTTTCGCATGATCCTGAAATTGGCCGGATATTAACCCTATTTTCCTGCCCAGGTCGTTATCCGAATACGGATATGGATTATCCACTGGCCGCGCCCGTGCCAATCGCTGAGGGCGCTGTAGAGTTGCGCCTTCAGACCGATCATGCTGAGCAACAGTTTTTCTGGAAACAGGCCAAGGATTGGCATCCAATTGGCCCGGTTTTAGATGCGGCCTGCTTGTCGGATGAGGCGGGAAAAGGCGAAGGTAAATCTTTTACGGACAACTTCGTTGGTATGATTGCCTTTGATACGTCAGGTTTGGCCGCCGAAGCGCAATTTTCCCGCTTCAGCTATACTGGCGCCGAATAAGCTTTGAACAATCGCGGCAACTGTCTTGGGTAAAAACGCGATTTTAATACCATTTCTCCGCACCTATAAAAAAAAGCCCCGCGCTAAATCTGCATCGCAGGTCCCACCAAGGCTTAACGTAACACCGCCTCAGTACCCTTGTATAAATGATAGATACATCCTTGTTCTGCGGGAAGCTTTAATAAGTCAGCCTGATCAAGGCCCAGATAAAGGCCGCGCAAGACCTTAGAGGTCACAGCATGCGTAACGATAATAGCCGGATCTTCAAGTTCTTGTAAAAAGGACATGACCCGCGTTGAGATCATCTGAAAGGTTTCACCGCCTGGACTCTTAAAAAACCATTTAGATCCTTGCACTGGCGCTTTGATTGTTTGACTTATGGCATCGCGCGTGGCCCCTTCCCACGCGCCAAAATTGATTTCAAGCAAACACGGATCTTTTACGTGAGTTTTGATAAAGGGGGCTGCAAGATTTGCCGTTGTTAAAGTTCTTCCCAAAGGGCTAACGAACACAATATGCGGCAAGCTTTTAACAGATCGCAACACTTCGCCTTGGGCCAAGGCCTGCTGCCGCCCCTTATCTGTCAGAGGCGAGTCTTTTTGCCCCTGAAAACGCCCCTGCTGGTTCCAGAGCGTTTCACCATGTCTTAGAATATAAAGCTCGGGATAAGGGTACATGCTCGAAACCTATCTTAATAAAATCATACAGACAGATGCATATGCTGCGGATCACAGTTTTGAAAGGCGCAGAAACGCTTCCCAAAAACCGTTTCAACAAACACGCCTAACGTTAAAATCCGCCGGATTTATTCCCAAAAAATACTTTCGTAACCTCTTGAATAATTTCCCATGTGACGCGGCGTCCATCGGGCATAAAAAGGCTGTCACCGGCACCCAACACGTGGCTTTTGCCCGTTGATTGATCTGTCAGATGGCAACGCCCAGATAAAAGGGTCATCAATTCATCACCCTGCTCTGTGCATTCAAAGGCACCGGTGCTGCAGCGCCAGATGCCCGAGCGCGTTGTATAGCCCGCCCCCCCCGTATCAATACGGCCCGATGCGGCGGGCGCCCCGGACAGAATTTTATAATTGCTTTCGGGGTTATCAAAAGGCCAAGGCTGCAAAACCCCAATCTCAGTACCGGGTGTATAAATCTGCATGCCTTAGTTCCTAAAAATTGCCAATAAGCACAACAACTTTAGCACATCCTATACGTAATGTAAGCTGACTTGGGGAAGCGCCCGCGCAGCGAATTCTTTGCCAACCTCGATCAAAAATTCTGTAAATTTCCAAGAGTCCAGCCTGGAAAATAGAAATTGCAGATGGAAAACGGCTGCTTCACCGAACGGCGGATGATCACAGGCCGGTAAAAAACAGCCCCGCAATACGCCCTGCAAGCCGCGGTATAGCGTCAAATTGATGGGTCTGTCTCCTCTGGGTGTTTTACAAGCTGATGGTAGCGTTTTTTGTCTAGTTCAATATGATAGCGATGTTTATACTGACGGAATTCAAATTTGATCAGGGGCGAATATGAGCAATCTTCTTTTAGCAACCGCGGTTGGAATTGGGGGAACCGTGTTCATGGATCTATGGTCGGTTCTGTTAAATCGCGTCTTTGCGATTGCGCCCCCCAATTGGGGATTGGTTGGCAGATGGGTGTTCCATTTAAAACATGGCGTGGTTTTTCATTCAGATATTCAAATCGCGCAAGAAACGGCTGGTGAAACCCGCATCGGCTGGGCCTTCCATTATGGCGTGGGTATAATCTACGGCGTTCTTTTCATCGCTTTAATAGGAGCAGACTGGCTAAGGGAGCCAAGCTTCCTGCCTGTTTGGGTATTTTCTATTGCGACAATCGCTGCAGGATGGTTTTTATTGCATCCCGGCTTGGGACTTGGCATCGCCTTATCAAAAACCCCAAACCCGCACTTTGGGCGCGCTATGGGATTGCTTGGCCATACCGTTTTTGGGCTCGGAATGTGGTGCACCGCGCTTTTGTTATAGCGCGTTCAAGAAGACAGATCTGATAGAAATGAACCTTTTCCAATTGCTAAGATATTGGCGCGTTACGATCTTAAAAGCGCAGTTTAGCAGCAGCTTAAACGG
>ERZ1049444.1693-NODE-1693-length-16072-cov-8.274833_pt1 | contig 16072 bp, 18 predicted proteins | sample MGYA00383101_ERZ1049444 | MGnify/ENA primary metagenome ERZ1049444 (study PRJEB29581, sample SAMEA5548371) | metagenome | biome: marine; feature: coastal; material: water | depth 50 m | study: Short-term variability in the microbial, nano- and picoplankton...
TGACAAACATCTTGTTCGCACCCTGCTTGGCCCAGTTACGGTAGTTTCGCGCCGTCTCAGCGTGAGAGAAGTTTTCTTCCGTTACCGGGATGGTCGTTTCGCTAGCTGCAATGTTAATGGAGACAAGTAAAGGGATTGCAGAGATTAGAAGAGTGTAATTCCGTACAGTTTTCATTGATGAATACCTTTATGTTTGATTTCTTTTGCGCTGCTATATCGTCGACAGCTCATTAGTTCTGGGGCTAAAACTTGCCATTGGGCAAACATCCGCCACCTTTGTTGAGAATTTCTTGGTAAAAGAAGTCCGCAGCCGCGAGGCGATGACGCTGCCCTTAGCAAGAGGGCTGACCAATTCTATCCTAAGAGTGGCGGCTAAATCATTAGCAACAGGTAACTTTGAGCAGACAAAGCGGTGGGGAGTATAAGCAGTATCAATGGGATGTCGGGGGTAACTGGTTCGCTGCGGTGAGTCCGTCAAAGTCATCGTCGGAGCGCCTCCTGTTGTCATTATTTCAACAAGAATAGACCGAAGGCTGCTAATAGGCGAAGGCGAACGTCAGGAGACGTGAGTCCACCCTGGCGTAAGTAATGTCCGCTTTCACCTCATACAGGGTTTCGCCTTAGAATCGAAAAGATGTTCACTTTTGGCCAGAGACAAACACTCCGAAGATCACCGCAGCATTTCGAGTAATGAATTGTGCAAGCCAAGGTGCGCTAGAATCCCGCCTAAAAAGAATCCCAATCAACAGGCCTACAGCGACGTTGATAATGCTATTGAGCCATTTGCGATGGCAGATACATCTGCCGACCGAGTTGAGCGCATAGACGCCTGTCCCTCGCTGGATAAGCTTGGGATAATTTAGAGCTCACTTGTGTGTTTTACCAAGAAAAGAATTTTGGGAATGTCTTTGAGCATACCTGGATGAACTACGATCACGATTTACTGAATCTCTACACAATGATCACGGTTGCTAAAAGCATCAGTTCCGCCCCCTTCTCCACTCCCAGGGAGGGATAGGATCGGGGTCAGACCACAGGCCCAGTTTTTGAGCCTGAGCGTATTTTTCTGCCTCCTGAAGAGGGCGATTATACTTCGCGTACCTTCGATACCACCACGCATAGCCTCTCTGCACCATCGCTCGGTTGATGTTCTTTCCATCGAGATAGATCGTGCCAACAGTGCGCCCGTACTGGTCTTGCTCCACAACAGCGACACCTACTGTCTGCCCTGCTGTCATTCCCGCTAACGCATCCTTTGCTTGTTTGTAATAAGCCTGATCCCTCTCTGGGGCATCAATTCCATACAAACGAATTTTTGTCTTCACTTCATCACCAAAGACATGAAGTGTATCGCCGTCCGCTACCCTAACCACCTTGCCCGTAATCTCGAAATCAGCGGGAGTGGCCTCTCTTGCAGCGCCCAGGTCCTCAATCTTATCAGCTGCTTTCCTCCATCCAGCCTCGGGTCTGGTGGCATAACCAGTGACTCTGTTTTCGATCGACTTATATGCTGTCTCGACCCAGCTTACTTTGCCTGTGGTGGCATACTGGTAAATACTGAAAACGACTGCAAGTATCAGGATATTTCGAGGGGAGAGCACACGGGGTGTTTGCGCTTTACTCTTAGATTTTTTGATTGTTTGACCTTCTTTAGGCAGTTCTGTCGCTGCAGTTTGATCTAGAAGCTGGCATGGTGGGAAGTGTTTATTTAAGCGCAGAAAAAACCCCGCTGAATGCGGGGTCTATGCAGCGGTTTGCCCCCATCGGCTAGGTATTATCTTCTACCCGTGCGTCCGCGTTCTTTTTGACTGAAGCGATCCCGTTTTCCATTCCAGCGTTGCCTGAGTACATCTCGCTCTTGCCAATAGATTGACCATTGGCGGCATTGAGTGAAAAATAAGGCTGCCCTTTCTTCGACACTTTGCGTTCAAATCTGGCGTCATTACCAGCATTTTTCTTCACTGAAGAAATACCATTTTCTGCTGCTTTCTTCGACTCATACAGCTCGCTCGTCAAGATAATCTGGCCATTAGCTGCCTTGAGATTAAACATATGTTTACCGCTAGGGCTTTTTTTAAGATCGTATTTTCCGGCCATCATCTATCTCCATTAGTCGAGTGACGTTACTCGGTCCTAATTTTAGTAAGGAATTGGTAACTTGCCAGCGCACAGCTGGACAAATTATGTACAAGTCACTTCCCAGCTGAGCTGAATACCAGGTTTCTAGCTCCCTAAAACCTGCTGTTATCTCAAAGCGGACGTTCCGTTACCATTCTCTTGTTTTCGATCGCCTCGATCGCTATTTTAATTTTGACGCCCACATCGCGAGTCTGTGCTTCATGGCCAGTTGGGATAGCTGGTCCGGAGGGATAGGCTGAATGACCTTATCGTGCACCAGCAATCGGTAGATATATTCAATTTTATCGGCCGCAGAGTCGGTAGGCTCAAATTCAACCACACCGCGCTCCTCTCCATATTTAACGCCGGCCGCAATCGCTTTTTTGACCATCTCCTTTTCGTTTTTCAGCTTCTTCATAACCTGCTCGCCTCAACCCCGATTAGTGGCCACAATTAGAGCACACTCACTACAACTTCGCCGCACGTTCACCGGCAATCGCAAACAATCCAACATTTCCCTTGGAATACCTGGTCACCAGCTTTGACTTGCAAATTTTCCAGCCGGTATCACTTGGACAATACACGTTAGTGTATTCACCAATCACAAAAGCCACTTCATCAGGCGTGGCAAAATTGGTTTCAGAGTCGTTAAAGATTATATGTTCTGCGGCCAAATACGCACGACACTCAATCCCCTCAGGAGTCTTCCTGAAGCGGTGATTGGTAATAGCATGCTGGGTCACATCAAAACCATTAATCACGCTCTGCAGGGCTGATAACCAGTCCTCTGCTTTACGCATTGCGCCGGCACCGCCCGTGGCGGCGCCAGTATTGCCGTAATCAATGTGCACCTCATCAGCGAAGCAGCTGCGCACCAGTGGCCAATTCTTAGTGTCTATTCCCTCACCGTAGTTGTGGTAAGCCTCGATAATTTCATGGCGAGTTTGCGCGTCAATCGTTGTCATGCTTGAAATCTCCAGCTAGTCGGGCTTGGGCACGGCACCTTCAGTAATCGTGGTTGTATTGTCTACCACCATTTCGGCGCCGTTTACGGACTTTGACTCGTCTGATGCCAGGAATAAGATCATGTTGGCAACGTCCACGGGCTCGCCTACCCACAAGCTATCCATTATGGCAGCGGAGGCAGGATCATTCTCAGCAACAATGTTATACATATTGCGCAGCATGGGCGTTTCCATATTGCCTGGGTGCACCGAATTACAGCGAATACCATACTTCTCTTGAGTGCTAAGACAGGCAACTGATTTGGTCATACCGCGAATAGCACTCTTGGAGGCAGCGTAAGCGAAAATATTCGGACCGCCCTGAATACTTGCCGTCGAGCACATATTGATAATTGAGCCACTACCAGCCGGCTTCATCACCCGCACAGCGTGCTTACATCCATAAAACGTTCCATCGGTTCCAACAGCGTTTACCTTGCGCCAAATCTCTTCAGTGGTGTGCTCAATGCTGGCAAGCTGGACAACCCCGGCGCAGTTAACCAGAACATCGAGACGCCCAAATTCAGCGACCACGCTATCTATCAATGCCTGCCAATTTTGCTCATCGCTCACATTCAGGCGCGCAAACTCTGCCCCATCAATAGCAGCCGCCGCTGCCGCGCCCTGCTCTTCGGCAATGTCCGCCATCACCACCTGGGCACCCTCTTCAGCTAATCGTTGGCACGCAGCCAGACCCAGACCGGAGGCACCGCCGGTAACAATAGCTACTTTTCCTTCAACTCGTTTCATTGCTTTTTCCAAGTTCCTGCTGGTTGTGCCTGTCGCCGCTTGCAATCACATTAAACGGTGATAACATCGAAAAAAGTCAGGCTGTACTGTTTATAATATTGAGATTAACCCAAACACGCAACTCACACCGGAGCGCAACATAATGAACGATAAGGTAGAAAATTACGACGATGTCACTATGTATGGCCTGACGACAGAAAAGATGGAAAAGCTACTGCTGACACAAAACGAACTGACCTTCATCTGGACCAATAAGGCCGGTCATGGCATGGGCGTGACCATGAGTTACATCTGGCGCAAAGGCAGCATCTGGTGCACAGCCACCGAGCAAAGAGCAAGGATGAAGGCCCTGGCCCGCGACCCCCGTTGCAGCGTGGTGATATCCAGTGCCGGCGTTGATGCGGATGTGAGTCAGTCGATTACGTTCAAAGGACACGCCATTCTGCACAAGGATCAAGCGACTAAAGACTGGTTTTATCCAGACTTCGCCCGACATGCCAATAGTCCGGCGCCTACACCTGAAGCTTTTGTCGCATTTCTGGATACCGACGCGCGGATCATTATTGAAGTTGTCCCTGAAAAGACGATCACATTTGACGGCGGTGTCATGCGAGATACGACAAGCGAGGCTCTTGAAGCATAAAAAAAAGCCCGCCTCTTCAGGCGATGCCATACCCATCATTAACTTCTAGCTTAAAAAAAACCAGAAAGAACGCCGCACACTATTACTGGACAAAGTAATAGTGTGCCCTGCAATAAAAGCTGAGAATGTGCTTTAACCTTCGAGGACCGATTAGTCTCCAGCAGGCACAGTGCCGTCATAGGAGGACTGCGATATTGCATCACCGTCAAATTTAATGGCCTTCTCCGGTATCAGTTCAATCACCACCCGCAACGGTGTATCCAAATGCTGTATCGCGGCCTCTACGGTAGGCGCTGGGTAGGGTGAAATAATCTCTGCCATTGCCGGGTAAAACCAACCCTTGGTGGCCTCATCCTCGTGCAGTTTGACATGGCCCTTGTAAGTGATCGTTTTTCCCGGGCCCATATCAGTACCCATACTGGAAATTACCACCGAAGCTCTGGGATCACGTTTTAAGGCCTTGATACGCGCACGCTGACTGGTAGCGGTCAGCCAGATGGAGCCATCTTTGGCGATGTAATTCATAATCACGCCCAAGCCGTGGCCCGCTTTATTGGTCCAGATGAAGTTACACTCAATCTGTTTGTCTACCAGTTCTTTTTCACGCTCGGGTGTCAGTTCGTATAACGTAACGTCTTCGTATCCTTGCATTTCGTTCTCTCTCGTTTTTTAGAAACGCGGCAAGTGCCCCATTTGTTGTCCACCGGCCAAATCGAGAACCTGACCATTAATGTAACCAGAACGCCCACCGTCTGCGAGAAACAGTGCCGCCTCTGCCATATCTACCAGGTTGCCCATTCGGCCCACAGGAGTCGCTTCGATATGACTATCGATAACCGGATCCATGGCAAAAAACATGCTGGTCATATCCGTTTCAATCAAACCTGCCGCGATCGAGTTAAAACGCACTTTCTGGGCACCGTATTCCTGAGCAGCTACCTTCATCGCATAGTCAATTCCCGCTCTCGCACCGGCATAGGCAGAAAGTCCAGGACCAGGGATACGGGCGGTCAAAGACGATATCGTGACAACAGAGCCACCATTTTTCATCGAAGCTGCAGCATGCTTGAAAAACAGTAAGGCGCCGATAAAGCTGACTTCAAGGCTGGGGCGAATACTTTCTGCGGTGAGATCGGCGATCATATCTGCAGCGTGAACGCCTGCCGAATAAATCGCGATATCCACATTGCCGTACTTTTCTACCGTATTGGAAAACAGGCTTTCAATCTGTGATTCATCGGTAACATCACAAGGCAACGCAAGGCCGCCTAACTCAGCTGCCAATGACTCTAAAGGCTCCTTGCGCCTGGCAGACACAACGACATTGGCGCCTTCCTCGGCCAGTCGCCTTGCTATTGCTGCACCAAAATTTGCTTCACCTGACGCGCCGACAATAACTGCCGTCTTTCCTGTGAGTGTTCCCATAATCTTATCCTTACCGTTTCACGTTTAAATTATTCTTCGAGCCCCACCAATTCGACACTGCGCTGCCAAAGCTCTTCAGCGAGCGCCCCGTCATTGGCCAATTTGTGCTGAGGTTTGGCAACGCGACAATCCTTGAAATAAAGACCCCCACTGTCACCATACTCAGGCGAGATTGCTGCCAGAACCTGGGTAGCTGCCCCCTGTTCGACATTTTTCATAAACGGGGTTGCCAACACGCCAATCATCGAAAAAAGACCATTCTGATCACGAGCCAATTCCGTGCTGACAACACCTGGATGAACCGCGTGCGCGACAATTCCATTGCCCTCGTAACGCTTACTCAGTTCACGAGCGAACAGATGATTCATCAACTTGGAGTTACCGTAGGCAGGCCAGCCACTAAACTTGCGATTTTCCCAGTTTATATCTTTCAAACCATGCTTCAGCGATGCAAGAGACATGGCCAAAGAAGACAGGGCGATCACCCGCGCTCCCTCCGCCGCAGTCAGTGGTTCCAGTAACAAATTGGTGAAGAGGAAATGTGCAAGATGGTTAATCCCCAGGTGGGCCTCAAAACCATCGACAGTGCGGCGTTCCATGGGAATCATGATCCCAGCATTATTAATGAGCAGATGCAGCTCTTCACCCCGCTGGCAATATTCTTCTGCCGCTTGCTGGGTCTTATCCAGAGAATTCAGGTCCAGCTCAAGCAGCGATAACTGAGATTCATCAATCGCCCCGCTTGCGCCAAGCAGAATATCTTCCCGGGCTTGCTCAGCTTTTACCTGATCTCTGCAGGCCATTGTCACGTTGGCGCCGCATAGAGCCAGCACACGCGTTGTCTCTTTACCCAGCCCAGTATTAGCGCCTGTCACCAAAGCATTCTTGCCGCCAAGATCTACACCTTGGCTGACCTGCTCCGCCGTCGACCTTTTACCTAATCTCTTTGCCATGTTCGTCTCCGAATCCGTGCTAAACGCGAACCAGTTGTTTGCCGATATTATCGCCATGAAACAGGCGTAACAGAGCTTTCAGTGTGCGTTCAAATCCCTCGAGGATATCTTCCCTGTGGTGCAAGTCTCCGTCTAGAAGATGTTGCTTCAGCCAGCTGCAATTTTCTTCGCTGCCGGCGATACCGATAACACAAGCACCGGCGATTCTGACAATTTGACCTGCTATTGATCCTGTCGCACCGGCAGCGCCGGAAACGACAACAGTGTCTCCTGACTTTGGCTTATCGATTTCTTCCATCCAACCGCGCATGGCAGGTTCAAGGCCGAGGTATTTCACCTGCACCAGAAACTCTACATGCCCTAGTTCAGGAATTTCCGTTTCATGAAAGCGCAAGTCACTGAGCTTTACCTCACCCACAGGTCGGGCATTAACCAAAAATTGGCGGTTAAGTTCAGACACTTGCTAGAGTTCCGACAACACATGGCCGCCATCAATCACTATCTCTGCACCAGTCATATGGGAACTGGCATCAGAGGCCAGCAGCAGCAGGGTACCGTTCATTTCGTGGAGTTCGCCGACTCGCCGTTGCGGTATTTTCTCGATACGATGCTGCGCGTCTTCAGTCTTAAGCCATTGGCGAATCATTTCAGTGGCGAAGTAACCCGGGCATATCGCATTGACGCGGATATTATAAGGTGCCAATTCCAAGGCGGCAGTTTTTGTAAACTGCACCACTCCCGCCTTAGCAGCGGCATAATTGGACAGCATAGACTGCACGCGCACCGCGAGAATGGATGCAATATTAATAACGCTGCCGCCAACGTCTGCGGCAATCATACGCTTCGCTGCCTCCCTGGTAACGAAGGCCACGCCTTTGAGGTTTGTGTCTACTACGTTTTCCCAGTCTTCATCGCTCAGATCCAGCAACAGCTTGGGAATGGTAATTCCAGCATTGTTGATCACAATGCTGGCAACACCGAATTCTGATTCGATGACGTCTAACGCCGCCGCAATACTGGCAGAACTAGTGACGTCCATGGAAACAGCCATGGCCTGGCCACCAGCGGCAACAATTTCATCTCGAGCAACTTCAACCAATTCAGTGCGTCTGGCGGCTAAAACCACTCTGGCGCCAGACTGCGCCATAACATCAGCGAAATGCCGACCGAATCCGCTAGAGGCCCCGGTGATCAGGACCACTCTGCCTGTGATATCAAATGCCGAAAGCAGGTCGTTCATACTACTATCCCTCAGGCGTTGAGATACTTATCCAGTGTTTGATGGAAGTGACGAATCCGAATCTCCTGGTAATTCGCCAGAACCACTTCCTTGGACTTTAGATTTTTCAGGCCCTTTTGCACCATTTTCAGGTTACTAAAATCCTGGTCGAATACGCGCCCGATACCGCCCTCAAGGCCAGGCGCCTCAGAAAACAACTGATCTTTATCCAGCTTGTGAACGGGTGCATCGGCGGGGCGTTCGGCGCCATCCGGGTAGCGCATAAGGAAAATGATTTCCATGGTGCACATTTCATGATTGTCACCATACGGCTTCATCCGATATGTCAGATTAGGGTGGAAGCCAGCCCAGGGTGCCAGGTTGGGAAACAGGGAATATAAAATGGAATCCATAATTTCGCTGCGGGTGCAGAAGCTGGCAAGATCCACGTCGTACTCTTTGGAATAGTGCTCGAAATAATACTGCGCCAGCCACTCGCGAGCGCTCATACCTTCTGGCACTTCTATTTTCTCTCCCTCTGTCATCCAGGCACCATGCTCCAGCCAGTCATTCACTGTCTGATCGGGCGCAACGCCTTCAAGGTGCGGACTGACCACGCCCATGGGCGAAATCGTACGACTGACGTTGTCACCCCAGCAATCGTATTGTGAATTGGAGTCGCCCAGGTAAGGCATGATTTGTGGGTGAGTCTGCACCGTGTGGTATGACTCAATAAAAGCTTCCCAGGCAACTTTCCAGTTACATTCGATCACCTTCTCCACATGCATTGCCTTGAAGGTGTTTTCTGGCTTCCAGCGGGTAAAATGCTCGGGGAGTATTCCCATGTAGCTCTGCAGCGACTGAGCCTCGAGGTCCATATTAATGAATACCCAACCGCCCCAGGTATCTATCTGTACCTGCGGCAGAGAAAACTCTTCAGCCTTGATATGCGGGAAGTCCCACTGACAGGGCGCACCGAGAAAATCTCCATCCAGGCTCCAGCGAAAGCCGTGATAAGGGCATTTGAACTCGCGCGCGCTGCCACAGTCTTTACGCAGTTGTCGTCCTCTATGCAGGCATGCATTGAAGAAGCCTTTTAATTCACCCTTGTCAGTGCGGGTGACCACAATAGAGTGACTTGCGATTTCGTAGACATAGAAATCACCTGGCTTGGAGATCTCTGTCTCGCGACACGCCGCCTGCCAGGTTTTGCTCCACATTTTCTCTACTTCGAGATCGTGAAACGCCTTACTCAGGTAACGATCAGTAGACAGGTTGTCTGAACCAAGAAATGTATTGGTGCTTTCACGCAGTGCGTCCGGTACCGGATTCACTTCTTTATCGAGCATCTCCTGGTAGGACTCACCACCGGAGCGAGCAACAATTTGTCCGTCATCTAATTCTATTGCTCTACTCACCTGAGCTCTCCTAGCGCTGCAATATGGTCACGGCGCTGATACCTGGCGCACCATAAACATGGGTGTAGCCCAGCTTGGGGTCACCGGGCACCTGGTGCTCACCGGCGTCACCACGCAGTTGCAATACATTTTCATAGACCTGACGTAAACCGGACGCACCAATAGGCTCGCCATTTGCCAGACAACCGCCATCGGTATTAATCGGCATGCTACCGTCAATATATGTCGCTTTGGATTGAATCAGGTGTTCCTGTTCACCGTGCTCACAAAAGCCGTTTTCGGCCATGTGCATCACTTCCGCCCCGGATTCAGTGTCCTGCAATTGCAGTACATCCATGTCTCCGGGACCAACACCCGCCATTTCAAAAGCAGCTTTGGCCGCGTCCACAGTGGGTCCATCCACCTGCTCCAGGGCCTGACTGGGCGCAAACACCTCAAAGGAGCCATAACGGCGAGACTTGAGCACGGCCGACTTGAGATAAATTGGCTTGTCTACGTACTGCCTGGCCTTGTCACCCCGACAAAGAATCAAGGCCACTCCGCCCTCTGCCGGAGAGCAAAACATGTATTTAGTCAGCGGATCATTGATCATCATCGAATTGGCTATTTCTTCAACCTCAATCGGCTGACGGCGCCATGCGTTGGGATTCAGGGAGCCATTGATAAATGCTTTTTCCGACACTTTAGCCAGGGTATCTTTGGAAATACCGTAATCGTCCATGTACTTCTGGATTTTCATGGCAAAAAACTGGGTCGTCATCATCATGCCCACTTCACCGTACCATCGCCCAATTCCAAGCGATGCCGGGTCGGCATCAAATGCACCTCGATCATGTTTATCAAAGCCGGCGACCAGGCCAATGTCATGCTCTCCAGACTTAATGGCATTGTATGCGGAGATCAGTGAACTACCCCCGGTTGCACAGCCGTTCGCGACATTAATAAACGGAATGCCGGTAAGCCCCAATTCATTACCCAGCGCATCTGCGTTGCCAGAGCTGGCGCTACCACCAAAGGCAAACTGCATATCCCGCCACTCTACGCCGGCATCTTTAAGCGCGTCGCGCGCCGCAAAGGCACCCTGCTGTAAACCACTGCGCGCAGGTGTACGCCCGAAGGGGTGAATTCCGATTCCTACAATTGCTACGTCCATAGTTACGTCTCTTGTCTATGCCTGAGTCGGCTTGAAGAAAAAGCTGATGACCTCGTCACCGTTTTCCTCGGTGCGATAAGTATCAAAAATGACATCCATTTCCATACCAATGCGAAGCTTTTCAGGGTCACTTTCGGTCAGTCGCCCCTCGACTCTCACGCCGCCGGGCAATTCAAGATAGCCGACGCCGTAAGGTTTGAATGTCTGTGGAGTTTCATTGCTGTGATAGGGAGGCTTGGGCATGAACTGCTGCACGGTCCATGTCCAAAGCGTGCCTTTGCGCGGCAACTCTTCGATCTCTACGTCCTGACCACTGCAGGCCATACAGGACTCGGCAGCGGGAAACGCCGCAATACCGCAATTCTTGCAGCGACTCCCCAGCAGGGCAGGATTGGGCGAGGGCCAACTGAACAAGCCCTCCGCAATTGGCACTTGGTTATTCATATAGAGATCCTTTAATCATCAACCCAATTAGAGAGTCAGGTTTTGCATCCAGTTGGCGTGGAAGCCGTTAGGCACCCGACCGGGAATGTGCACTTTAGCAACAGGACCGTCAGTGATATTGCCGGCACTGAGAATACTGAGGAAAGGCCCTTCACCCGGATTGTCTACAAAGCACATGAGCCAGCCATCTTCTTCCTTGTCACTGTCAGGATTTGGTACATGCACAGGCTCGCCCGCATTGGCCTTTTCCCCGTACTCCCACAACACCGTCTCGCCAGTCTCGAAGTCGAACCTGCCCGTGCAGTTGTAACCGTGAGCGTCGCCCCATTCGCGATTGGAACAGGTAGCAAATCCATAACGATAGTCTTTACCCATTAAACGCTCGTCAATTCGGGAAAACTCGCAAAATACATCGGAGAACTGTTCGTTGGTAACCTGCCTGGTCACCATATCAAGGGTCATGCGATACATGCGGCGAGGTTGCTTCTCCACGCCTGTACCCTGGGCCTGGGTGAATGGAATAGAGTTAATCCAGACGTAGTCGAGAACAATTTTCCCACCGGACTCGAAACCATTGCAGAAATGCCAGCTGAAAAATGACTCTGTTTCAAAGACTATATTTTCACCACTGCCATCGCGAGGAATGGCGATGATCTTGGTGCCTAACTCGGGCTCCCAGACGAAGGGATCTTCACCCTTCATGGCTTTTTCTACACTGTGATAGGTTGGAGCGTAAAAGATCACCACGTAATTAGCAGTAATTTGCAGGTCATGGATGATGCCTTTGCGCGGGAATTCTACTTCCATCGTTTGTTTGTGCCTGCCTTTGGCGTCAAACACCTGAACCCAGTAATTTGGGCTGTCCCAGCGTTGGCTGCAGGACACCAGGTCACCGGTGATCGGACAAATTTTAGGGTGTGCAGTCAGGGCATCGCCGGGCTTGAGCGCACCATCGTAGTCATACAAGCCTACCGTTGATAAATCATTATTGAGCAGGTGCGGAAATCCACCTTCCCACAAGGCAAGCAGTTTCTCGCCGTGATAGATCACGTTGGTATTAGCGGTGTTGCGAATGGGGTTTGGCTCACCCCCGGCATCTATCACTTCCTGCGGCACTTCCAAAAGTTTGCCCACGCTGCCATAAATAGTGTGATCAAACTTGCGTTCTGTCATCAAGTGACTGGTTTGCACCCAACGGTTCTTGTATTCGACATGACCGTCTTTAAAGTAAACCCCATGTACCATGCCATCGCCGTCCAGGGGATAAACATAGTGATTGGGCTGATAAGCGACATTGGCGCCGTCGCGCATAAAGGCACCCAGCAGCTTTTTCGGGATTTCGCCCTCTACTCGCAATTGCGACTCGTCAAAGTCGCGCTCTTCGTCTATTGGGGCGTAGTTACCTTGTAAGTAAGGAAAGGCGCTCAAATCCATGGTGTGGTACCCGTATTATTGGCTATGGTGGTGTTAGTAAATGAAACAACGCTAGATATTAGCAGCTAGAATTTTATAAAAACAGTCTCGTCTGTTTCTTTTTTAAACGCGAGCACCTACATTACGCAATCAACCTATCTGTGGAGTGAGACAATGAGCATACTTGAAGAAGAACTGGCCCTGGAAAAGCTCATGGCCCGCTATGTGGATGCGGCTAACCGGCGAGATGGCGACGCCTGGGCGCAAACCTGGGCAGAGGACGGCTGTTGGAACCTGATGGGAATGGAAGTAAAGGGTCGAGACAGTATTCTTGCCCTGTGGCAGCAAGTTGTCGCTGGCTTTGATTTTGCGCTGCTGGTTCCCGGCTCTCACCTGTTTGAGATCGATGGGGATACCGCCCAGGGACACTGGTATCTGCAGGAGTTCACTCGCGATCTGCAAAATGAGCGACACTGTGCCATCAGTCGCTACCTGGACAGCTACGTCAAAGTGGATGGCCAGTGGTTATTCCAAACCCGTCGCTACGACTTTATTTACCGGGGCCCGGGTGACCTGAGCGGGGACTACACACCTTTACCGGAATAAATCGATAAGCATTAATCCTCGGGCAGGCGCAGCACCAGTTTGCCCTGGTTGCTGCCGTCAAACAGCTTCATAAAAACAGGCAGCACATTGTCAAGACCATCTACGATTTCTTCCTTGAACTGAAGTTTACCTGCCATCAACCACTCAACCAGTTGACCGACTCCCTCGGGGAAGCGGTCCAAAAAGTCCAGCACCACAAATCCGCGGATAGTGATACTTTCGGCCACCAGCTGCCACAGATTCTTGAGGTGGGGCAGTTCTTCCGCATTGTAAGAAGAGATCCAGCCGCATACCGCTACACGACCAAATTTATTCATGCAGCTCAGTGCCGCATCGAGAATTTCTCCGCCGACGTTATCAAAGTAAACGTCTACACCATCTTTACATACCTCTCCTATCGCCTTGCTGAAGTCGCCACAGGTCTTGTAATTGATCGCTGCATCAAAGCCCAGATCCTCGGTAAGCCAGGCGCATTTCTCGTCGGTGCCCGCCATACCCACCACGCGACATCCCTGCATTTTGGCGATCTGACCTACTATCGATCCGACAGCACCTGCAGCGGCACTCACTAACACGGTTTCACCGGCCTTGGGTTGACCGATTTCCATTAAGCCAAAGTAGGCAGTGAGCCCGGTAGGACCCAAAACGCCCAAAAAGTTACTCAAGGGAATCCCCATGGATTCATCCAGTTTGTTCAACGCCTCTGCGGGCAATGTGGTGTAAGCCTCCCAACCTCCCATCGTCATCGCAACATCGCCCACCGCGAAATTTTCGCTGTTGGACTCCACCACTCGACCGATAACAGAAGCCCGCACCGCGTCGCCCAACGCTATCGGCTCGATATAGTTTGGCTCATCCGACATCCAGCCGCGAATCGCCGGATCCAGTGAGATAAACAGATTGCGCATCCTTACCTCTCCTGCATTGAGGGCAGCTAAAGGCACATCTCGCGAAGGGATATTTTCTGAGTTTGGCTCACCCTTGGGGCGGGATGCGAGATAGTACTGTCTGTTGAGAATTTCGGTCATGGGATGCGCACCTGTTTGCGAGCGGGGATTGAGTTCAGCCCGCAAACATAGCCCTTGGCAAAAAATCAGTCAACCCTGATTGTTTTGAACGCGCGATTCTGCTACTTTCAATCGTTGAGAGCAGCCTCCGGGCTGACTTCTTTACTGGCTAAATTTACGGAGGCTCCCGCCTTGGCAACCGAACAAGTAAAAACCTATTGCCGTTTCTGCCACGCCTACTGCCCTATGGTAGCGACGGTAGAAGACGACCGCCTCATCGCTATCGCGCCGGACACGGACAACGAAATTTATGGCGGCTATACCTGCGTCAAGGGCCGGCAAATGCTGGAGCAAATCTATCACCCTGGTCGCCTGGAACAGTCACAGAAACGCCTGCCTGACGGTGAGTTCGAGGCCATTGGCAGTCAGAAAGCCATGGACGAAATCGCCGATAAGTTGAAAGCGATCCTCGCGGAATACGGCCCCCGCAGCATCGCCAGCTATAACGGCACGTACTCCTTTCAAAATTCTGCGGCACATGGCATGGCGCGAGCATTTCACGCGGCCCTGGATGCACCTAATTATTTCACCAGTGTGACCATTGACCAACCCGCAAAGGTTGCCATCGCCCCTGCACGCATGGGCTGGTGGAATGCGGGCTCACACATGTGGAGTGATTCCGATGTATCCATGGTGATTGGCAACAACACGCTGATTTCACATTTCTCAGTGCCGGGAGGTGTGCCCTCGTTCAGCCCTGCCAATGCCCTGCGCGAGGGTCGCAAGCGCGGTCTTAAGTTGATTGTCATCGACCCAAGAAAATCAGAGGTCGCCGCCCGCGCTGACCTGCATCTGCAAGTGCGTCCGGGGCAGGATGCTGCCCTGCTGGCGGCGATTATTCAAATTGTGATTAGCGAGAATCTTTACGACAAGGAATTTTGCGAGGACCACACCGAAGGCCTTGAAGAACTTGACCAGGCTACTCGTCAATTTACCCCCGAGGCCGCCGCCGCCGCGACTGACGTTCCCGCAGAGCAAATTTATGAGGCTGCTCGAATATTTGCCGCTGGCCCGAAAGGCTCTGCGGTCACGGGCACAGGGCCAGAAATGGGGCCGCATCCCAACCTGGTATTGCATTTATCACTGGCGCTCAATGCCATTTGCGGGCGTCACTACAGAGCCGGCGAGCGCATCCCCAACCCCGGTGTACTGACTCCTCCTGGGCCCAGGCATGCGCAAGCAACCTCGCCGCAGCCCCAATGGTTGACCGAAGGGGTCGCCAGCAGAATTGATCCGGATATTCACGAGACCGTGGTGCTGTCGCCCTATGGTCCATTGAAGGAAATGCCAGCAGGGCTTGCCGCCGACGAAATTCTCACCCCCGGTGACGGCCAAATCAAAGCATTAATCTGTGTTGGCGGAAACCCACTGCTCGCCTGGCCCGATCAAGAAAAAACTCACCGAGCACTGGAGAGTCTGGAACTATTGGTCTGTGTGGACATTAAAATGGCGGCCACCGCGCAAATGGCTGACTATGTGCTGGCACCCAAAATTTGTTTGGAGCGAGAGGACGTGACCCTGCTCACCGATGTCTGGCATGACAAACCCTACAGTCAGTACACCCGCGCAGTCGTAGAAGCACGTGGCGATGAAATAGAAGAGTGGCAGGTGTTCTGGGAACTGGGCAAACGCATGGGCCTGGAGCTGACTCTAAATAAGCAGCCGGTGGATATGACATCATTGCCCGAGAAAATAGACTTGCTCAAGACCATTACCCAGGGATCTCGTGTACCCATTGAGGACATTGCTGCCAAAGAAGGCGGTCACGTGCAGGACGTCGACGATATCATCGCTCTACCCGCAGACCCAGAGACCGCAGGCCATCTGCAACTGTTCCCACCCGGACTGGACGAAGAACT
>ERZ1049444.1710-NODE-1710-length-15982-cov-5.728637_pt1 | contig 15982 bp, 13 predicted proteins | sample MGYA00383101_ERZ1049444 | MGnify/ENA primary metagenome ERZ1049444 (study PRJEB29581, sample SAMEA5548371) | metagenome | biome: marine; feature: coastal; material: water | depth 50 m | study: Short-term variability in the microbial, nano- and picoplankton...
AATATTAGGTCAACTAGGGAAGCCTTATCACCAATGCTTAGGTTGTGCTCTCTGTCTAGTGTGACTGTTAGGGCACCAGTACGCTCATCATAGACTGCTTTATCTACGTTTTGTGCTGAAGAAGTACCACCCTGAATGTAGGTATGAACGAAGTCTGATACACCGATGTTACAGGTATAACGGAACGCATCCAATACAGTAGATACAGTATAGACTTCCTGGTTTCTTGGGAAGATCAATGACCCACCTGAACCACCAACACCACCAGAGTTACACTCAAACTGTAAGCCTTCTAGGAGAACTGGGTCGCCGTTGCTTAAGTCGTGTGGACTACCGGTTGTGATAATGACCTGACCAGTTGTGTTCTGATAGTCAGCGTTAGTTACTTGTACGTTGGGGTCTTGGAATATTTGTGGGAAGATGTTGGTTGTGATGCCAGTGTAGAACCTACCACCAGTTGCATAGGTGTGACTGATGGTGGAGACACCAACGTTAGTTACTACTTGGTTTTCGTTAGGAACAGAGATGACTTTGAAGAAGTTCTCTGAAGGACGAGTACCATCAGGGAAGATGTTTGTCGTTAGACCAACTTGAATAGCACCAGAGTTAACATACTCGTGCTCAATAGAAGAGACGCCAACATTAACAATGATCTTGTTAGGAGTTGGAATGGAAAGAATGGTGTAGAAGTTTGGACGTGTGCCATCAGGGAAGATGTTCGTGGTGATACCAGAACCACCTGGGCAGGCAAAACGTAGTCCATCAAAGCCTACAACATCGCCGATGTTTAGTCTGTGTAGAGTTGATGTGGTGACTACTGAGATACCGCTTAGGTTGTTGTAGTCAAAGCGGTTGACCTTGAGCGTGCTAGCAGCACCAACACGGTATGAGTCACAAGTGAACTGGAGATCTTCTAGGATGAAACTATCACCAGGTAGTAGGTTATGAGCAGAGTCTAATGTGACTAAGCCTGAGCCCGCTACGTTGTCGTAATCGAAACCAGTAACAGCATTGAATGAAGCAACGGAAACATCACCACTGTTTACATATGTGTGAGCGATGGTGGAGACACCAACGTTGACGATGATCTGGTCAGAGTCAGGAACAGACTGAACAGTATAGTCAAAGCCTTGTGTTCCGTCAGGGAAGACTGAAGTAGTGAAGCCACTTAGAACTCTACCACCACTTGTATAGGTGTGAGCGATGGTGGAGACACCAACGTTTACCTCAAACTTAGAAGCTGATAGGATGTTCGCTACTTCAAACTCGAAGCCTTGTGTTCCATCAGGGAATACAGTAGTTGTAATACCAACAGTAGCAGTACCACCACCAACATAAGTATGCTCAATGTCGGAAGGACCAACGTTGATGATGAGACGTGTTGATGTTGGTGTGTCTAGAATCTCAAACTCATCACCGATGGTTCCATCAGGGAAGAAGTTAGTAGTGATGCCTGAGTTAATGCAGGAATACTCTAGACCTTCTAGCTTAACAATCTGACCAACTTCACTACCGTGTGGTGAAGCTAGGTTGAGAGTTAGGAAGCCAGTGATGTTATCGTAAGGTGCAGCAGTAACAGCAATATCAGTAAAGCTGTAGCTGTTACAGGAGAATACCAAGTCCTCTAGAAGAATTCTCTCTCCTAGGCTTAGGTTATGGGCACCGTCTGTAGTAACAGTGGAGATACCAGTTGTTTCATTGTAACGGAAACCTAGTACAGGAGTTCTGTTTGGAACATAGCTAGAGCACTGGAAGACTAGCCCGTTCATTGTTACAACTTCACCTGGGGTGATGCTGTGGTCGTTCTTAAAGGTGATTAAACTTTCACCAGTATTGTTGTCGTATAGGAACTCTTTGACTGTATAAGCCTGGTCAAGGTAGCTCTGACAAGAGAACTGTAGGTCCTCTAGCTTAACCAAGTCTCCTGGCTTAGAGTTGTGTGGCTGTGCCGTAGTTACTCTGGACTGACCAGAGATATTATCATAGTTAAAGTTTGTGATCGAGATGTCATTGCCGTATGATGGGCAAGTCATCTTGATATTATAAAGAAGAATGCTGTCGCCTGGAATTAGGTTTACATTCTCATCAAAAGTAATGATGCCTTGACCACTGATGTTGTTGTAGTTAAGGTTAGAAACATTAGCAAATAGACCACCGTAAGCAGGGCAGTCAAACTGTAGGTTGCGAAGCTCAATAGTATCGCCAACGTTTAGGTTATGAGCCTCACCTTTGATGCGGATCTTACTAGAACCAGTGAGCTGGTCATAGTCAAAGTCAGCAACGTCAAACTCTTGAGCACCATATGCTGGGCAGTCAAACTTTAGACCATCCAACTTAATAGTATCACCGACTTCAATGTCGTGGATGAATGGTAGAGTTACTGTTCCGATACCAGTTTCATTATCATAAATGAAGTTCTGGATGAGGAACTCATTGTTGTAAGGTTCGCAGTCTAAACGGATATTAGATAGCTTGATCTCGTCTCCAATTTGAGACTGTGTATCAATATTAGTTTCAATAACAACGATACCAGACCTGTTATCATACTCTAAGTCAGTAACCTTAGCAGTATTGATGAACTTGATCGGTGCGTAGTATGTTAAGCCAACGCCAGTTGTCTCGCTATTACCATCAGAGATAAGGTCATATCTCCAACCAGCAAGGATGTCCTTAAGGTCGCTGCGACACTGGTTAAGGTCTGGGTTAACGTATGCAGGTCCAGTATAGTCAAGACTATTGATGAACTGGAATGCTTCTTCTACAATAAACTTTGTGTTTAGTTCAATGGCACGTGAGCCATCCTGAGATCTTTGACCAGCAGCAAAGCCTGAATAGCCACTGGTCAAGAAGCCGACGGCTTCCTGTGCAATAAAGTCTAGGTTGTCGCGGATTAGACGAGCAGCATCAAAGTAGCGGTCTGATGCGGTGCCTTCTAATGGGCGGAATGAAATGATAGCAGACCCGTCTTTGGAGTCTACGTTAGATACGAACGAGTGGTTAGTGGCGTGGAAGCCATCTCCAACCAAGTACAAGTCCTTATCTGGGTTTGCAGGAGTAACTAGGACGTTACGTAGGTCCATCCCCTCCACGGCAACTAGGTCGCGGAATACAATGGGGTTGTCCTCAATGTACTGTCCTGGGTACACCTTAATACCGTCACCATACAAGGCAAGCTCTGCGGCTTTCTTGATGGTTCTTACGGCATCATTAACGTTGAGACCGGAGTTATTATCGTTGCCTTCTACGGTCACGAAGATAGTCTTACCGACTACACTACCCTGACCGGGCTCGATAATACGGGCTCCAACTACGGAATTCTCCTGTCTGTAGAAGAGTTTACCGTCGTTGTAGTTAATACCAATCTCACCTAGCTGTAGGTCAGCTAAGGTTGGCTTACGTCCGGCTACACCAGAACGCTTTAACTTAATTCTAGTCGCTGTTGAAATCATTGCTACTGTCGATTCAGGCTGAACTAACAAAGAAAATAGTGAGACACATAATCTTCTTAAAGTTATTTATACAGCCAGAAAAAACTTGACTTTTTTATAAAAGTATGATAAAGGGAAGGATATAAAATATCATCCCCAATAGTCCTCCAAAGAATGTGTTTTTAACGTCCGAGTTAAACTGTTGCTGTTCGGCTGCGGAATAGGAGTCCATTTAGTTAGGTTATATTGAGTCAGTATGCCCTATTATTACGACGACCGTATGAGTATAGGCGTTGCTTTGGTTCGTATAAGTATGGGTTCGGCTCCTGTTGGGGCATCATCCACTCTTCGATCATTGCACGTCTAGCCTCTGTGAAAAATGGCTGTTGAATATACCATATGATCCAGTCTTCGTGGGCTTTATCACTATTACATTTACTACAAGCGCAAATTACATTAGTGATATGGTTACTTCCTCCTTTACATTTTGGTACCACATGGTCTAATGTGAGCTCTTCTTTAGAGCCACAGTATGCACACTCATGGTCCCAGTGGTTCTTTATCGACTCTTTCCACATACGCATAGCCTCAGATGAGGAGCAGGTGTGTAAGTTGTATAGGTAGCCTTCGTGAGAACCATACGTGTCCATAAAATACGTGTGCGGTATATTTTATTTAGTAGATGCTTACCGTTTCTTTAGTTCTGATGTAATCACCATTGTAACAAGGACATATACGGGCAAACTGAGCATTATTACTGCATAGTAATCCGTAAGGAAGGTCAGTGTGGAATGCATTTAGCTTATCTCTCTTTTCTTATAGTTTAAAGTATAGCACGTTTCTATGAAAAAAGCCCACATAGTGGGCTTTATGTTTATCTACTGATAGAAATGGATACTTTTTTGTATCCTTGACGTTTGTAGTAGCTCTCCATAATGTAAGCGTCTCGACCGCTTGTATAGGTAGATGAAACTTTCGTCCCATCATCTTTGTAACCCGTCACACAATACATACTTAAATATTGTCTCGGGACGGTCATTAGACAGGCTCCGTGTAGATGGACGCTCTATTTAGACAGGCAAACTTAGTCTTTTTTAGTATCCTTGATTGCCTTGTCTCCGTGTTGAGCTTTGATCTTAGCTCTTACGATGTCCATCGCACTAGCACCAGCGCCGTACTTTTCTCTAGCAGCTTTCTGTAGAGGAGTTTCGCCCTTCTTCTTGTCGCCCGTTGCTGGGTTTCTTGTAGGGCGGTTATAGTCACTTCTAGCGGCGTGTCCACCATTCTCAAGCTGCTTATCCTTCAGGGAGTCTGACTCCTCTTCAAAGATAGTAGCAAGCATCTGTTGACGCTTGTCCTCAGACATAGTAGTCATTAGGATAAGTGCCTCGTCATCACCGAAACCTTGCTCGATAAGATGAGCTAGGATAGTATCGAATACATCAACCTCCTCGTTTGTGGGCTTGGGCTTAGTGAACTTATTCAATGCACTAGTTGCAGCAGCACCGGTTTTTGGTGGTGCAGCTGAGGTTAGAGGACGCTTAGCTGGGGTTGGCTTAACTGCTGCTGGTGTAGGCTTAGCTGCTGGTGTAGGCTTAGCTGCTGGTGTAGGCTTAGCTGGAGCAGCAGGCTTAGGCATACGGTTCTTCAAGTCCCTCATCAAGGGGTTAGTTGAAGCACTAGTTCCTCTTGTAGAGTCTCTAGATGCTTTGGCTTTAGCTAGTGCTGGGTTTGCTTTTGCCCAAGCACTCATACGGTCAGCCTTTGAGGCATTTGCCATACGGTCTTTAGCAGGAGGTGCTGCTTTCTGTGGGGTCTTCTGTGTGGGCGTCTCTACTGGTTTCTTATCTAATGGCGTTTTCTCTGGCTCCTTCTTCTCTGGATCCTTCTTCACTGGCTTAGCACCACTATCTACACCTTGACCAGCCTTGTAGTTGGGGTCTGCTTCACGACGCGCTTTGGTTCTTGCGTTAATATCTTTTTGGCTAATTTTGTCTGTAGGATTGCCGCCATCATTAGTTCTCTGCTTTCTAATTTCGGCTGCTGATGCATCGTAAGATGTTGCTTTGTTTACCCTTGACTGGTTGCCGGAAAATCTGTCCGTAGTTCTCTGCCACTGACCTCTAATACCATCAGCATAGTCATCCTTGCTTGCAGGCGCATTCTTAGATGCTGCTCTCTCAGCTTTTGACTTGGCTGCAATTTTAGCTCTGCGCTCGGCTTCACGTTTTTTTCCAGCCGCAATAGCTGCTGCGTCAGGCTGGGCATCGCCGCCGCCGCCGCCCCACTTAATAAATTCTAATAGAGCTTCGGGAGCCTCGGAATACATTTCACGGACTTCTTCCCAAGACGTCTCACTCAAGTCAAAGTCTAGTGTCTCAACTAGACCAGCAGCGAAGACCTCAACTTCCTCCCAAATTTCTTCTTCAGTAACTTGTACTCTGGGTGCGTTGAGGTTAACGTATGCCTCTTTAAGTTGGATGTATGACTGGAGATCCATTTTACGAAATGCTTAATTCTCTATGCATTATTTATATACTCAAAATACTCTAAGGTTCCACGTACAAAAAGTAACTGACAAAAAGTTGTCTCTGCATATCCATCAGGATGAGTCACTGTATCATATATCTCAACTTCTCTACTTATATCTACAGCATATACTTTACCCTTAACACCTGTAGGTACATACTTAATGCGCTTCCAGAGAGCACCCTCACCTACTCCATACTCAATAGCACTACAACCACTATGGTCTGTTGTCCATAGATGTCCTGCCGGATCAATCCAATAAAAAGACATAGTACCCCCGACTAAAGGGTCTATGTCTTTCGTTTGACATTCGACATTAGTTAGTTCACCTATATTATAAGAGCACTTAACGTAATCAAACATTCCCATTTTTACACTCGCTTACTTTGAGTAACTCTATTCTAATCTCATTCTTGGTGACTCTAGAAATAGAGTCATTATTCTCAACACGCCCAATGATCTGAGTTGCCTCAAGGCAAGTCAGTAGGATCACTGTCTCTAGCATTCATCATCTCCGTATGTTCTTTGGCTAGTGCCTGTAACTCTGTATCTGCTTGTAGCTTTTTAAGGACACGCTTCATCCTCCACTTCATTAGCCAGAGGTCGGGCTTCATCTTAAGAAGCATCCACTGCCTACGAAGTTCCATAGTTAATACTTTGGATTGTAGCCCCAACCAAGGAGCTACATTCTCATCCATAATAGCAATAACAACTACTAAAATTAGTACAGCATCAATAGAATAATAAATTGCATTCATAAATTTAGGAGGTAATGTTTTCAATGTCGCAAGTTAGTTCGTATAACTTGGCTAAACTCAACTGACCACGTGCATCTCTGCATTCCATAACGGCTGACCTAATAGCTACGGACAGAGCATTAGGTGTGATGGACATTCCACCGCGAGTTGCGGCGTCATAAACTCTAGAAGCTGCATCTTGCATGATAGTCACCAGTAGGTGTTACATATATTTATGTGAAATCTGAGGCGTCGTAAATATACTCTTTACCACTAGCAATAAAGTACTCTGTAAATACGTTTCCGAAGTGCTTTGTTAGGAACTCAAACTTTTCATCGATGACTTTCTTACCAAGGACGTGGAAATGAGCTGTTGATAGAGCAAAGAACTCATCGTAAGCTGCATCGTCTTGTGCTTTCATCTTCTGATATAGTTCTCTTGCTTTATCCATAAGGGGAATAGCACCTTCAGGCATCTGAATGACTTCACCTGTGGGTAGGGGGAGCTTCTTTGTCTTAATAGCACCCATAGAAACCTTCATACACTCACGTGTCTGGTCTACCGATAGTGCTCTAGCACTCTGTCCACGGAAAGCATACTGAACACACCCGTTAGTGCATTCCATAACTCGAATAATAGCTGTTGCGTCTAATACTTCTTGCGTCTGTGATGACCAAATATCATACCACTTCTTGTAGAAGCCCGGATGTTCGCGATGTGCTTGCATTAAAAAAGGGGGCGAATAACCCCCTCATTATATCACAATGTTACTTGGCTGCCCAGCCCGTGTTACCAGTTCCACTTTCTTTGACATAAAGCGTAGTGTCGGCACCACCATCAGTTCTACTGTATAGAGAACCTACGGGAGCTGTTAAGACTCCTTCTGGTGAACCAGTACCGTTTCTCCAAGTAGGACCACTTGCAGTTAAGGAGAAACTATCTGAAATAACAGCAGCCGGTGTGATGGTCTCACCAGAAACTTGATCAGGTGCCTTGATACAGAAGATACAGTCCTTACCATTATCTAGACTGGCACTACCATTAGCTGTTCCTGTTATATCAGAGAAGGTATAGTATCCCTTTGAAGTAGTTCCAGACAGTGTGGGTACGGCATTTACAATGAAAGCGTAGTACTGGTCTGGCTTATCCTTCCTTTGCATGAACAACTTTGCGCCAACAGCAATGTTAGAAAGCAATGAGTTGATGTTATATCCACCATTGGTTTTAACAGAAATGACAAGCTGTGTTGAGTCTTCCTGGGTAGAGTTGTTTAGTCTAAACTTACCAGAACCTGGGTCGCTCATACTAGTATTGTCAGAGCTTTTGAACTTCATACAGATTGAGCCGCCACCAACACCAGCAACGGAACCCGATGATACTGCCCACGTTGTGCCAGTCCAAGTTAGTTGGTCTCCCGTTGTAGCAGTACCAACGTTAGTTGTGGTTACTACACTATCAGCAGAGAGTTCTGTGTCTCCTAGGTAGATGGTATTACCTTCTAGGTATAGGTCACGGAATCTATTAGTAGCACTACCCAAGTCATATGTGATGTTTGTGTCTGGGATAATACTTCCACCTACGTTGATTTGATCACCGAATGTGCTAACGCCACTTACATCTATACCATTAACAACCAAGTCACTACTAGCCCCCGCTGCTGATGTGATCGCATCATCAACATACTTCTTACTGGTCGCGTGGTGATCATTAACTGCTATGAATGGGGAAGCAGATGAATTACCAAGGAGAACAGCACCATTACCTAGTACACCAAACCTAGAAGTACCTGAGGTTTTTACATTAAGAGCATACTCACTACCTAAACCAGTACCATCATCAATGATGAGGTGGTCACTCATAGTGGTGACACCAGCAACAGTGAGACTAGCTGCTGCCAAGTCACTACTAACCGTAGCAATACCAGCACCCTCAACAAACTCATCAACTGTTACACGTATGAGGTCTGTACTAGTTGAGTCATATATTAGAAGCTCATCGGCTTCGGATACATCACTAGCGGCACCATCAGTCTGTTCTGTTATTGCCTTCTCACTTACCTTACCGTCAAACTCTGTGGCTGTGGTTAGTCCTAAGTTGGCACCACCATTACTTGCGATGCGAACAACGCCATTAGTCTTGAAAGCCATTATTCTACCGTTAATATAATATTATTTATGGGCGAATGATGTTTCCGTCCTCATCAAAGTAAGGCTTCTTCTGTCTCCAAGGTGGCTCGGGGATCCCATTTTCAAAGTACCATTCAGAAATAATACCGGGAAGCTTCTCATCAATTTCGATAATCATCTTCCTCGTCTTCAAGGTCTTCATAGACGTTCTCCAAAAATGGTCCTCTTTCTCTGGTTGGTTCTTTCTGGACATAAGTAAGTTCTTTATGGGACTCTTCTACCAACAAAACAAACTTCATAAGAATGAAGATAATGATTAGAGGTAAAAAGCAAAATAATAAAACCATAATATTTTCCCTACAAAAAAAGAGGGACTTCCCCCTCATTATAATATATTTAGTTGTTTCGATATGTGTCCTAGGTTACATTTAATGTAACGACAGATGTAGTGATCCCAAAGAAGTTGCTAACCTCAAGAGAAATAAAATATGTTCCTGGTGTAGAAACATTACCTACTAGTTTTCTATTATCACCACTGGCTACATCAACACCTGTTGGGAATGTAACATTGTCCCAATAGTATGAAGTACCCCTATCATATCTAGCCTCATATTCAAATGAGTTACCAGAAGCAACGGTCAATGCTAGTCCAACAGATGGTTCTGGGAACCTTAATGAACCAACAGCGGCTGCGTTGTTGATATAGTTTGCTGTCTCTGCTACTGAACCAAAAGCATTCCCGTCTGCGTCCAGGAAGTCTGTGTACGGAACATTGCGCAAAGAGTAGATACTCACACCGGCTCCTGCCGTCATATTCTCATTGAGAACATTGATATTATTGCCGGAGGGGAATGCAGTAAACCTCTTACCAAACGGGTCTTCAGTATTCGTAGTAACACCCACGAACTGAATAGCAAGAGTTAGGGGATTCCTAACTATTCTTATTTTGTTACTCATATGACTTCGATGTGTAGCGTAGATGTGGTTATTCCTGTTGCGTTTGTCTTATCATAATACAGGTAGTAGTCCCCTGTAGTTGTGATAGTTCCATTTATTATTCTGTTATCAAAGTGGGATACATCTACCCCCGGAGGGAAAGTGCTTTCATCCCAGAATAGAGACAAGATGCCTGGGTCAGGTATCTTATATTGAAACTGTACGTCGTGGGCTACAGTTAATATTCCAACAGTATTGGGTAGTTTAGTATATCTAAGTACAATATTGTTCTTTATTAGCTGTATCTCGGTATTGATATAATCTGCGACGGCTTCAGCACTCGTAAAAGAACTGTCATTGTCGTCTCGAAAGTCTCTGTAGTCTACATTATGAAGTTCATAGGCGATGATCCCGCCCTGATTTTCACCAACACGCTCATTGATGATATTGATTCCATTAGTATTAGCAACACTTACATTAGCAATGACAGAGTCCACCGCAATCAAAGAGCTGGGTGAAGACTGTCCTGTGCTACTCAAACCGATAAACCCCATAAAAGGGGAGTTCTCTCCCCTCAAACCAAAGCTTATTTTGATAGTCACGCGAAATATTTATTCCGTTATTGTGTACGTTATATTTATACTAGGCAATTCTCTCTATGTTTATAGAACTATTAGCCCCCTCTAATGCTGCGATACCGGCATTAGCTTGTCGCGCAAACGTAACGTCAACCTTATCACCATCAGTCAATGAAAGCAAAGACGATAGAATAACAGATGATGTATCGTGTGCGTTTGAACCTCTGATGTATCCCATTGCCGCAATATCAGCACACGTTGCCGAGCTACCATTAATGGTATATTGCATAGCAACCGAGATACGGGGACTTGGAGACGACATAAAGACAGAAGCAGAGACTCTGTATATGCCCGTAGCGGAAACCTCAATACCATCAGAAGCGACAGTGTAGTCTCCACTTTGGAATTGTGGTGTGGTATTAATAGCCTGGTAAGGAATGAAGACATTATTAGAGGTGTTAATGTCTGCTACTGCGTTCAATGTACACCTAATATAAGATGGTGTAAAGGGGGCAGCACCAGTAGCACCTGCGGGACCATCAGGACCAGTAGCACCATCAGCACCCGTAGCACCTTGTGGACCGATAGGACCTTGAATAGCTCCTACATTATTCCAAGTTGAACCATCCCAAGCATATCCATCACCAGTAGCAGCAACAATGTATAGGTCACCCTGTGTGTTGTTTGTAGTTGGTAGGTCATTGACTGTGGGGACAGTACCTTTCAACACAATACCAGTACCCGGCATACCAGTAGCACCTTCGGGACCTTCAGGACCAGTTGCACCTTCGGGACCTTCAACACCATCTGGACCGGTAGCACCCTGACCACCGTCAGCTCCAGTAGCACCTTGAGGACCTTCAATACCTTGATCGCCAGTAGCACCTTGGTTACCATTGAAACCAGTGGCTCCCGTAGCACCACCTGGGTCACCAGTAGGACCAGTAGCACCCTGACCACCAATAGCACCAGCGGTTACGAACGTTGCTGTAGCAACTGAACCATTTGTTGTGGCTGACGGTGCGCCAACTACACGGATAGTAACTCTATCACCAGCAGTAATAGTGAAGTTTGACTGTGGACTAGTAGAAACTTGGTTACCATTAGTCACTGTAGCAATAACACCGGAGTTTACACCGTTGACTATGACTTCAATCTGAGCTGTACCTACAACTGGGTTCTCCGTAGATAGTGATAAGTAACGTAATATACAGTCCTCTGAGATGATAGCGCCGTTATTAGCATTATCATTAGCACCGAAAGAGAAGTATCTGTTGTTTACAAGAGCCCTAGTCTCTGCGGTGAGAGCAAAGAAGCCACCACCAGCGGGACCAGTAGCGCCATCAATACCAGTAGCACCTTGTGGACCTTCAATACCTTCAGCACCACTAGCACCCGTAGCACCAGCAGGACCGGCAGGACCTTGAATAGCTCCTACGTTATTCCACTGTGAACCATCCCAAGCATAACCATCGCCAGTAGCAGCAACAATGTATAGGTCACCTACGGTGTTGTTGGTTGGTGGTAGGTCATTGACTGTTGGTACTGTTCCAATGAGAGTAATACCAGTACCTGGAATACCAGTAGCTCCATCAGCTCCGGTAGCACCGTCAGCTCCAGTAGCACCATCTTCTCCAACACCAGTAGCACCTTGCTCACCATCGGCACCAGTAGCTCCGGTTCCACCTGCGATACCTTGAGGACCAGCGGCAGCAGAAGCACCGGATACTTGTGTGAGGTTTAGTTCAGATTCATCTGGAACGGTAGGGCATACTTGAGGAACAGCAGAGTTATCTGTCCAGGCATATACCTGAATATTATCATTAGGAGAAAGCTCAACTAGAGTTGATAGTAATAGACTCTTACCACCAGTATCTCCCCTACCATATCCACTTACGCGAGTACTTTCAAGTTCAACACCGTTGATCCAGATAGAAGCTCTGGTGTGAACTCGGGCGGTGCCTGTAGTTGGTACATCATATCCAATGTTTGCTTCTATTTGATAGAAACCAGAAGCATTTACACGAACAGTACCTGGAGAAACTGTTGTTGAGTGAGTGAAGGATGATGAAATACTTCTTTGGGCATCCCATACAATGAGGGACTTGTTATTAAAGGTTACGTTTACATTTTCAGTTGCCGTGGACTTGGATAGGCGAGCGTACTGTAGAACACCACCAGCAGGACCAGTAGAGCCAGTAGCACCATCGGCTCCGGTAGCACCATCAGCACCAGTGGCTCCATCTGGACCATCAGCACCGGTAGCACCATCAGCACCAGTGGCTCCTTCGGCTCCATCAGCGCCAGTAGCACCGTCAGCCCCAGTAGCGCCATCAGCACCTGTAGCACCAGCACCAGTAGCACCTTGCTCACCATCGGCACCAGTAGCACCAGCAGGACCTTCAATACCATCAGAACCAGTAGCACCATCGGCTCCGGTAGCACCATCGGCTCCGGTAGCACCGTCCGCCCCAGTAGCGCCATCGGCACCCGTAGCACCTTGTTCGCCAACACCAGTAGCGCCATCGGCACCAGTAGCACCGGCAGGACCATCAGCACCGGTAGCACCAGAAGCACCAGTGGCTCCATCAGCACCAACACCAGTGGCTCCATCGGCACCAGTAGCACCAGCAGGACCATCAGCACCGGTAGCACCATCTTCTCCAACACCAGTAGCACCATCAGCACCTGTGGCTCCTTCGGAACCTTCTGCTCCCGTAGCACCTGCATCACCTTGTAGTGAGTCTAGGAAGTCTTGCTCGGTTCCTACATTACCAACGTCCAACCAAGTTTGATAAGCACTAACAGAACCACTAGGACCACTAACACCAAATACAGTAATGACGTGCTCTATATCAACCAAGACGTCAGCATCAGTTGCGTTATCACCTTCACCAGTAATGATACGGAAACCTGTTGAGGTTACGTTAGACACCATAACGTTGGTATCAGAAACAGTATCAAATACCTGACCGACTACACCATAAGAAGCATCAACATAGGGGTCGGTGAAGGTATAGTCATATACGCCAGTTAATACTCGATTAACAGATAAGCCAATAGCAGATACTAATGTTCCGTCAGCTTCTGTTCTAGCAGTTGCGTAGATACCAAAGCCACCAGGACCAGTAGCACCAGAAGCACCGTCAATACCACTAGCACCATCAGCACCAGTAGCACCAGTTGAACCGATAGGACCAGCGATAGGACCTACATTAGTCCAGGTTAGTCCATCCCACGCCCATCCATCACCATTACTATCAATGTAGAGGTCGCCAGAAGCGCCACCATTGAACTGTGGGGGACCGATGTATGGAAGACTACCTTGTAGTTGAATGCCTGTTCCAGGGGTTCCCTGGTCACCAGTAGCGCCTTGCTCACCAGTAGCTCCCGTAGAACCTTCGCCCGTGGCTCCGGCTGGTCCAGTAGCACCTTCGGGTCCAGGAACAATAGAGTCTGCGCCAGTGGCACCAATAGGACCTTCTGCGCCAGTAGCGCCAGTAGCACCACCTGGGTCACCAGTAGGACCAGTGGCTCCAATATCTCCAATAGCACCAGCGGTTACGAACGTTGCTGATACAACAGAAGCAGGAACCTGACCGGAAGTTACACTGAATGCGATCTTATCACCAGCACTAATAGCAATGTTGAGTTGTGTAGATGTTGCTACTGTTGTTCCACCTGGGGCTACAACGGAACCAGAGCTGGCTACATCATTGATGAGTAGCGTAACAGTAGCTCCTGCGTTGATATTTGATATAGCACTAACAGATATTGAACGGAAGATACAGTCTTCTGAAATAATAACACCAGTGGTTATGTTCTGGGCTCCATTACCGAATGAATATGGGTCACCAGTGAAGGATGTATCGTTTCTTTCTGCGTCAATGATGAAGAAACCACCACCAGCAGGACCAGTTGCGCCGTCAATACCAGTAGCACCAGCAGGTCCAGTCTCACCAGTAGCACCAGTTGCTCCATTAGGACCGATAGGACCAGCAATAGGACCTACGTTACTCCAAACTGAACCATCCCAAGCGTATCCGTCTCCGGTTGCGCCAACAATGTATAGGTCACCTACGTTGTTATTTGTAGTGGGTAGGTCATTTACGGTAGGAACAGTTCCCTTCAATGTAATACCAGTACCAGGAGTACCAGTTGCGCCGTCAGCACCCGTAGCACCTTGTTCGCCAACACCAGTAGCGCCATCGGCACCAGTAGCACCGGCAGGACCATCAGCACCGGTAGCACCAGAAGCACCATCAGCACCAGTTGCGCCATCAATAGTGTCTAGGAAGTCCTGTTGGCTGCCTGTGTTGCCTACATCTAACCAAGTTTCATAAGCACTGACTGTTCCACTAGGACCATCAACACCAAATACAGTAACAGAATGCTCTACATCAACCAAGACGTCAGCATCAACATTATTATCACCTTCACCCGTCATAAGGATGAAGCCTGTGGAAGTGATAGAGGATACCATAACGTTGGTATCAGTAACAGTATCAATAACTTGACCGATGACTGAATATGTTGCGTCGGTATATGCGTCTACAAATTCATACTCATACACACCAATAGCTAGTCGTGTGACTGTTAGTCCGATAGAAGATACTAATGTCCCGTTACCTTGTGTTCTGGCTGTGGCGTAAATACCAAACCCGTCAGCACCAGTAGCACCAGTAGGACCCGTAGACCCATCAACACCAGCACCAGTAGCACCAGTAGGACCTTCAATACCATCAGCACCTGTAGCTCCAGTACCACCTGGGGCACCGAAACCAGTAGCTCCAGTAGCACCGTCATCGCCAATAGGACCAGTAGTACCAGTAGCACCAGGAAGTCCAGGAGCTAGTGGACCAGTAGCACCTTGAGGACCATCAGCACCAGTAGCACCAGAAGCACCATCAGCACCAGTAGCACCGTCAGCTCCAGTAGCGCCCTCGGCTCCATCATTACCAGTAGCACCTTGAGGACCATCAGCACCAGTGGCTCCTGTAGTACCAGCACCGGTAGCACCAGTAGAACCAACAATACCAGGGGCTAGGGGACCAGTGGCTCCAGTAGCACCATCTTCACCAGCACCAGTAGCACCTTGAGGACCTTCGGGACCATCAACACCCGTAGCACCAGTAGCACCATCTTCACCAACACCTGTTGCTCCCTGTTCTCCATCGGCACCCGTAGCACCAGTAGTACCAGCACCAGTAGAGCCAGTAGCACCAGGAAGTCCAGGAGCTAGTGGACCAGTAGCACCTTGAGGACCTTCGGGACCAGTAGCACCTGTATCACCAGGGAAACCGGCAGCGCCATCGACACCAGTAGAGCCGGTAAGACCACGAATACCTGATGCGCCCGTAGCGCCATCATCACCAACACCAGTCGCACCCGTAGCTCCATCAGAGCCCGTAGCACCCAAAGGACCTTCGGGACCATCAACACCCGTAGCGCCAGTAGAACCTTCTCCGGTAGCACCAGCAGCACCAGAAGCACCAACGAGACCCCTAGGACCAGAGGCACCAGTAGAACCAGTCAATCCAGTATCACCAGTAGCGCCAGAAGCACCACTGGCTCCGGTAGAACCAATAGTAGCAGCGGGACCAGGATCACCTTGAATACCTTGGGGACCAGTAGCACCATCAGCACC
>ERZ1049444.1711-NODE-1711-length-15971-cov-12.023875_pt1 | contig 15971 bp, 13 predicted proteins | sample MGYA00383101_ERZ1049444 | MGnify/ENA primary metagenome ERZ1049444 (study PRJEB29581, sample SAMEA5548371) | metagenome | biome: marine; feature: coastal; material: water | depth 50 m | study: Short-term variability in the microbial, nano- and picoplankton...
GAGCGCAACCTTGCCAAGGTTGAGGTCGCCAGTTCGAACCTGGTTTCCCGCTCCACTTCCACCAAGACTTTAAACCGATTACAACAGGCTTTTTAGCCAATATCCCAAAAGACACTTCAGCCCTTATTGCTTCGTTTATCTTTAAAAATTGATGTTACGCCTATGTTACGGCCGCTTAAGACATCAAAATGAAGAGAATTTTAAAAGTTTTCAAAGTATGTGTATATTTAATATATGCCAAAACTAATCGCACTAATTTGTAAGAAGTCCTCAATCTCTGCTGAAGACTTTAAAACTTACTATGAAACTAATCATGTTCCACTTATTGAGAGTCTCTTTTTAACTTTAAAAGGTTACAAAAGAACTTATCTGCTCGAGTCTAATATGCTCAATGATGCATTGCCGTTAGAATCAGAGGGTGGTCAAACTCCATTTGATGTAATCACAGAACTTACTTTTGATGATGAAGATGGATTAAACCAATTCTTTGCTAAAGGAGCAGATGAAGAAGTGGTAGAAACTATTAGGAAAGATGAATCTAACTTTTTAGATGGCGAGAAAACTATTATGTATCGTGTCGATTAATATAAAAAATATTCTCCTAACTTTGATATTCCTATCGCCTCTAGCATTTGCTGAAGACCATAATGAATTTACTATAGGCTGTGTTGATGGCAGTAAAAACAAGTATCAAATTACTTTAGACATAGATAAAAAAAAATTTAGCATCAAAGAAAGAGAAAAAACTATTAGCGAAGGTTTGATTGCCAAAATTAATAATTCAAGAAGTGAAATCAATTTTCAGCTAGTAGAGATAAATACCAAAGAGAAAAATATGGTGTTTAAAAGTAGAAATATGCTTGGGCAATTAGTTTGTGATGTATAAAAAGCTTATTAAATTATGAAGAAAATATTTGCAATGAACGGAGTACGCTTTTTTAGTTGCATCAAGAAATGCTAGAATAAATCAATGGATAGAAGATATTTTATAAAGAATACTGCCATGGCTGGAACTGCTATAGCAATTGTTCCTACCTCAATGTTTTTTGCTGAAAAGATTCAAAATTCAGCCCATGAATTTGTTGAATATTCATCTGATAAGATCAATGCGCTCAATGATTATGCCATGGGAGCCATTCTTCCATCATTAGCAGCCCTTGCAATTTATGCCTATACCATGGAACTTATTTACGTTGTTCTTTTTATATTCCTTCTTATTACTGCTGGCATGATAATCTAACAGTTCACTTATCTTTATTTTTATAAGATATGTTTTAGAGATCTATCCTGATCTATTCTTCGTCAGCAAGCACCGCCCTTGAAGCCACTGAAATATACTTAATTTTCTTGTTTTCAATACGTACATCAAACAACTCTTCAGATACAACTTCCCTTCCATCAATATTATCTGTCACTTTATAAAGAGAAGTGATCCAATGGTAAATGGTTCCATCAGCTTGAGGCACATCGTTAGCTATAGCATATCTGTATTCCCAAGATGGATTAGATGTTGCAAACCATTCCTTTAAAAATGCAGCATGAGCCTCAGGCCCCTCAATAATAACTCCATTAGCTGCTCTGCCTTCAAAGTCATTAGCATTAGTGCTATCGATAGCTTTAAGATCGCGTTGGTTATGAGCTTCTACATAATCAACCCAGATTTTTATATTTGAAGTATCCCCTGCAAGAATATCTAACTTTTCACCCTCCAAGATTTCATATCCAATTACAGTTTCTTTTTTCATGTGGCCTGAGGCGTGATGACCAGCAAAAGAGAGCTGAGCAAGCAAAAATAATCCTGTGATTGATAGTAATTTGTACATAAAATTTCTCCAATTATTTGTGTGTATATTCTAATTCTGCAATGCTAAACATTAGCATAGTTCACAAATGCTATTGCAAATTAATGCATAGAAAATATTTTAATTGATCAATGCCTTGATACTGTTTTCAGAAGAGAAGCCTGTGATTATAAAAAATTACAAATCAGTGTCCGAGCAAGCGTGCGAGTTATTTCACTCTATTTACTCTTAATGCAATCTTTTTATCTACTATCTTCATGATGTATCCACTGATAGCTGCTTTAGTGATAGAGACCTCTTGAGATTTTTTTATCTTTACTCTGTAAATTGACTCTACCGTTCTCCAGACTTGGCCATTGTCTAAATAAATGTCTAGCTTGTAACTACCTAGTTTTTTTATTTTAGTTATTTTGGCTTGCACCATCATCGGTTTTTTATTTTCTTTTTTTGGCAATCCAAATTGCTTTACTTGATCAATTGATTCAGCTTCTTTTTTGATTGTTAGGGGCGTCGAATTGATTTCTTTTGAGGGGCTGTATTTTTTTTGGATATTTTTAATACTGGACGAGGAGCTGTTCCCCTGAACTATACTTGGTTTATTAGTATCTAGTTGAAAAAAACTATCATAACACCCGAGTCTTGCGCTAGGATCTTCTATAATCCTGCATTCACCAATTTCAGGCTCATTTGAAAAAATAGAGATATTAAAGAAAAGCACCACTGCCATAAAAATAATTTTATCTTTCATTGATTCTTCCAGGTTATATTTTTTAATTAAAGTTAAAGGATGAGTAAGCTGAAGATTATTTTCCATTTTTAAAGATTTCCTTGCCATGAGAATAAGTGGCCATGACTTTTAATTCTAGCAGTTCATCTGCGGGCATGCTTAAGGGATCTTCAGATAACACCACCAAGTCTGCTAGTTTACCAACTTCGATGGTGCCTTTAATTCCATCTTCAAAATGTTGATAAGCTGCATTAATTGTCATAGCTTCAAGAGCAGAATAGGTAGAAATTTTTTGTTCCTCACCAAGAACCTTGCCAGACCTTGTCATCCTATTGGTCGTTGACCAAAGCAGTCGAATCATATCTGGAGGAACAACAGGAGCATCATTATGAACAGTGAAGGGCATTTTTCTGTCAAGAGTAGATCGTGTCGGACTTATGCGCATGGCACGATCTTCTCCAAATACAGAATCTCTGTGCCAATCACCCCAGTAGAATGTATGCGTTGAAAAATAAGAAGGAATAATTTTTAGCTCCTTCATTTGATCCAACTGATCCTCTCGAACAGTTTGAGCATGAATCATAATGGTTCGATGATCTGTTTTCAGATCTGCATTTCTAACAGCTGTAATAAGCATATCTGCGGCAGCATCTCCATTGGCATGAGCTATAATCGGTATGTTTAAGTCAGCATATTCACTCACCCATTTTGAAACTTCTTTTTGGGGTATCAAAGGATAGCCTTTGTAAGACTCTGATTCACTGTGGGGCGGCTTATAATATGGCTCTGTTAAGTAAGCAGTTTTTCCTTGAGGGGAGCCATCTAAAATTAATTTAATACCACCAACTTTTATTCTTCCTTCGTAGCTTCCAAAATTAATCGTCTCTAAGGTTTTATCTAACCCGTTTTGTCCTACAGGGTAACTGATCACGTCAAGATTGATCATGCCTTGAGCATCAGCCGCCTGCATTAAACCAATTGTCTCAGGACTTGAAGCCCCATCTTGTGCGGTGGTTATGCCATGACTTGCATAAATCTCCATAGCTTTTTTAACGCTGCCAATTGGATCTTTGTATGCACTCATTGCTAATTGTTGAACTGGGTAAGCTGCAGTTTCTTCAAAGACTCCATTAGGTTCTGACGAATTTTCATACCGTCTAATCTTTCCACCAGATGGATCTGGAGTATCTGAGTTAATGTTTGCTAAAGCCAAACCCATGGAATTGGCTGCACCAAGATGGGCAGAGACATGAATAAGATAAATTGGATGCTCTGTACTAACTTGATCAAGATCTTCCTTTGTAGGATGTCTTTGTTCTGCCAAGAGAGAATCATCATAGCCAAGGCCCATCAACCATTGACCTGGCTGAAGGTTTGAATCTTTTATAAATTTCTTTAGTTCAATCTGAAGATCTTTGATGGTTTTAATTTTTCCAACTGGAGGCGATGCAATGTTAGCAACCTGCGTTGCAAATGCTAAATAAGAAGCGTGACCATGAGCATCAATGAATCCAGGTAAAATTGCTTGATGGCCAAAATTAATTTTTGTGCCTTGAATTTTGATTGCATCCTCGTGAGAGCCTATCCAAACTATTTTTTTGCTATTGATGGCAATTGAAAGGGGTTGAGCCTCTTTATCACCGGTCATCAAAATCACATTATTAGAGCTGAGAATAAGGTCTGCTTCACTAATAGTGTTGGCACATGATGACACATAGATTATTGCTAAAAATAAAAAAATATTTTTCATTACATTATTAAAAATTTTTCTTGATAACAGATTGTATTACTAACAGTATATTTTTTGTTTTCTTTTCTTGTGAATCTTGTGAAATATAAAAAAAATAGAACTTGATCATAAATAAAACATATATTAATTGCATTCATCAAACTTATTAGCTTTACTATGCAATATATAAATTATTAATATATAGTATTTTACTTACTTTATTAGGGGAGTTAAGTTATGAAAATCCATTTGTTTACAGAAAGTTTGAAGGTTTCTTTATTAGTCTGCAGTTTGCTTTTTTTAGTAAATCCAGTAAATGCTGAAGAAGCTGAAGCTGCGGCAAATTCAATTGAAGAAATTATTGTTACTTCGCAAAGGGTGGAGGAAAGCCTCCAAGATGTTCCGATTGCTGTTACAGCGCTAACAGGCGATATGCTTGATGATATGCAAATTGAATCAGGATCCGACTTACAGATGGTAACTCCCAGTCTGAGTTTTCAGGGTGGTGATGCTGGTGGCGGTACATTTAATATTCGCGGTATTACCAATTTAGCTGTTTCGGCAACCTCTGAATCTGGTGTTGAGATTCACGTTAATGATTTGCCTGTCGGCTCAACAACAATGCAGGACGGCGAATTTCTTGATATGGAACGTATTGAGGTTTTAAGAGGCCCACAGGGAACTCTTTATGGAAAAAATTCAGTTGGCGGAGCTATTAATTTAATTACTGCAAGACCAGTGATGGGTGACTCATTTGGCAAGGTATCAATTGATGCAGGAAGTTATGATTTATTGAAAACAAAAGTCATGGTTAATATCCCACTTGGTGATTCTGTGGCAATGAGAATAGCAGCGGCATCGGTTGAAAGAGATGGAGATATTAAAAATATATATTCTAAGGCTACACAGAAATACCATAATGGAAGAGATTCAGACTCTTTCAGGCTTTCGCTGGCTTGGCAGCTTAATGATTCTACAGATATCTTGCTGGTACATGAGACATATGAGGAAGATTCAAGTCGACACTATGTCAATAATAGGTATTGTAAACGTGATCCTTCTGTTGCTGTTGGTTGTACTCCTGGGGGACCTTTAGTTCATGAACTTACACACCCCATGGCAACCTATGTAGAAAATTTAGCTATCTTAACTGGTATTTTAGATTACACACCAATTACAGATATGTCAGGTGCACCAAAAGGTTTTTGGGAGGCAAATAATAGAGGGAATCCCAGATACATAGTTGATCAAGACATCACACAGCTCATCATTAAGCACTCAATAAATGAAAGCTGGAATATGACACTTTCACATTCGAGCAAAAATAGGCTGTATGATCGAACTGGTACTTATGCATCCGAAGAATATGACCTATTGAGATTTAAGGACAATCCCTATTTTCCAGGCGGAAACGTTCCCATGAGTGGTTATGGTGCAAATTGCAAGCTTGAGGATGGAACATTCGGAATCTATGGTGGGTGCCTTACAGACACAATGAATTATCCAGATGGTTTTGATCGCCAACAAAATCCTGAAGGCAAGTTTGATGTTACTGAGATTAGATTTCAATCAAGCTTAGATGGAGATTGGAATTATTTAGTAGGAGCGATACACACAGTTACCTCAGGAAAATCAGTGTACGATATTGCGGCCAATGGCTTAGACGCATTAGCGCTAGCTCCTCCAGGAGTTTTAACTGGTGGTCTACCTCAGGGTGCTGTTCAGCTTTATGCTCCTTTGTATAGAACATCAAGTATGGCAGCAACTAGAAGTTCTGCTGTTTTTGGAGAAATTTATTTTCAAGCAAGCGAAAAGCTTAAGTACACATTGGGTCTTCGAAGAACAGAAGATTACAAAGAGCAATATGGCAGATCTCCATTTTTGAGTGTTGTAGGTGTGGGAGCAGCTAACGCTGGATTTACTGCCTTGCCATTGCCGGGTAATGCAATTCCAGAGTTTGGCCAGTCTTGGTATGCCTCTGGTGCGGAAGGAGATCCTGAGACAGAATATGCAAATAACACTGGACGCTTTGTAGTCGACTATGTTTTAAATGACAACACGCTTGTATATGGCTCAATTTCTAAAGGATTTAAAGGAGGCGGTTTCAACCCTGCATTAGATCCTGCAAAATATCCAGATACACCTCAAGTATTCCCATCAACTGAACTTACTGCTTTTGAGGTTGGCTTTAAAGCTGACTTCCCAGCTCAAGGAATGCGATGGAATGCTGCGGCATACATGTATGATGCTGAAGACTATCAAGTCACAAAAATTCAAAATAAAACTCGTGTGAACGAAGGTATTGATGTTGACATGATGGGCTTTGAAAGTGAATTCATTTGGGTGCCTATTAATGCTCCTGAATGGCAGTTTAATATGGGCATTGCTTGGGAAGAATCAGAAATTGCAAGTGGCGAAATGATTATGAACCCTGCAAATGCTGATCTCTGTCTTACAACCGGTTGTGGTAACTGGCACTTAATGAAAAATGCTGCAGACGGAGAAGTTTTTGTTGTCAGAAAAGATGTTGCTACGGTTATCTGGAATATGTGGCAGGGTGGGCTTTGGGGTCCTCTTCAAGCCCTTATAGTTCCAGCAGAATTTCATGGAGACAGAGTAACTGGGCAACCAACGCCGGTTAGTTTCTTGCCAAATGTAACACCTGGTCATTTACCATCACTTACGGCCTCAAGAGATCTGTATGCTCAATATATGGTGAGCACAGCCTGTTCAATATTGGGCTGTAACCCAGCTGATGCTATAAAAGATGGTTTGCTCTCAGATATTGGCGGTAATACGCTAACGCATCCTGAGCTATCAATGAATTTGGGCGTTCAATACACTATGACTACAGAAAAATTCAATGTTAATTTTCGTCTCGATGCATACAGACAGGACGAGCGTTACACAACATTGTTTGATCTTGAGTGGGATAAGGTTCCGTCATGGACAGAGTACAATGCAATGATTTCAATTACGCCGCCTGTTAGTGACCCCAAATGGCGTATAGATATTTATGGTCAAAATATTACGGATGAACAAAATATTATGCACATTGGTGAAGCTACAGCTCCACTCGGTTTTAATAAATCAATCTGGGCTAGAGAACAAGCAACTTATGGAGTGAAATGGACTTATAACTTCTAAGTTATTAACTATAAATTGAAAGCCTTGCATCAGCAGGGCTTTTTTTTACAAAATTTAAGCGACACTATGTATCAATTTTTTACATATATTGCATACTAAGAGTTACTAAATTTTTATTCTGGAGAAAAAATGAAAAAAATACTTTTAATGACAATGGCTGTTTTCACGATGTCTTTTCAATCTTTGTTGGCTGATGGGTATATCGCCTCTTATTCAATCAAAGTTTCTGATGTGGCAAAATTTGCTAAATCATTTGATGAGTTGATGACCTCAGATTTTGGTAACAAATTTCCAGGCACAGTAACATTGGGGCACTTTGCCTTTAATGGTTACGATGATGCATCTCATGCAGTTGTTATTAGCTATAACTCAGAGGAAGACATGGCCAATGGCACTGAAATGTTTTATACGCCAAGATTTGGAGCATTTCTGGACGATGTAAATGGAATTTCAGAACCGGTAGAGCAATCCCTTAACAGAAAACTAATTAGTGGCGGCAACGATAATCAAGCTGATAACAATGTTTATACTACCTATTATATGTCAGTAAAAAATCCTAAAAAATATGCATCAGCATGGAAGAAACTTATTGATGCACAAGTGGCTAATAATAATATTTCAGGCTCATACGGCTTGAGAGCTCATACTCATGGAAATAATAATTACTACTCGCATTATGCCTATACTGGCTCAACGAATATTGAAGCAGCAGTTGCAGAGCAAACCAAGCTAATGCAAAGTGAATCTTTCAAAACATTCTCTAAGACTGCTAAGCGAGAGATTAAAAAAACAACTATGATGGTCGTCTTGTCAACCTACAACTACCCAAACTCTTAAGGAGAAAAAAATGAAAAAATTATTACTTTTGACTATGCTAATAAGCACTTTTGCGAGCGCTGAACTCTATAAAGATTATGCGCCTGCAAGCGAGCCAGTTGAGCTCACTGTTATCGCTGTTCAATCTAATTATCTTGATACTTATTTAACCAACTTAAATCGTACATGGGTTAGAGCAATGAATGTTCAAAAAAAATTAGGATACATAACTGATTTTAATGTTTGGACAGCTATGAGTTCTGCTGATACTCCAAATGTTTGGTTGACTGTTGAGTATCCAGATATGGCTTCAATGGCTCAAACAAAGGCCAAAAGCGATAAGGTTGATGCTGAGTTGTTAAAACTTTACGGTGATAATGAGGTTGAGCTATTAGAAATCTCTAAGGGGTATGAGGAAATCCGCAAAATGGTTGATCATGCAGTAATTCATCGAGTTGAATTCAAGTAAATTGTAGAACCATAATATGAAAGAGGGCGCTAAGCCCTCTTTTTTATTGTATGACACTATTTACGTCATACTTTTTATTTTAATCTATAGTTGAAACCCATGTTCAATATTGGAGATCTATCTTCTAAATAATTAATTGAAAAATAGAGAGGACCTCTATTTAAGCTAATTTGACCATCGAAGTAATTTTTTCTTTGATTTGCTGAAAAACTAAAGTCATGATTATCCTGAAAGCCAAATGGCGTAATAAAATTTCTTTGCGCGTAATTTAGCTCTATAGAGCCTGAGAATTCTCTCAATTTAAAAGTATAGCCAATATCAAAAAAGAAATTTTGGCTCACAGAACTATTTTTTTTAAAAGTGCTGCTTTGAATCAAACCAATTTCCTTGAATGAATCAATTGTAGTTTCGTCAAAATCGAGACCAAAATTTATACGTAAATTATCAAGTCTTAACATCTGTTCAATGAAAATAGTTGCACTCTTGAATTGCATTATTGCAAACATATTTCCAAAAACTTTATTTTGATTTATTTGTCTCGAATAATTGTCAGTAATCATCACTCCAAACCTTGAGGTGAAAAAATCTTTATACAAACCCACAAAACTTCCCTTTGTGATTCCATCTAATCTGCCTGTAAAAAAATTTAAATTTGATGCGTTGTCGGATTTATAACCATATATTAATGAATCGCCTGAAAATCTATACATCAATTGATTATGAGCTTTGAATCTTCTTGCATGACTATATGCACCTAATGAAGCTACGATAGCTGACTCGTATATATCTGTTTTTGCTAAAATTTCATCTAATAAAGTTTTATTTGGAGGGTCTAAGACCTGAAAGAAATTCGTTGTACATGATTGTTGATTGCACGTAACATTTGATCCAATAAAGTCATAATGATGCTTGCCATCTATTTCGACTGGCCAGAGTGATATATCATCATCAACATCAACGAAATCTTCATACCAATCAAACTTCCCATCATTGTTTATAAGGACGTACGTTCTAGGGGTGGTATCGATAATATCTAAATCACCGTCATGATCATAATCTACTATTTGTAATTTACCTTGGCCTACCCAATAGTTTGAGAATGGATTCCCACCCACGTAGGTGGAGTAACCTGTATTAGTCTCAGAGGTTACATCAACAAAAGATTCTCCATTATTGTTCAAAAAAAACTGTATCACTCTAGACTGATAGTATGGATCATGTGTTGTTGAGGCGAAAATAATATCTAGGAATCCATCGTTATTAAAATCAAAAGCTTCCATATCATTTGCATTTCCATTGGAGCCAAAATAGTTTGAGGGCAATTCTATAAAGTCTCTTTGAGTCCAATCATTTTCTCCATTATTAAGATATATGACCCCAGCACTATTAGTATTAAATCCATACAGATGGGCAATTTCCGGGTTAAACCAACCCATGGCAATATCACCATAGCCGTCCCCATCAAAATCCCCAATTGCCGCAGTTGTTGGCCACAATTGACTCATTGGGTACCCATCTTTTTGCTCGTATTCGACCCAGTAATCGTATAATGGTATTTTGTGATTTGCAGTAAAGTTACCTTTTCCATCGTTGATTAGAGCGGTGTATGGAATTTGCATATTACAACTAATACATTCATCCAATTGGCCTCCAAATTTATATCCATTCTCTGTAAAATCTGAAATTGGTACAAAAATATCTAAATCTCCATCACCGTCAAGATCGCCGTAAGCCGCATCATGGGAAAAAATTTGGCCGTGACCATCCTGAAAAAACAATGGTGGAAGGTTGCTCTTACTCACATTTATAAGCATTCCATTCTCATTGCTTAAGAACAATATGCTTGTATCATAGAAATCGCTGAGTCCGTCCCCATTAAAATCAGCAACTAGCTTTCCATTTGTGTAATCCTGAGCATTGCCGCATTCTTTATTAGGGTCATTGTTTTGAATGTTGAGCCAATTTGTACCCCCGCTGACACAAGGAAAGCTATTATTTATGAAAAGCTCTGGGGCAATTTCAAAATGGCCTTGACCATCATTTAAAAATGTAATCATTAAGTTTTGTGGGACGTATTCCCTCGATCCTGAGCTAGTCCCTACGTAAATTAAATCTAAAAAATCATCTGCGTTTAATTTTGCTTCAAACCATTGGCCATTAGGTGACCATGTGCCTGGCAAGGAAACCTCATCTTGATTAGAGTCATCTCCAGGATGCGTTCCTTCTAACACAACCTGAAGAAACCCAAAATCTTCAATTTTATATTTATCATTTGAAGGAAATTCATCCGAAGGCATGAATGCGCTTGTCCCATAACTCAAAGTTACTGCTCCAAACGGAGTTTGCGCCTCTTTTTGAAAGCTCTCGAAGACATATCTTTGATCAGTTGGCACCGGATTTGTGATAACTGTCATACTTATGGGGTCCGCTGAAGTTCCCCCACTGCTGGAGCATGATGAAATAAGAAGAGCAGCTAGAGTAATTAATAAATCTTTTGATTTTCTTGAAAATAAATAATCCATAAGGATAACTATAAACTTAGAATTAAATTTTAAAAAATTATAAAATTTATACTTGGTAAAAAATATTTTAATGCTGAGCATGTTTTTTATTTGCTAAACTATATCTTTATTTTTTAAACAAGCGAGTGCAACATTGCTAGACAGTTACATAAAGAAAGGGTCCCTATTAGTTTCATCAGATCTTGAGCAATTTTTAGCCTCTGAGGTTTTACAAGATCTAGATATCTCGGAAAACCATTTTTGGGATAGCCTAGAAACTATAATTAATAAATTTAGCCCAAGAAATAAATCGCTTCTTCAGACTAGAGAAACTATTCAAAATCAAATTGATTCTTGGCACTTGGCAAACCCGAAGGGTGAGAAAAATTTAGATGAGTATAAGGCTTTTCTTAGAGAAATTGGTTATCTAGTTCAAGAGGGCCCAGATTTTAATATTACCACTCAAAATGTTGATCCTGAGATATCTTCCATAGCTGGTCCACAATTAGTTGTTCCAGTAATGAATGCAAGATTTGCTTTGAATGCTGCCAATGCAAGATGGGGAAGTTTGTACGATGCATTATATGGAACAGATATGATTTCTGAAAATGATGGGGCCTCAAGGGCAGGAGCATACAATCCAGTTCGTGGAGACAAGGTAATTGCATTTGCGAAAAGTTTTTTAGATAAGAATTTTGTAATTGAAGGAGCCAGTTTCTCCGATGTTACCTCCATCTCAGTTGAGGCTGGGGCACTGAAATTAGGTTTAGCAAATGGAGATAATTCAGTTTTGGTTAACCAACATCAATTTCAGGGCTATCAAGGCTCCTCTGATCAGCCTTCAGGAGTATTGCTAAAGAACAATAACCTTCATATTGAAATTCAAATTGACTTATCTCACGCAGTTGGCAGGGCTGATCCAGCCGGCATTAAAGATGTGCTAATGGAATCAGCAATCACCACCATTCAAGACTGTGAAGACTCCGTGGCTGCAGTTGATGGAGAGGACAAGGTTGCTGTTTATAGAAATTGGTTGGGTCTAATGAAAGGTGATTTAAAAGAATCATTTGTAAAAGGCGGCACTGAGATGACTCGATCTCTCAACCCAGATAGAAAGTATATCTCCTCAGGTGGTTCTAACTTTTCTTTGCAAGGGCGAAGTTTAATGTTGGTTAGGAATGTGGGTCATTTAATGACAAACCCAGCAATTCTTGATAAGGATGGCGATGAAATTCCAGAGGGTATACTAGATGCCATGTTTACCATTTGCATTGCGATGCACGACTTTAATGGAAGCAGTGCTGTAAAAAACTCTAAGGCAGGAAGTATCTATATCGTAAAACCTAAAATGCATGGTCCTGAAGAGGTTCAATTTACTTGTGACTTATTTTCAGCTGTAGAGTCAGCTCTGAATTTAAAACCAAACACAGTAAAAATTGGCATCATGGATGAAGAGAGAAGGACAACTGTAAATCTCAAAGAGTGTATTCGTGCAGCTAAAGATAGAGTAATTTTTATCAATACAGGATTTTTAGATAGAACAGGGGATGAAATTCATACCAGTATGGAGGCTGGGCCAATGATTCCAAAAGCTGAAATGAAGCAGCAACCGTGGATTCTTGCATACGAGGATTGGAATGTAGATTCAGGTCTTGAATCTGGATTTAAAGGAAAAGCCCAAATTGGCAAAGGGATGTGGCCAATGCCTGATGAAATGTTAAATATGTATAAAACTAAAACAATGCATCCAGAGTCTGGAGCAAACTGTGCTTGGGTGCCTTCGCCCACAGGAGCAACATTGCACGCAATGCATTACCATCAAATTCTAGTCTCGGATCAGCAACAAATTTTATTAGATCGACCCAAGGCAAGTCTTGATGATATTTTAACTATTCCTGTAATGCTGGATCCATCAATTTTATCTGCAGATGATATTCAAAAAGAGCTTGATAATAATGCACAGGGAATTCTTGGCTATGTTGTCAGGTGGATTGACCAAGGCGTTGGTTGCTCTAAGGTGCCTGATATTAATAATGTAGGTCTAATGGAGGATCGTGCAACTTGTAGAATTTCAAGCCAACACATTGCTAACTGGCTCCATCATGAAGTTTGTTCAGAGAAGCAGGTATTAGAAACAATGAAAAAAATGGCTGCAGTTGTTGATCAGCAAAACTCTGGAGATCCAGAATACCAATCAATGTCTCCCTCATATGACGGCACGGCATTCAATGCTGCTTGCAGTTTAGCCATACAAGGCAGGGAGCAACCCAGTGGTTACACTGAGCCTATTCTGCACGCAATGAGATTAAAGTTTAAAGCTCAATGAAAGCTTACTGGATCACTAGATGCCATGTTCATGACCCTGATGAGTATGATAAATATATTGAATTAGCTGGACCAGCCATTTCTAAAAATGGCGGTACATTTTTGGTGCGCGGAGGCGAGCAAGCAGAGCTTGAAGGCGGCTCCTATGAAAGAACTGTTTTAGTTGAGTTTAATTCAATGAAAGAGGCAAAATTTTGTTATGAGTCAGATGAATATCAGGAGGCTTTAACCCATTCTATCAACTCTTCAAATCGCCATGTCGTTTTAGTTGAGGGAGTTGGCTAATGCAATTAAAAAAATATTTTATAGGTTTGGTTCTATTTCTTGCTGTTTCAGTTTCTGCTGATCCGCTTGATCCTATTCAATTGCTATCTGACTTTGTGGGTGTTAATACGATTAACCCACCAGGAAATGAATCCAGAGCCGTTGATTTTTATGCAAAAATATTTGATGAAGAGGGCATAGAATATTCATCTGCAGAGAGCGCGCCAGGCAGAGGTAATATTTGGGCGAGAATTAAAGGTGGAGATCAGCCTGCTCTCATTCTTCTTCAGCACACCGATGTAGTTCCAGCATCTAAAGATTATTGGGAAACTGATCCCATGGTTGGTCAAATTAAAAATGGTTATTTATATGGTAGAGGTGTCATAGATATGAAGGGAGCTGGAATCTCTCAATTGGTTACATTTATAAGATTGCATAGACAGGGAAAAAAGCTTAATCGAGATTTAGTTTTTTTAGCAACAGCAGATGAAGAGGCTGGCGGTTTGTATGGCGCTGGTTGGATGATAGAAAATCATCCAGAGGTATTTAAAGGTGCTGGCTATGTGATAAATGAAGGCGGCAGTGGCATGAAAATAGATAATGATAAAATTTTTACAATTGAGGTGACTCAAAAAGTTCCAGTATGGTTGAGAATGACCGCTACCGATGTTCCCGGCCATGGCTCAACTCCTCGTTCTACGAGTTCAGTTTCCAGGATCGTCCATGCATTAAATTTAATTAGAGAAAATCCTTTCCCAGCAAGAATTATTCCTGCGGTAGATGCATATTTTAAGAGCTTATCGCTCAATATGAGCGGCAAAGATGCACTTGCTTTCGCTGACATTCATAGTGCGATTCAAGAGAGGGACTTTCTTGCTAATCTTCAAAAAGCATCACCTTCTTATCATGCTTTAACCAGAGATACTTGCTCATTAACAATGTTGCAGGGATCCCAAAAGATTAATGTTGTTCCTCCAGTTGCGGTTGCTGAAGTAGATTGCAGGATGCTTCCAGATAGATCAGCAGAGGAATTTATCAAAGATTTTAAAAATTTGGTTTCCCCATCTGGAGTGGAAGTTGATCTTATTCTTGCCTTTGCGCCAGCAGTTTCCTCTACACAATCAAAGTTCTTTAAACACATTGAAGCTGTGACTGCTAAATTGCATCCAGGCTCAAGGGTTGTTCCTGCAGTCATGACTGGATTTACTGACAGTCATTTTACTCGCGAGCTAGGAATGGATAGTTACGGATTTAACCCAGTTTTATTGGATTCAAATAGCTTTTCTGGCGTACATGGAAATAATGAGCGAGTAAAGGTTTCAAGTTACCTGCAGGGCACCGAAGATCTTTATCAAATAGTCAGTCAATTTACCATTGACTAATCTTCTTCAACTTAAAGTGCTTAAATTTTTTTTTGGTCTCTTATTATTTCTATCTTTATTTTTATTCGCGGAAGACGAAAAAGATACAAATAGTTTTTTTGGAAGACCACCACCAGCTTACAACTCAGCAGATCAGCTCTTAGGTTGGATTGATTCTAGGGCAATTACTTCGTTAAATGGAGAGTGGAGCTACATTGTTGATCCAATGAATAATGGATTGCCAGAATCATCTTTTTTTGGAGGGTTCCCAGAGAATAAAACCCAGAAAACTGGAATGGAGCTAATTGAGTATAACTTTGAAACTGCAAATAAAATTTCTATTCCCGGTGCTTGGAATGCCAAAGATGAGAAGTTATTTTTTTATAGAGGACCAGTTTGGCTATATAAAAAGTTTATTCATTTTCAAACAGACAATCAATTAACGCATCTTTACATAGAGGGTAGCAATTTTACAACCAAGGTATTTATCAATGGTGAAACTGTCGGGAAATTTATTGGAGGTTATGTGCCCTTTAATTTCGATATTACAAAGTTCTTGCAAGAAGGTGAAAATATATTAATTATTCAAACTGACAATAGCTTAAGCGCATCTTCTGTGCCGACGCAGAAAACAGATTGGTGGCCATGGGGCGGTATTGTCGGCGATGTATTCCTTGTGCAAACACCGGTTGAATATATTTTAAATGCATATCTTCAAATCAACCCTAAAGATCATACAATAGCTGAATTTAAGGTTAAAACATCTAAATTCTCATCTGGAAAAAAAATTATTCTTGAGATTCCTGAATTAGATTTTAAGCAAGCCTTTG
>ERZ1049444.1714-NODE-1714-length-15951-cov-5.013337_pt1 | contig 15951 bp, 27 predicted proteins | sample MGYA00383101_ERZ1049444 | MGnify/ENA primary metagenome ERZ1049444 (study PRJEB29581, sample SAMEA5548371) | metagenome | biome: marine; feature: coastal; material: water | depth 50 m | study: Short-term variability in the microbial, nano- and picoplankton...
TTTGCTGAGATGCGATTCCTGTGGCGCTGTCTGACGCCATGTTGTCTTCATCAAGGAAAGCTTTGCCGTCTAATATGTTTAGCTCTGCTGCTGTGGATGTAACTCCATCAAGAATGTTAAGTTCAGCAGCAGTTGAGGTTACTCCGTCTAGGATGTTGAGTTCTGCTGTTGTAGCAGTAACTCCGTCAATTAAGTTTAATTCTGTCGCACTAGCAGTAACCCCGTCGAGGATATTTAGCTCTGCTGCGGTTGACGTTACGCCATCAAGGATATTTAGCTCTGCTGCGGTTGACGTTACGCCATCTAAGATATTGAGTTCTGCTGCGGTTGACGTTACGCCATCTAAGATATTGAGTTCTGCTGCGGTTGAAGTTACGCCATCAAGGATATTTAGCTCTGCTGCGGTAGACGTAAGTGCAGTTGTTCCGTCATTCAGCGTTGCATAGGTTACTGTGCCAGTAAAAGTAGGCCCAGCGGAGTTTGATTTAGTCGCAACGGCTGTTGCAATGTTATCGAATTCGGTTTCAAACTCTGTGCCTTTAATGATTTTTCCACTGTCGCCGGAAGGTAAGCTATCCTTAGCTTCAAAATCTGTAGTCTTAGTATAGTTGGACATTAGCTATGTTCCCTCAGGGAGTGTAGAATAGATATAAAAGGGGGTCATTGAAGACCCCCTAGAAAGTCCGTTACTCGGCAATAGCGAGAACGAAACCAGCCTCAGGACGATACACCTGAACTCCATACAGGCAGTCAGCCGTAAAGAGAGTAGAGAGGTATTCCTGCTTGTACTGGGTTTGAGAACGTACTGACTGCTGCTCCGCAAGGACAATAGCGTCTTTGTGGAAAAGCAAAGCGGCACGAGTATCAATAGAAGACGCAGTATTATCACCTGCGGCCTCAATCGTTGCACAGTTAGAAGACACGTACACGTCTACACCGTACAGATTACCAATAAGACCGGAGTTTACCGCCTGACCACTTACGAAGTCAGAAGATACATATCGGTCAATACCCATAATCGTGTTACGAACAGAAGGAGGAATAACAAGTACACGATTATCCATCGGTACGTTATTATCATCAAGCTTCTGAATCATGTTACGGAAGAAAGCATCAGAAAAGATGTCAGCAGCAACCGCTGTGTCATCTGTGTACTGAGTCGTTGTTCCGCCGTCGTTAAAGAAACAACCTGTGTGCTGGTAGTCAGTAGGTGCGACAGCAGAAGCAAAAACTACTGCGCCTCCGTCACCAAAACCAGTACCACAAGAGTGCAGGTCTGTGTCTATTTTAGTAGACAGAGCATAACCAGCGTCTTCGGTGTAAAACTGACGCAAGCTGCTAAGAGCCTGTACTTCAACAATGTCTTCAATGAGTCTTGAATACTCAAAGTGTCGATCAATGTCAACGGTCAGTTCACCCTCAGTGTTTGCAATGATAGTAACCGCTGTATCAGCAGCCTTAGCAGTTGCATCACCACGGACAGGCTTAGGGATATGAAGCTTGTCCCCTTTCTTGCCGTTCATGCCAATTTTCTTGACAAGGGGAGCCAGTTTAAGGTTCTTTTGATAAGCAGCGATAATTTCGTCAGACCATATTTCAGGTATAAACGTCGCTGCCTCTGTTTTCGCGGTATTACCCGCCGCGCCGGGATATGTTGCAGTAGCCATTTGTCACAATCTCCTATAGATTATTTGACTCGACCCTCTGCGTAAGCTGTCAGTATTTCCTCTGATATAGCTTGGTATCGCTCCGGGTCTGTTCTCATTAGTTTAATAATGTCGGCCCTACGATATATCTTCCTGCGGGTTCCTTCAGCACTTCCTTGTGTACCGCCAGTGTTAGCTGCTTTAAGTTGCTGCTTACGCGCTTGTTTTTCAACTTGTGCGGTCTGCTTTGCAACTGTCCTGCGTTCTTTCCAAAGTGAAAAGAGTTCATCAGCAGCTTCGGAATTGAACCGCTGGTCAGCTTCTACAAACAACTGAGTCCTGATCTTAGAAGCTTTAATCCAATCAGCGAACTTCTCATCCTTGAGAATTTCTTGCATGTCAGGGTGCTTACTTTGTAAAGTAGCCAGTGACGTTTGCTTTTTATACTGATTAGAGTATGCTTGTGCTTCTTGGATCTTAGGGTGGTTATCAATAGCACGATTAACGGCTGCTTGAGGGTCCGTAAAGTAATCTATATCGTCTTCAGGCTCAACTTGTGGTTGAGGTGCTGTTTGTTGTGGTTGACTAGTTATGTAGTCATCTACAACTTTACGAAGCTCTCCTACCTCAGATGATTGACGACCTAGAAGCTTCTCAGCCTCTTGGTGCATCTGAACTACCTCTGCTAAACTTTTAGTTTGGTACTTCTCTGGTATTGTAGGTTCTTCTTGAGGTTGCTCAGTTTCTTCTTGCTGAATCTCTTCTACTTCGTTTGCTACGTTGTCTGCGTTTTCCTCTTCAGGAGGCAGATCAACCAACGTCGCTCTTGACATAATTAAACTCCGTGATTGTAATCATTGTGGAGAGTGTGTTTGGATACCTGCTTTTTCGTGTTCTCTTACCCATTTTAGGTGTCTACCGGGGAAATCCCCACTAGAACCGTCTAAGATAAAAGCCGGGGCAGATAGTGTTTTTATAGCCATACAGCCACAACCGCACCTGCTGGTTGTAGTACCGTTGGTTACAAACTTTTCAAATACGAGTCCACATTCGCAGTGGAAATCGTAAACTTTATACATCTTCTTCTTCCTCTTCGGCTTGCTCTCTTGCCGCTGTAATTGTATCCGCTAGGGTAATTATAGAAGCAAAAGCAGCGATTTGGCCTTTACGAAAGAAGAGTTCTTCTACGTCCTTTACTGACCTTACGTCAGATAAGTCTTTTGAATTGTCAACAAGTTCTTCTACGAGTTGTTTGAAACCTACGTGATTAAAGAGTTGGTTGTAGTTGTTGAAGTAGGTTTCAAGCTCAGGATCAGTCATTGTTTCCCTCATGTTTAACTATAGTTATATTATAGCACTTTTATGGGCAAAAGTCAAGCTTTTTGTTTATCGCTTTGTTTTGCCCGGTTTACGCCTTGGTGGGGCTTTGCGTTTAGCGGCGTTCCTTGCTTTTTGTATACCTTTAACAGTATACGGGTAACTTGTCTTTCCTACTTTGGGCACGGATCGCCTCCTCTTCTTTGGCCGGTTTGTTGGCCGATGTTTTGTGGTTAGGGGTGCGCTTAGGCTTGTTGTGCGCGCTTACTCCTGCTCTTGACAACTACGGGTCCTTGCTCTTTGGTATTAGATAACTCCTTGATCTGGTGTTCCAGCTTGTCTAGGCGGTCCCATTGAGGCTGAAGGTGTTTGTTGACTTGGTTGAGTAGGGCTAGGAACTCTCTGTCTGTTAGCATTGTTTTTACCTTTTATCTCTTGTTGTTTAAGAAGGGTGTCAGCTACACGCATACGTCGTTCAAACTCTTTATCGTCAGAGTCGCCTTCACGTAAGTTTCTAGTGACGGCGTTAATACGATCTATTTCTAGCTCTTTAGGTATTGAATTAGCTTCTACAGCAAGCTTAACTGCTCTTGCAGAAGACTCTTGGGACTGTGCAGTAAGAGCCGCAGTTTGTGACTGTTGGAAAGCAAGCTGGGCTTGTTGCACCTGCTGTTGTGCCTGTTCCTGTTCTGGGTTAGGCTCTATAGCCTTCTGCATAGCTGCTATAAGCTCCTCACGGTTAGAGAGGTTCATATTATCTATGATAGACTGAATCAGCGTATTGTACAACGGTGAGTCCTTTTGCATGGTCTGAAGTAGCTGTACTAACTGCGTAACTTCATACTCTCTAGCCATGATGCCTAAAGAACTACTTGCGTTAAACTTGTAGTCAGCTACAGGATATCCCTCGGGGTCAAACTGCATGTAGCGGTGGGCGGCTTTCTTGACAAAAGGGATTAGGAAAGACTGCTGGAAGTTAATCAGTGTGCGTTTGTGGCGCTTAATAATAGCACCAAGAGACATAGAGATGCCAGCGGCAGTCGCTTCACCGTTAACAGAACCAGATATACCCGCTGAGTCAACGGCCCCTGTAGACTGTTGCACCATTTGCTGTAACGCAGACGCTTGGGCAAAGGTAATTTGACTAACTTGTCCGAAGTTAAACGGTTGTAAGATTTCACGAGGATCTCCACTGGTTAGGATCATTTTACCGGGACGAACCTCAGGTTTAGCTCCTCTGGGCATTCTAGTAGCGTCAACAGCTAACATAGGGTGTACTGTAAGGCTCAGAGCGTCGATCCTAGCTCTTAACTCTGCGTCCAGAGCTTTCTGTGAGTTGTAACCTTTTTCACATACGCCACGACCCCAGAACCTGCTGGGAACCACGTCCCAAGGAAAGGACACTACAGGACGATCTTGCATCATGTACGGGTTAGCCTCTGCTTTTAACAGAACACCACCATTAGCGATCACTACGACCGCCTCAACGTACTTTGACTCAGACTTAGTGTCTTCGTCGTCTTCTACTAACTTCTCCTCCTCGTCGTCCTCAGGGTCTTCTGAGGCGTTTTTTAGAAGCTCTCGTGGAACTAGACCAAAGTACTTCGTAATACGGACCTTGTCGTCGTTGTACATTGTGAGGTCTTGGTCAGGCTCTAAGTCAGTGTCTGGTGCCGCTGTGCCTACGAATACGTCACGATAAACACCTTGTTCCTGCAAAAGCTCTACGTGATGTAAGCTCACGAACTCGTCTATAGCAACGCCCATGGCGTCTTCAACACTTGTAGCTACTGGGTCAATTAGGAAGTTCTGTGGCAACACAGGCTTAAGTTTAACCTTGACTTTCTCTGTGATATTTACACCAACAGCTTGTAAGTCTCCTCCCATGATGGGCTGTGTAGCCGGGACCATCTCTTTCATTTCTTCGATGACCAGTTCACCAACACCCGTGCCAAACACAGCAGCGTTAATGAGACACTCTGCTACTGCCTTACGAACCTGACAGGACTCAAAGTCTTCAGTTAGCTTGTTCCTAAGAAACATCACGTCTTGTTTGTCTGTGTCTCCTATGTTGTCACTGACGTCAAACCACTTACCACGTCCAAAGGTAGCTTCTTCTAGTTCCGCGACGTTAGACTCTACTGCCTGTTGTAACGCAGGAGAAACAATCCTAGAGCGTTCTGACGCCCTACTAGAGTCAGCAGGGTCCCAGATGCCCCGCCACAGTCTGTAGTACTCCTCAAAGCGGTCAGCGTAGTTAGACTCGTAGTTGTCACGCCAATCGTTACATTTAGTAATAACCCAATCTTCAATAGATTCCTCTATTAGCAAAGGGTCTGTTTCAAAAAGTTCGCTCATATTTAGTATCCTGATACTACGTCTAGTATCTCATGTTCATCAAGTTCATAATCATAGTCATAAGCTACATTAGCCAACTGGTCAATATAAGCTAAGGCGTCAATTAAGTCGTCGTGCGTTAGAGGGTCTGGGAACTGAAACAGTTGGTCTAAGAACCTAGAGTTCCACTCCCCCTTGTTTAAAGTTACAAAGCCGTTCTCAAAGCGTCCCTGTAAGGCCCACATCACTCTGTCAGTCTTCTTCTTGTTACCGTGGGTTAGTTCCTCGACTCTGAAGAACTTCCCGTAACGCTTCTGTAGGTCCAGTAGAGGAGACATTACTGCTTGCTTTGCGATACCCTTCTCTATGCCCACACTTAGTGGTTGGTAGTCACGCACCGCTTGAAATATCTTATCGGCAGTTTCGTTTAGACTCCAGCGTCCGTAGATAATGTTTTCTACAAACCAACCATTAGGGTTAACCTTAACTACTGCTATCGCCGTCTCGTCCAGTTTAGAGTTCTTACTACGCTTCTTATTAACTTCTTCAAATCCCGCTAAGTCAACAGCTATGTAGTAGTCGCCTTCGTCTTCACCTTCCTCAGAAAACTTAACCCACTCTTCTTTAAACATTTCTGAGCCACGGGCTTCAAAGGAAGCCATAAACTCCTGTCTGAAAGCATAAGACGACATGGACTTCTTAGCTACGTTAATCTCTTCAGGGTCTAACAACGGGTTGTCGTAGGACGTGAAGTGCCACGTTTTGTAAGTATCGTCTTCCCCCAGCTCACCGTACTTGTACAGCTCGTAGAAGTGGTTACGACCCATTGGCGTACCGATAAACATCGCACAGCCCTTCTGGTCAGCCAATGCTGGTCTAAGGATCTGCTCAAACACCTCAGGCTTCATGTCGGCGTACTCGTCCAACACAAGGAACTTCAAGCTGACACCGCGCATTGTCTCCGGTCTGTCAGCACCTTTGAGGCTGATAGTAGCGCCGTTGACTAATTTAATTTGCAGGTTGTTAATGTGGCTCCCTGATATCACAGGGTTGCCTAGTTCTAACAACGTCTGCCACATAATGTCCCTAGCTTGACCTTGTGTTGGAGCGACATAGAATACATGTCCTCTTTCGGCTTGTAGGGCGTTCAGGATCAACATCCAAGCAGCCAGCCTAGACTTACCTGTGCGTCTACCTGCCGCTACAATCTTAAACCGCGTGGGGTCATCCCAGACAGCTTGTTGCCACGGAAGAAGCTCTATGTTTAACTCAGTAGACACAGCTACTCAGGCTTCTCCTCTTGTTCTTCAGCTTCAGCTTCACTTTCTTCCAAATCATCAGAACCGTCCCAGTTTAAGTCCAGTTGAGCAGCGATTGTTTTTTTGTAGTTTTTAGCTTCAGTGTTTGGTAGAAGAGGAGCGGACACAAACATAACAAACATTCCTAGAGTAAGTATACTGGATATACTAGTTACTAAAACTTTTTTCTTGTTCATCATATTTAAGTTCATTTATCATTTTTTGTAACTCAGTAAAATGAGGAGAAAGCTCTTCTGTGTCCGGCGGAAGAAACTTCAAAAGCCAAGCATTAAGTTCTCGTACAATTCTGTCTAAAAACACGTCGTACCCTCCTACATCGTGAACATATCTAGGGCTGGCTTGAAGCACGTACACAAACCGCCATTTTTCATCTCCGTGCGTATTCCAAGCAACAAGACAAAAAGAATCTCCTTGAAGTGCGACGTCAAATATCCCGGCATAAAACAATGTGCCATTAATAGAAAACGATTTGGTTTTTACTTTAGACTTACTGGGGTGAAGAGCTTGTGTTTTGCCGTTATCTAAGTCATTCATTAGTACACCTCTTTTAGGTTCATCAGTACAACCACATGACGGGCGTGGTGCCTCTCGTGTCTACGTGTACAAATGTCTTGGCAATACCTATACCAGCAAAGCCTATACTGAGTGCTTCGCTGATAAACTTATATCTTTCGTTGGCGTTGGTGATCTGGATGTCTGCTGCTATTCCTTGCGCGTGAGTGCCGGGGACTTCCTTAGCAGCTTCAATAGGATGTTTTACGGGGTGCCTATAGCCACTTGTGACAACAAAAGGAAACCCACAGCCCTCACGCAGACGATCTAGTTTCTTAAGGAAGTCTTCTTCCATGCGGTTTTCTTCGGTAACTTGGCAGTCAAACTCGTCCATAGAAAAATACTTAAGTTTCATTCACTACTTCTCCTTCTATGACTTCGTTGTCGTTTACGTCTACAACACCAACACCAGAGATATTAATCTGTATTGAGTTTCTGCCCGCGTCCTTGATGACTTCTTTCTCAAAAGCACCTACAGGTAACACACGATCCATAATTAGTTTCCAAGCAGAAGCCTGATTCTTATGTTCGTTGTCTAAAGCAGCGTCAAAGATAGTCTCTAAGACCTTCCTAGACTTAGGCGAGGCTAACATACGAGACTTGTACTCGTTTATTACAGCAGCGTCACCCTTAGGTCTGCCTACTTTACCTCTGTTTCCGGCTTTAGCGGCGGCTATTTCTGACTTACGGGGCCTACCACGGCCTCTCTTTTTTATTTCATCAGCCATAACACAAATGTCCCTGAGTACAACTATAGTATAACACAAGTATTCCGTTAAGTCAAGCTATTTATTGCTTAGGGGTAGAAGTAGTGGTTTCTTTAGTAAAAACATGAGGTTACATGTGTTAATAAAGGGGGTAGTTTTCCTAGTTTTGCCTTATTTTGTGCTTAGGTGGGTACTATAATAATAAACAATTGTCAACTCCCTCCCCCGGTGCAATTTGTGTGCCACTTTTGACAACATGAGCCAAACTCAAGACCTTTGCCACCATGAGCAGAACTCAAGACGTCCATGCCGGAGTTGGCACAAGACTTGCACGGGTAAACTTGTGTTGACACGGGGCCGCGCCTGTGGTATACGCTGGAGTTGGCATGGATCTTGCATGTGTTGCATCTTGTGTAAACATGTGGTAGCCAAAGAAGTTGGCACGATTCTTGCACGGGCCAGCCTTGTGTTGACACATGAGCCAGCATGTGCTAGACAAAAGAAAACACGGAAAAAGGTTGACAAATGTTGACATGTGTGGGCCAAGGTGGGACCCCATAGCCACCGCCTAACACACAACAAAGGCACAACATAGTATCATCACGGTGACTTATGTTTATACATAGTAATCAACATTAGGTGTTGACGGGTTGACACAAACGCATATAATGAACGCAACACAACGAAACACACACACATATAAGGAAGCACACAAGATGACCACAATAGCTAACCACACTGTACTAAAGTCAAACGACAACAATGTTGAGATAAACCGATGTGAGTTTAAAGACGACACAGAATACACTGAACTGGTGCTTTTCTGTGACGATCTGGACCTGAAACAAAACACAGAAACCTTTAAGGGTAACGCATTTGGTAGGAAGCCATTTAAGGTTAAAACCGTCACAGCTAGCGACGACAAAGGCAACCAAATTTCTTTGAAAATCTTTTTCAATACGGAGGCGTAGACACATGAACAACAACAGCTACATGATAATTGATAGACAGACACAAGTAGCAGTATTTGAGTTCTTTGACGCTGCTAAACTGCCACAGGTAAACCGCAATAAATATATTGTCAGAACCGCATACGCTTACTTGTGTAGGCTACACGAAAACAATAGGAGAATAGACATATGAACACAATACAACAGCATGAGGCCCTAGCGTGGACAAACGAATACTGGTATGCAATAGATAGCAGAGACTGTAGTCTACTTTGTGAGGTCCTAGCGTCTCACAATCTACCATGCACGTTTGACCACGCAGAAAGATTAATGCAGTACACTTTGTACGAAAGAACTTGACACCACAGACCACACAAGTATAATCGACCACACACACACACAGGAGCAACAACAGTCATGCAAACAATAGAAACTAAATACCTCGGTACTACTGATACAAAAGGATCAAGGTTCAAGGCAACACTATCGGGGATGTACAGGCCGGGGTCAGTAACGGTTGGCTATGATTATAGCCTTAACACTGAAGAGAACCACTGGGCAGCAGCCAAAGCACTGATTACTGCTATGGAGTGGGAGTGTACAACTTGGCACGGTGGCAGCACTAAATCCGGCATGGTCTTCGTACAACCATCAGAATATAAGGTGATGTAATGAAAACTACAGAGATAGAACTAACGAAGCACGGTGAATGCGTATTGCTAACCTACGAATACAGGCACACACGAGCCGCACACGCTTGCGAACGTGACACCCTAGACATCATACCAATAACACTGCAACGCTTCTCAGAAGACACAGGAGAGCCGTTAGCGGTGGAAGATGCCGGAGACTTACACATAACCGACCACATTAACGAACAGATAGCCGAGGCTACCACATGAAAACCATAACAATCACATTAGAGTTTGACGAAGACAGAATAACAAGGATAGACGTTTATGAGTACTTGCAAGAACTAATGTACGACGAAAGTCTGGCATACGACGAGGTGATAACATGAAAAAGAAACAAGTATTCAAAAAAGTAGCGACCCATTTACTAAAACAGAACGTAGCAAGTACCGACGAAAGCGGCAACCAGTGCATGTACACGAACGGTAGAGGTATGTTCTGCGCCGTAGGGGTATTGATAGATTACGAGTACTATTCGTGGGACCTAGAGTCCAATCCTGCTGATTCGGCTGAAGTTATAAAAGCACTGGAAAAATCTTTAGGCTCTAAAATAACTAGGAAGGATACTGATCTATTAATATGTCTACAAAACATCCACGACTATGCGTCTGTTGACACGTGGTACGAAGAACTGGAAGACCTTTCGGTGCTGACGTTTTCTAAAACATTAGAAGACTTAGGGGTAGCCGCATGAAAACAACGATAAAAAAAGACACGGCAGTATGTATAGGCGTGTTTATAATGGGCCTGTCTTGTTTTGTTCTCTGGCTCGCTCAGGGAGCAAACGGTGCTTTCACTGCGCTGGGCATGTTCGGGTTCGTATACAGCATTATACTTCTGATACTGACTTTAAATGGCTACGGAGACACACCTAATGAATAAACGAAGAGACGACGAGATACATAACAAGGCTCAGGCAGAAGCACTGTACTATCTAACTGAGAAGGAAGAAGCACGAAGAAGAGTCCGGAGGCGCTTAGGTTTAACTTTATTAGGTGCCATAGTTTTTACACTAATAGCCACAGTAGCAGGGTGACATAAATGCAAAAACTTAAAAAACTACTGCTCGTAACAATAACACTTCCTCTGTGGCTACCTGTTATAGTATGGTTGTTTTTACTGTTTACAATGTTAGACTGGGAAGTAGATCCTATAAACCATCAAAACCACGAAGACGGAGACAATGATAATGAGATGTAAAGCATGTGACAGAATACTTGAGGACTCAGAACTAACCAAAAAAGACGCACGAGGTGACTTCTACGACTTATGCCGGAATTGCTTAAACAGCATATATAGGTCTGAGTTATACGAAGATGATTATCTGGTGAATGTAGCAGATGTTCTATTGACACTAGAAGAGTTTTAGTGTACCCTCTTCTTTAGTTACTACTTAAGAAGTAATTTAGAAGAAACAGTAGTAGTACTTCTTAAGAAGTAACTTAAGAAGAAACAGGAGAAGTACTTCATTAGGAGGAACACGATGGCGATAACAGGTCAACACGATCTCATCCTAGCCACCAAAGCGAGAGCGAGAGAACAGGAACGGGCCTTGCGCTGCATAGAAATATTAGCTGTTGTAGCAGACATGCCGCCTGAGGAACTTATGGATAGGATCGAAGAAGAAGAAGAAAGTACAACATTAGCAGACGAGGAGTAGACATAGGCATAAGAAGCATGTTATACTATTAGTATGGACAGAGGGAAACTTCTGGACAGTAACTTAAATCAAAGCAAACGGAGATTATATCCATGAACACAAGTGAAGCAAGAGTAGTAGAAGGCGTTGTTAACTTTAGTAACGTCACAGAACACGACGTATATAACGGGCAGTCAACTGGCTCCTACAACTTAACTATCACCATGTCAGAAGACGACGCAGAGTCCTTTGTTTCGCAGGGTGTGAAAATTAAAGACTATAAAGGCAACAAACAGCGTAAGTTTAAGTCAAACTTCGAGATCAAACGTGTTGACGTTGAGGGCAACACTTACAAAGGTGAGATTCCTTTTAACTCTAAGGTGCGCCTACAGTACAAGCTGGGTCCTGCTCATCCTGTACACGGTGTTCCTGCGTACCTTGAGAAAGTCAGGGTGCTAGAAGAAGCGGAGAACACTGCGAACGACTCACCGGACTTCTAAAGAAAGTGGCTAAGTTCCTTAGGCATGGGGGGTGTCCGGAGTGTGAATCTTCGGATGCCCTAGCTATCTACGACGACGGGGGGCGACATTGTTTCGCCTCCGGTTGTTCGTACCACAGCAACGGTGACAGCATGGAAACACAGATAACACACGCTACAGCTAAACCCTTGAACATGGGCGGCACAGTAGCAGCAATACCAGAGCGTAGGCTCTCACAGGAGACTTGTAAGCACTTTGGTGTGACGATAGAGTACTCGGCTACCGGTGAGGTCAACAAGCACTACTACCCTTACTACAAGCTGAACACAAACGAAGTCAGTTCGGCTAAGGTTCGTGAAGTCAGAACTAAGAACTTCCACACTACTGGTGACGTAACCGGAGTTGGTTTCTTTGGGCAGACTAGGTGCAACACAGATAAGTACATCACAGTCACAGAAGGTGAACTGGACGCGATGGCTATCTACGAGATGTCAGGCAGGAAGTGGGACGTAGTTAGTCTCAGGACCGGAGCAGCAGGTGCCGCTAAGGAAATGAAGGAGCAGCTAGAGTGGCTGGAGTCCTACGGAACCGTGGTCCTATGCTTCGACAACGACAAAGCAGGAGAAGAAGCAGTAGACCAAGTTAAGGACTTGTTTAGCCCGAATAAGCTGAAGATATGCAAGCTGCCCGTCAAGGACGCTTCTGACATGCTTGTGGCTAACAGAGTCAAGGACTTTACACAGTGCTGGTGGAACTCTAAGACGTACAGACCTGACGGCATTGTCGCAGGTACTGATACGTGGGAGAACTTAGTAGAGAAGAGGAATGTAAAGTCTATTCCGTATCCGTGGGAAGGTTTAAATCGACTCACGCGGGGACACAGGCCCTATGAACTCGTGACAATCACTAGCGGCTCTGGCATGGGTAAGTCCCAGTTTATACGTGAAATAGAGTACGATCTACTCAAGAGATGCGAAGGCAATATAGGAGTCCTTGCACTTGAAGAAGACCTCTCTAGGACCACACTGGGCATCATGTCAGTGGCCGCTAACCGTCCTCTGCACTTAGAGGAAGACACACCCGTGGACGAGCTAAGACCGTTTTGGGAGGACACGTTAGGCACAGGCAGGTACTATTTGTTTGACCACTGGGGTTCTACTTCTGCCGACAACCTTCTGGCGCGTGTACGATACATGGCTAAGGCTCTGGACTGTCGTTTTGTGATCCTAGACCACCTGTCAATTGTTGTGTCCTCTCAGGAGTCAAGCGACGAGCGTAAGGCTATAGACGAGATCATGACGAAGTTAAGAACTCTCGTGGCTGAGACAGGCATCTGCTTGTTTCTCGTGTCACACCTAAAACGGTCGCAGGGAAAAGCACACGAGGACGGCGCACGTATTAGCTTAGGCGAACTCAGAGGTTCACAGACTATCGCACAGCTATCCGACATTGTCATCGGTATGGAACGGGACCAGCAGAACGTCAACGAAGAAATTAGGAACACGACTACTGTTCGCGTCCTGAAGAATCGTTACACGGGCGAAACCGGCCCCGCGTGTTGGCTACAGTACGGCAGAGACACCGGCAGACTGGCAGAAGTAGCAAATCCAGACGTAGGAGGTGATTTTTGATTACTACGGTAAGCCCAACAGAAGAACAAACTGCTTTGGCTAAAAAGAAAGCAAAAGACATGGGCAGTATTAAAAACAGCATCACTAAAGGAGAAGGAAACGTCTCTGGTTTTATCTCAGAGATTGTGGTTTCAGAGGTGTTCAACGCTCGTTACACACCTTGTAAAGATTACGATTTAGTGTTACCAACAGGGGAAACAATAGACGTAAAAGCAAAAAGAACTACAGTGTATCCTAAGGATTACTACGAATGTAGTATTGCCAAAACGTCTTTGCACCAGAAATGTGACATGTACTTTTTTACAAGGTACGACGAACGAAACAACCTGTTGTATTTGTTGGGTGGTGTTTATCAGGACGACTTCTTTAAGAAGGCTAAGTTTTTAAAGAAGGGTCAAAAAGACGGGGACAACGGGTTTATTGTTAAAGCTGATTGTTATAATTTAGCAATTAAGGATTTGTAACTAAATGATCTATCTTGACGCAGAAACTGACGGTTTAGAGCCAACAAGGATCTGGTGTGTCGTGACCCGTGAAAACGGTGTAAATACGGTCCACACTAGCCCTGAAACGCTCTCAGAAGCTCTCAGAGGCTCTGTGAGCGTCGTTGGGCATAACTTGATAGGGTACGATATACCTGTCTTAAAACGCCTCTGGGACGTCCAGATAGCTCCTGAGAGGATTATAGATACTCTGGTTTTATCACGACTATCTGACCCCAGTAAGCTAGGAGGACACTCATTAAAGCAGTGGGGCCTTACTTTAGGCTTTCCGAAGGGTGACTATAGTGATTGGTCCTGCTTAAGTGACGAGATGATAGAGTACTGTAAAAGAGACGTAGAAGTGACAGAAGCAGTACACATGAGTTTGGTGCGGGAGATGTCTGACTGTTTCTCACCAGAGTCTATTGAGTTAGAACACAAGGTGCAGTTTTCAGTACAACAACAGCAACGTAACGGGTGGACCCTAGATCAGGAGTTGTCTCGTGAACTTTGCGCTACATTTATGGAGAGGAAAAATGAAATTGAAGAAACTCTACAAAGACAGTTTAGACCCATTGTCCATGAAAGGTATTCTGATAAAACAGGCAAGAGGCTTAAAGATAAGGTTGAGGTGTTTAATGTGGGATCTCGCCAGCAAATTGCGAAAAGGTTATCAAGCCTTGGTGCGGTTTTTGGGAAGGTTACGGAAAAAGGTAATCCAATTGTGGACGAAGCTGTTCTCGACACGATAGAACTGCCGGAGGCACGTTTGGTCAGCGAGTACCTGATGCTGCAAAAGCGATACGCTCAGGTACACTCTTGGCTAGAGCATGTTAAGGAAGACGGCAGAGTCCATGGTCGTGTCATTAGTAACGGCGCTATTACCGGACGTATGACACATCAGTCACCTAATATGGCACAGGTTCCTTCTGGTAACAGTGAATACGGACACGAGTGTCGCTCGTGCTGGACTGTGCCAGAAGGTAAGAAGTTAGTCGGGTTTGACGCTAGTGGCTTAGAGCTGCGTATGCTGGCTCATTACATGAAAGACAAGGAGTTTACTGATGTCCTTCTTACAGAAGACATACACACAAGAAACCAGTTGGCTGCGGGCCTTGAAACAAGACCTCAAGCTAAAACTTTCATCTATGCTTTCCTTTACGGAGCAGGAGATGCAAAGATCGGAACTATTGTTGGAGGAAGCGCAAAAGATGGTGAACGTCTTAAACAAAGATTTCTCCGAAATACACCTGCTCTTGAAAATCTACGAGAACGAGTTGGTAGCGCAAGTAGCAGGGGCTATCTCAGAGGACTTGACGGAAGAAGGCTTTACGTTAGATCAGAACACGCTGCACTGAATACGTTGTTACAAGCAGCAGGAGCCATCGTGATGAAGAAAGCTCTGGTGCTTTTAGACGACTATGCACAGCAGTGGAACCTTAACTATAAACTAATAGGGAACATACATGATGAAGTCCAGACGGAAGTGTCAGAGAAACACGCGGAGAAGTTTGGCTACCTTGCGGTTGAGTGCCTCAAGGCAGCGGGACTTGCGTTCAACCTCAGATGTCCCCTTGACGGAGAGTACAAAGTTGGAAACACATGGGCGGAGACACACTGATGATGCAACAACAAGACTTATTTGAAGTAAAACGGTGTTCAGATTGTGGTGAGATCAAAGCTATAAACGAGTTCCATAAAAACAAAAGTAGTAAAGACGGTTTAGACCACCGATGTAAAACATGCACAATAGGACACAACAAGAAACAACACAAAAAAAACAACCCTACAAGGATGTGGGTCAACAGTAAGTACATAGTTAAAACACATCCGTTACACAAACCCGGACGGTACAAGACGTTTGAAGACGCTGCTTTTAGCAGTCTTGAGAAGTACGAAATCAGCACAGAAGGTCAAGTGTACGTCATTACTAATCCGAACTTCCCTGAGTGGGTCAAGGTGGGCATGGCAGTAGACGCAGAAGACCGTCTTAACAACTATCAGACTTCTTCTCCTTTCAGAGACTACACCTTAGTGTCTGCTTGGTCCGTGACGGATAGGAGGACAGCGGAGGCTGAAGCACACCAAGAACTACAGAAGTTGTACGACAGACGTTCTGAGTGGTTCAGGTGTACAGCGGAACAAGCTAAGGAAGTTTGTGCAAAAACAGCGGAGAACCACCAATGAAAAACACGTATAA
>ERZ1049444.1716-NODE-1716-length-15945-cov-5.604657_pt1 | contig 15945 bp, 14 predicted proteins | sample MGYA00383101_ERZ1049444 | MGnify/ENA primary metagenome ERZ1049444 (study PRJEB29581, sample SAMEA5548371) | metagenome | biome: marine; feature: coastal; material: water | depth 50 m | study: Short-term variability in the microbial, nano- and picoplankton...
AAAAACACAGCCGATGGATTTTCCGAAATCTGATCGTATCGGCGTTGGCTTGCGTCCACTTTTGGGTAATAGCGTTTTTTTGACCAATGGCGCCGAGTGGCAGCGTCAACGGCGGATCATCGACCCTGCCTTTCAAAACATCGGGATAAGACAGGCCTTTCCAGCGATGTGGGCGGCAGGTCTGCAGGCCGTTGCGCGCCTACATCAACACGCGGGACTAAAAACGCCAGTCGAAATCGAGGCTGAGACCAGCCACGCAGCGGCAGATGTGATTTTTCGAACATTGTTTTCATTGCCAATTACCGATCAGCTCGCAGCACAGGTGTTTGAGCAGTTTAAAATCTATCAACGCAGCCAACCTTTACTTAATATAGCAGCCTTTTTGAAGTTCCCCCGTTGGTTGCCTGGATTTTTCAGGCGCGATACACGTCGGTCCGCCCACTCGATCCGACGCTTGATTGCCCAATTGACCCGGGCGCGGATGGACCAGATAACTGCGGGCACCGCCCCCGACGATTTGGCAACAAAGATTATGACCCAGCGTGATCCTGAGACAAATGAGCAGTTTTCAATCGACGAAATGGTGGATCAGGTCGCGATATTTTTTCTGGCAGGCCATGAAACCAGCGCCTCGGCGTTGGCATGGGCGCTGTATCTGCTGGCTACACATCCCGAGTGGCAGGATAAAGTGGCAAAAGAGGCCGCCATCCTGACCGAGCCCGATTATGGGTCTGTGGCGAAATTAAAACTCAGCCGGGACGTTTTTCGCGAGACATTGCGGCTCTATCCACCGGTACCGATGATGGTGCGCCAGTCACGGTGCCCAGTGACGTTTCGCAATCGCAAGATTGCGCCCGGAAGTCAGATGGTGATCAGTCCCTGGCATCTGCACCGACACATAAGGCTTTGGGATAATCCTGATGGGTTTGACCCGTCGCGCTGGCACAGCGAGAATGGCAAAGCCTGTCTACGTGACGCCTATATCCCGTTCTCCACCGGTGCACGGGTCTGTATTGGCGCCGGTTTTGCGATGGTCGAGGGCCCGCTGTTATTGTCGCTGTTGCTCAAGAGTTTTCGCTTTGAAGCGCTCTCAGAACACCGACCGACGCCGGTTGCTCATTTGACTGTACGCTCAAATGCCGGGATTTGGCTTAAAATACATCCGCGCAGTGCAGAGTTTGGCGCGACGTAGCCTGTCACAGAGGGCGGATTTTAAGCTCAGTAATGCGGTTGGCAGACCGGGCTTGAACTTCAAAACGAAACCCGTGAAACAAAAATACCTGCCCAACGGTTGGAATCATTTGCGCCTCGTGGATGACCAAACCCGCAACGGTGTTGGCTTCGTCATCGGGCAGCGACCATTCTTTGGCGCGGTTCAGATCACGGATTGTCATCGCTCCGTCGACCACGACATGGCCATCATCGGATGGGGTCAGGCTTTGGTCTTGCGCGGGATCAAACTCATCGGTGATTTCGCCGACGATCTCTTCGAGAATATCTTCAAGTGTGATCAACCCTTCGAGCGATCCATATTCATCGACCACCAGCGCAAAGTGACTTCGGCGTTCCAAAAACTGCCGCATTTGATCGTCAAGCGCCGTGGTATCCGGCACAAAATACGGCTCAATGGCCACGTCACTAATGTTAAAATCCTGCAGGGCGGCAACCGCGGTTTCAGGGTCTTCCATCAGCGCATACATCGCCCTTAGCAGGTTCTTTGCATGTACCACGCCGATGATGTTTTCCGGATCATCGCGGTACATGGGCAAACGTGTGTAACTGCTTGAAAGACATTGTTTTAAAATCTCAGCTGGCGGTTCATTTGCGTCGATCATTTCGATGCCAGACCGGTGTAACATAACTTCTTCCACCGTGCGTTCAGAGAGATCAAGCGCCCCAAGAATTCGGTCGCGATCCTCTTTTTCGACAACCCCTTCTGAATGCCCCAGATTAAGCGCTCCGGCGATTTCTTCGCGCACAGCCAGTACCTGACTGTCGGGATCTGTTACGACCCCGAAAACCCGCAGCACCCACCGCACAAGCCAGCGTACCGCCGCGACGATGGGCGAAAACAACGCGATGACGATGCCGATGATGGGGGCGGTGCGTGCGGCAGCCTCTTCGGCATTGGTGATCGCATAGGTTTTTGGCAAAACTTCGGCAAATACCAGCACCAGTACCGTCATAACCAAAGTGGCCAATGCAACGCCGCTTTCCCCCAGCATGCTGGTAAACAGGGCCGTGGCCAGCGAGGTGGCCAGAATATTAACCAGATTATTTCCAAGCAGGACTGAGCCAATCAGCCGCTCGTTATCTTCGGTGATCTCAAGCGCGCGGCGCGCACCGCGACTGCCCTTGTCAGCTTGGGCGTGCAACTTGCCCCGTGAGGCGGCGGTCAGGGCGGTTTCGCTGCCAGAAAAAAATGCCGAGAGCACCAGTAACAGCAAAATCGCCACCACCGTTGTCCAAAACGCAAGATCAAAGTCTGTATGAGCCAAGTCCATCGACAGAGGTTTCCTAATTTCTAACCAGTGGTTACCGGCATATTGAGCAGCGTGGAGTATTTTACAAGACATTGCAGTCTTTTGTCGGCTGCTTTTGAACGATTATACCTGCCAGCGCAGTGGGACCTGCTTTCGCTTGACGGTTTCAGCGTTTGTCCGAAGCGCGAGACAGCGGGTGATGATGCAATACCAAAGACCGCAATCGTGTTTCGAGTACATGGGTATAGATTTCGGTTGTCGCAATATCGGCGTGGCCCAACAAAGTTTGTATTGACCGTAAGTCGGCGCCATTGGCCAGCAGATGGGTGGCAAAAGCGTGCCGCAGCGTATGTGGGGTGACGCTGTTGGGGGCCAGACCAGCCTCGTTTGCGAGGGTTTTGATCAAACCGAAAAACCAATGCCGCGTCAGATGGCCCAATTTTCCATGGGATGGAAACAAAAATCGCGACCCTGGCGCGCCCTTGGTCTTTTTTGCAGTCTCGTCGCGGTCGCGGATCACCAGCCAGGCTGCCAGTTCGCTGCGGGCCGGCGGGGACAGAGGCACCAGACGTTCCCTGTCGCCCTTGCCGCGTACCAAAAGCAATTGCGGATCGCCCCGAGCCGCCGAGATCGGCAGAGACATCAACTCGGTGACCCGCATACCAGTGGCATAGAGCAGTTGCATCAGACAGATGTTGCGTTGCCGGTCCCGAGCCGTTTTGCCGCAACGCTCTGCCGCCGCCAGCAATTGGTCCACATCGGTGGTGTTTAAAACCTTTGGTAACCTTTTGTCACGCCCCGGGCCGGCAATTTGTAGCGAAGGGTTGTCCTCGCGCCAGCCCTCAAGATAGGCAAAACGGTACAGCTGCTTGATAGCCGAGAGCCGCCGCGCCCGGGTGGTTTTCGCAAGTCCAGCAGCATCACATTCGACAAGATAGGCTTGAATTTGGGAGTGTGTGACCGCGCTGAAGGGGGTTTTGGCTCGTTGCAAAAAAGTTTTGAAATCAGCGAGGTCGCGCAGATAGGCGAGCTGCGAATTATGCGCGAGCCCCTGTTCGGCAGTTTTTGCGTCTAAAAACAATTCAATCCAGCGGTCATCGGTCATTGGCGTCGCTTGAGTATCAAGAGTTGCAACGCCGCGCTTTGAGCCGTGGTGTTTAACCCAACCTCCTGCAGCGTCGCCAAAGACTCGGATAATTGCTGTGAATCACCCGCAGCCCCATCGCTGAACGCAGCAATACTGCGTAAAATAACCTCTCCTAAGCGTCTCTGGTCTAAAAGAGTGCGCAGCCTTGAGGGTATGGGTTGGGCGGTAAAGCCCCTTAATACTGCGGTGCTGGTATCATTAAACGGCCTGTGCTGTGCTAGGGTGCCTTGCGCCAGCGCGGTTAAAAACCTGTCTTCATCATCGCGCAAAGGGCGAAACTGTGCGGCGGTTTGATAGATTGGTGCCAGCATTTGTATATCAAATCTCAACCGGTCGGTGGTCTGGCTTGAGGGTTGTTCCATCAAAATGCGACCAAACATTCTGGCAAAACCCACCGCTAGGCCGGCACGGGTCATCTGCGGCCAAATCTCGGCCAATGTGGCCTCTACCTCGCGCGGAGTGCCGGCAATTAGGGCCTGATCAAACCGTTGTAAACCCGCAACCCGATCCCAAACACCGCCTGAGGCGGCCGGTAGACGCGCCGTGTATATTCCCAGCAACTGATTTTCAGACAGGGCACCGGATTTGACCAGCCGCTCGGCAGCTTCCAGCTGCGCCTTCCAACCGCTGTTGCCGGACAGGTCGGCAATCGCAAAAGACACAGGCAGAGACGCCGTTTGCAACGGGCTGCCAATTGCCTCAAAAAGTCTAAATTCAAGCGGGCTGGGCTCTATGCTTGGAACGGGTGGCAATGTGCTCTCGGCGAGGTCCGGATTGAGAAATAAATCCAACAGCAGTCCTGTGCGCGGCTCAATTTCCCCAAGCGCAATGGCATTTTCCAACATAAACGACGCAAGGGCCCAATCCCCGTTGCGGACGTGGCAAAATATTCGAATCGTATAGTCAGGTTCGAGGGTTGGTTTGGTCAGTACATCGCGACAAGCAGGATCAGTTTTGTCAGCCAAAAGAGCAAGATCAAAAGCTCGTGAAAACAGGGCAGGGTCCTGAGAGCCCGCCCGCTCAACCAACGCCAGTGCGGGCTCAATCGCGCCAATTTCAATCAGTTTATCGACCCTCGCCAGAAGAATACTAATGCCTGGTTCGACATTTTTAGGTGGATCGGTCTCGGCCAGTAAAAGTGTCAGTAGCAACGCCTGCATCGCCGGATTGTCGCCAACCTCTAAATTTCGAATCAATCTTGCCAAAAGATCTGGTGGGCTGTTGACCCACAAATCCCCCGGAAACCCGGTAACATAGCTAGGAAGCAAGCCAACCGCCTCTGGGGAAAGGCGGCTCAAAGGGCTGACGCTGATCAACGGGCGCTGCACAGCCATCTGGTCGGGCTTGTCGATGTCGACAATTTTATGAGCGGGTTTTACCGGGTTTGCCACGATGGGCGGTTCGCTAGTCTGTAGCCATTCAATGGCAGACAACGGCGGGCCGGCAAAGGCTTCCGACGATAAAAGAATAAGCGGAAGCCATATTTTAATCATCGGTCAACGTAACGGGCACGCGAATCTCTTCCTGGTTTGGCGCAAAATCAGCACCGAAATACGGGCCTATATAGGCGTAGCCAATAAGCAACACCAAGGCAATGACAGCTAGATATAAAAGCCATTTGACGAGACGCTGCATCGTTCCTCCGATCATTCCATTCAGAGCATACAGCATTTCGTTATGGTGTTTCACCTAAAATCACGTCATGCAGGCATCAGATGTGATTTTTCTCGGCGGTTTGCCGATATACGGTGTAAATGCGCTATCGATTGAAAAAAACAGTGGCTCTTGTGGGCATGATGGGGGCCGGTAAGACGGCGATTGGCAAGGCCTTGGCCAATCTTCTCTCGGTGTCGTTTCTTGATTCGGACGCTGAGATAGAATCTGCCTCCAATATGGCTATTTCTGAAATATTCGCTCGGGATGGCGAAGCGTTTTTTCGGGCAAAGGAAACTCAAATTCTCGCACGCCTTCTCGACCATGATCCCTGTATTCTATCCACCGGTGGCGGCGCCTTTCTGACGCCCCAAAATCGTGATCTTATTTCGTCAAAGGCGATTTCGCTGTTTCTGGAAGTAGAACCAGGTTTGTTGTGGTCCCGGGTACGGCTTAAGCCTGGCCGCCCTCTGTTGCAGACGCCAAATCCGTATGAAACACTGACCACTATGCTCGCCCAGCGTGGTCCAGTTTATGCATTGGCTGATCTGACCGTTCCGGCAGCGCCGTCTGTGTCGATCGATCAGATGGCCGGACGGGTCCTGGCCTGCCTGGTGGAGCAGTCAGATATTTTAGAAAAGGTGCCGTGATGGAAACCGTCAAGGTTGATTTGAAAACCCGCAGCTATGATATCCACATTGGGCCCGGTCTTCTGGCCGAGGCCGGTGCATATATATCGCCGTTCCTGCGCCGACAACGGGTGGCTGTTGTCACCGATAGCACCGTGGCCGATTTGCATCTGGAAGCGCTGCGCGAAGGGTTGTTGACGGCCAATATCGAAATGGTGGCCCTGACACTTCCGGCAGGCGAACAGACAAAAAACTGGCAGGTTCTGGGCCAGACCGTCGAATGGCTGCTGGATCAAAAGATCGAACGCAATGACATCGTTATTGCGCTCGGCGGCGGTGTGATTGGGGATTTGGTCGGGTTTGCCGCGGCTATTCTGCGCCGAGGTGTTCAGTTTATTCAAATTCCAACATCGCTTTTGGCACAGGTTGACAGCTCGGTTGGCGGTAAGACCGGCATCAACGCGCCACAGGGTAAAAATCTGATCGGATCGTTTCACCAGCCGGCGCTGGTTTTGGCTGATATCGCCGTTCTAGAGACACTTAAACCGCGAGATTTCATCGCCGGTTACGGCGAAGTGGTCAAATACGGGCTGTTGGGAGATTCGGATTTTTTCAACTGGCTTGAAAACAACGGGGCGGCACTGGCCGGCGGAGATCAAACAGCAAGAATTACAGCGGTGAAACGGGCCTGTGAAATGAAAGCGGCGATCGTCGAGCGTGATGAGACCGAGCAGGGCGAGCGCGCTTTGCTTAATCTGGGTCATACCTTTTGCCACGCGCTTGAGGCGGCAACCGGCTATTCTGACCGGCTGCTGCATGGGGAAGGTGTGGCGATCGGATGCGCGCTGGCGTTTGAGTTGTCGGCACGCCTTGGGCTTTGCGCTCAAGAGGATCCAAGCCGGGTCAGGGCCCATCTCAAAGCTATGAACATGAAAACTGATCTGGCCGACATAGACGGTGATTTGCCCGATGCCGCAACCCTTGTGGCGTTGATGGCGCAAGATAAAAAAGTTGTTGATGGCCAGTTGAAATTCATACTGGCAAGCGCCATCGGCAAGAGCTTCATAACATCTGATGTACCCAAAGAGCGTGTTTTCGACTTGTTAAACGAGGCTTTGCGGCACAAAAACCAGTGAAACAGTGAGCTGGCTGGCAGAGGCACAAAGTCCTGTCCAAAAGACTAAAACGGCGACAGACCGCCCATTTGCTGCTGTCGCCTACATTTGTCACCCAGTATGTGCCAAGGTGTTTCGACCCGTTTAAAACGGAATTTCATCGTCCAAATCGCGCGACGGGGCCGGGGTCCCGCCCCCTTGCGCAGGGCCGCCGCTATAGCCGCTGTCATAGCCGCCATCCTGCCGGTTATCATAGCCTGATCCGCCACCAGAGGGTGCACCGACACCGCCACCATCACGACCATCCAGCATGGTCAGTGTTCCGCCATAACCCTGCAGAACAACTTCCGTACTGTATTTGTCTTGTCCCGATTGGTCTTGCCATTTGCGGGTCTGTAATTGCCCTTCAATATAGACCTTTGATCCTTTGCGCAGGTACTGCTCGGCGATTCGTACCAGTCCTTCTTGGAAAATAGCCACACTGTGCCATTCGGTCTTTTCGCGCCGTTCACCGGTATTTTTATCTTTCCAATTCTCAGAAGTGGCAATACGCAGATTGCAAACCTTTCCACCATTTTGAAAGGACCTGACCTCTGGGTCGCGTCCCAGATTGCCAATGAGAATGACCTTATTAACCGACCCTGCCATATGTTCCTCCATCGAATCCGATATTATTGACTTTATGTTTACACCACTCGAGCAAGATGAAGGAAACCTTAAAATGACAGTTGTCTCCGACAAGGCATAAAAAGCCGCGATATCGACTAAGGATCGATCACAAAGTTTTGACCATTGTGTATTTTGATTTCGAAATACTGGGAAATTGGTTTAACTGGTATCTGTAACCTATTGATGTATGATAGGATCATCGGGGACAGCTATACAGGACATATCGATGCTTTGGCGCGTGGGTATACAATTCATTTTGCTGTTGAGTATCAGTGGCGTCGCAAACGCTGAAATTGGGGCCTCAAAAACCAGACGCGCCCTGTTAGCTGATCAGTTCAAAGTGTTGGATTCACGCTTGCCGTGGCCAAAGAGCCGGGCCAATAGCTTTGACCGACCACGAATCAGCGTTCCACCCAAATTTGATTTACAGGGCTACCGCGGCAGTTACCGGGGTCCGTTTTTATCGCTTGCAAGGGCTGCGGCGCAGCGCCACGGCATCCCGGAGGGTTTATTTTTGCGGCTGGTAGAGCAGGAAAGCGGCTGGAATCCATCGGTTAAATCGCACAAAGGCGCGGTGGGGCTTGCCCAGTTGATGCCTGGCACCGCCCGTGATCTGGGCGTTGACCCATTGGTCCCTGCCGCAAATCTTGATGGTGGCGCGCGCTACCTCAAGGCGCAGTACCGCGCTTTTGGGTCGTGGAAACTGGCGCTGGCGGCGTATAATGCCGGGCCGGAGGCTGTTCGCAAACACAACGGTGTGCCGCCCTATCGCGAAACCCAGAAATACATCGCAGCCATTTTAAAAATTTAAGATTTTGAAGGCTACCATTGTTGCGTGTATATTTCTATTTTGGGATCTGCGCAGTCTGAAAAACCAAATCTGAGTGAACAATGTGCCCTGCGGTCGAGAGCTAGCGCGCAGTTCAGGGCGTTGTGCGGGCAGCTTCGCTTGGAGTGTAGGTGTGCCAATCTGCCATTTTCGATCGAAACCAAGTCCGTTGCCGCTTGGCAAATTGCTGAGTGGCAATCGTGGCCTCACTTTGGACTGTTTCAAGCGAAATCTCACCCTTTAAATAGGCAACCAATTGCCGGGCGCCGATGGCCTTGGCGCAAGGCAGCTCTGGGGACCAAACCGGTAACAGGGCGCGTATTTCATCCACAGCGCCGCCTTTGACCATGCTCTCAAAGCGGGTTTCAATCCGTTGGTTTAACCAATCGCGGGCCACGTCAAAAACAATGGGTAGGCTGTCTGAAACCCGCAACGCCGGCGGTGGGGTCCCATCCTGCCAAGCCGCCAATCCGCGCCCGGTGCTGTTCAGTACCTGCCAGGCACGCTGCACCCGCATGGGATTGTGCAGGTCGATTCTGGCAGCTGTGGCAGCATCTAATTCTGCAGCGAGCGCCCTGTGGCCCGCGGTTGCGAGAATCTGTTCCGAGCGGGCCACAATCTGTGGTGAAATCTGTGGTATATCCGCAAGACCTTGGGTTAGAGCCTGAAAGTACAGTCCCGTACCACCGATGATGATCGGCCGCTCACCACCGTGCAACAACGGTGTCACGTCGCGTAGCCATTGGCCCACAGAATAGGGCTGATCGTAAGCAATATGGCCATAGAGCAGATGCGGTGCTTTCTGTTCGTCTTCAACGGTGGGGCGGGCTGTCAGGCATCGCAAAGCACCATATACCTGAATCGCATCGGCATTTATCACCACACCGCCATAGGTTTCGGCAATTTGCAGCGCCAATGTTGATTTGCCGCAGGCCGTTGGACCGGCAATTAGCACAGGGGTGTGACTGTCGAGCGCGGGAAAATGTGCCGCGAGGCCGGCAATGGTCATTTATCGTTCCTAGGTATCTTGCCTTTTGTTCAAGCAAAGCGCATTGAGCTTGTGAGTTATGACGCCATTGATTTGCCATGTAAACCACTGCCAAAATGGAGCGCACCATGCCCGATGACACAACCGAGATGACGAAATACAAGCGTGTTATGCTCAAAATTTCCGGCGAGGCATTAATGAGCGATCTGGGCTTTGGTCTTCACCCGCCGACCGTGCAGCGAATCGCCCGAGAGATTGAATCGGTGCATGCGCTTGGCGTTGAAATCTGTATGGTCATCGGCGGCGGCAATATTTTCCGTGGCCTGCAGGGCAGTGCCGAGGGTATGGAACGCACCACCGCAGATTATATGGGCATGCTGGCCACGGTGATGAATGCGCTGGCGATGCAGAGTGCACTGGAAGATCTTGGCGTGTTTACAAGAGTGATCAGCGCCATCCCGATGGATCAGGTGTGCGAGCCCTATATTCGCCGTCGCGCAGTGCGCCACCTCGAAAAAAGCCGGGTGTGTATCTTTGCGGCTGGTACCGGCAACCCGTATTTCACCACAGATACAGCGGCAACACTGCGCGCCAACGAAATGGCTTGCGAAGCAATTTTCAAGGGGACGAAAGTCGACGGCGTTTACGACAAGGATCCGGAAAAGTTCTCCGATGCGAGACGCTTTGACACGGTCAGCTATGATGAGGTCTTGGCCCAACATTTTGGGGTTATGGATGCCAGCGCCATCGCTCTGGCGCGGGATAATGATTTGCCAATATTCGTATTTTCTCTTGATGAGCCGGGTGGTTTCCGGGGTATTTTAGCTGGTGAAGGCACCTATACAAAAGTGCATGGTTAGGGTTACACTGAGCAATATCTAACAGGCGAACAGGAAAGACAAACCATGACAGACGACGAAATCATGATTGACACCGATGATCTGGAGCGTCGTATGGCCGGTGCTGTCTCGTCCCTCAAGGTTGAATTCGCCTCTCTGCGAACAGGGCGCGCCTCATCCAGTATGCTTGAGCCAATTACGGTGGATGCTTATGGATCACAGACCCCAATTAATCAGGTCGGAACTGTCAACGTGCCAGAACCCCGTATGGTGACGATCAACGTGTGGGATAAATCTATGGTGGGTAAGGTCGAGAAAGCCATTCGCGAAAGTGGTCTTGGCATCAACCCGCAACTGAACGGCACGATTATTATGTTGCCTATTCCAGAATTGAACGAGGAGCGGCGACGTGAGTTGACAAAAGTTGCTGCGCAATATGCAGAAAGTGCACGTATTTCAGTGCGTAATGTCCGGCGTGATGGCATGGACCAGATCAAGAAAGCCAAATCTAACGGCATGTCTGAAGACGACCAAAAGCTGTGGGAAGGCGAAGTTCAAGATCTGACCGACCGCTTTATTGCGATGGTCGATAAAAACTTAGAGACTAAACAGACTGAAATTATGCAGGTCTGAACAAGGGGTATTCGATTGTCTGCAAACGGCAATACCAAAGTGTCGGGTCAAGGCCCGGATCATGTTGCGATTATTATGGATGGAAACGGGCGTTGGGCGACCCAGCGCGGACGTCCGCGTTTATTCGGCCATCATGCTGGCGCAGCACGGGTCCGTGAAATCGTTGCCGTGTGTCCTGATCTCGGAGTGAAATACCTGACTGTTTTCGGGTTTTCTACGGAAAACTGGAAACGCACCCAGTCCGAGGTGTCAGGTTTGATGAGCTTGTTCAGGGCCTACATTCAAAAAGAGACGCGGGGATTGGTCAAGAACAACGTAAAAGTCAGATTTATCGGGGATCGGATCCGGCTCGATCCCAAACTGGTCGCCTTAATGGATGATTTGGAAACTGCTACGGACCATTGTGACGGAACAAACTTGACAGTGGCGTTGAATTACGGCGGTCGCGATGAGGTGGCCCGAGCGACAAAACGCTTGGCAAAAGATGTGGCGATTGGAGAACTAGACCCCGAAAGCATAGATGAAGAAACCCTTCCAAGGTATCTGGATACTTATGTTTTGCCTGATCCTGACCTGGTTATTCGCACCAGTGGTGAGGCGCGGGTCTCTAATTTCTTACTCTGGCAATCCGCCTATGCGGAATATGAATTTGTCGATACATTATGGCCGGATTTCAGCGCTGCTGAATTTACTTTGCTAACTCAGGGATTTCAGTTGCGCAAACGTAATTATGGCGCAGTGGCCGAATGACCGGAGTGGCCCGCTGGAATGATTTGGCGCCGCGCCTGATATCGGCTGTGGTTATGCTGGGTGTCGGCGGCGCGGCGCTCGCTCTTGGCGGATTTTGGTTGCGCGCGTTATTGGCGCTGGTCTGTGGTGCGATGATCTGGGAGGTTATTTGTCTGTTTGCACCGCATGAGGGCAAGCGCGCGCTGAGATTTGCCGCGGCCACTGCAATGGCCTTTTTTGGTGCAACATGGTTGCCGGTCAGCGGGGCCGCGTTTGTTATGCTCGCGGCTGTTATTCTGATTTACAAGCGACTTCCCGTCAAAGATTTACTTTTTCCAACCTATATTGCGCTTGTCTCAGCGGGGGCCATGGGGGTTTCTGGTCTGTACATCCAATCCGGCCTTACCCCGGTGATCTGGCTGATCAGTCTGGTGATCATCACCGATCTTGCCGGTTATTTTGCAGGTCGTTTGCTTGGGGGGCCAAAACTTTGGGCCTCAATCAGCCCCAATAAGACGTGGTCTGGAACGGTTGCGGGTTGGCTCGGATCTGGATGCGTTGGAGGCATATTTGTCTCGCAGCTTGAAGGTATTCATTGGGGAATTGTGCCTCTCAGTATATTGCTGTCCATCGTGTCGCAGTGCGGCGATATTCTTGAAAGTCATCTCAAGCGTCAGGCCGGGGTAAAAGACAGCTCATCTCTGATCCCCGGACATGGTGGTTTTTTGGACCGGTTTGATGGCATGATTGCAGCCGCTGCTGTTATTTTTGCACTTCAAATGTTCCTGTCGCCTTCGATCGGATTTTGATGCATTATCCCAATTTCGGATTGACAACACTTACGCCTTTTGGGCTGCAGGCACGCGGTGGATTACGGTTTGCATTCTGCGTGCAAAGGGGCCTCAGTATGTGCATCACATCTTGCGCCAATCTTCACCGCTCATTTTGACCTTGATACCGGACGCAAACTCCACCATTTGAACTATAAGACCATCAGGTTGCGAATTTTTGATAGTAAGGACCACGTGTGACAGTATACTCAATAATTCCTGTCTTTGGAGATGCGATCTCGACGGTGATCGCGTTTGTCATTGCGTTGTCGATCATCGTGGCCATCCATGAATACGGTCACTATATCGTTGGCCGCTGGTCGGGAATCGAGGCTGATGTCTTTTCAATCGGGTTTGGGCCGGTTCTGTTTTCCAGAATAGACAGCCGCGGCACACGCTGGCAAATTGCGGCATTGCCTCTTGGCGGATACGTAAAATTTCGGGGTGATGCAGACGCTGCCAGCAGCAAAGATGTTCAGGCGCTGCAAACCCAAGACCCGGCGGAATTACGCAAAACGATGCATGGTGCTCCCGTTGCTGCGCGCATGGCTACCGTGGTTGCCGGACCTGTGTTCAATTTTATTCTTTCGATCGCGATCTTTTTTGGCGTTTTGATGATGCAGGGCGTGCCGTCTGATCCTTTGACTGTGGGGCGCTTGCTGCCAAACCCTGCGCCACAGGGTTTGAAATTGGGCGATGAGATCCTTGGTATTGAAGGTGTAGATCTGCCGTCCTTTAATGATGGTGCGGCCTACTACGGGTTTCTCACGGATCTGCCCGATAAGGCCAGCCTGACGTATGCGGTGCGACGCGCTGGCATGGAAATTCAGGTGCAGGGGCCACACCCCTATCCGGCCCATATCACCCAGCTTGCGCCGCAATCGGCGGCCTATGCCATCGATATGAAGGTCGGAGATGTGATTACTGCGGTTGACGGAATGGCGGTGTTTTCGTTCAACCAACTCAAAGGACATGTGGAAAATTCCAACGGTAAGGTTTTGAAACTGGATGTCTGGCGAGCAGGCGAGCAACTGCAATTTGCGTTGACGCCGCGTCGGGTGGATGAGCCGGGGCCAGACAATACGTTTGTCACGCAGTGGCGAATTGGAATTGTTGGTGGTGAGGTTTTTGAACCAGCCACACAAGCCCCTGGCGTCTGGCAGGCCTTCAGCGCCGCGGTCGCGCGGACGCTGCGGATTATTGAGGGGTCGCTGTCGGGGATGTACCATATGATAACCGGGGCGATCAGCAGCTGTAATCTGTCAGGACCGATTGGAATTGCACAGGTTTCTGGCGCTATGGCCAGTCAAGGCGGTCAAAGTTTTATTGTGTTTATTGCGGTGCTCAGCACGGCGATTGGCCTGTTAAATCTTTTCCCGATTCCGCCTTTAGATGGCGGGCAACTTTTGTTCTTCACCTATGAAGCGATAACCGGTCGGCCAGCAAATGACTCTCTGGTGCGGTTTCTTATGGTGGCTGGATTGGCGGCTATATTGGCTTTGATGGTGTTTGGTGTGTCAAATGACTTATTCTGCCCTTAGCAGCGTGGGGCGGAAAGACTGATTTTATTTATGATTTATGCGAAGCATTTTCATATCAGGGTCGTTATAGTTGTTGAAAGGTCGGTTTGGGGCATGTGACAAACCTTGGTGTATATGATGGGGAAATGACCGGCTTGTCTTTTGACATCCTTGGGCAATACAGATACCTTTTTTAGGGCTTACGACATGACTGGGAACACGTGATGAAGAATATTTTTACAATTTGGGCACAGACCCCGGACTTTCCCGTCTGCGCAGTTCTGCTCCGTGTTCGGACTTTGGTTCTATTTTTGGGGATGATTGCATTCTCATTTACGCCGTCCGCAGAAGCGCAATCGTATGTATTTTCAAAATTCGAGGTCAGTGGCAACCAACGTATCGAAAGCAACACCATCCTGAGCTACGCGGGTCTCGAGCGTGATGTAACAATAAGTGCCGGTGCGCTGAACACAGCCTACCGAAATATTCTGGCCAGTGGCTTGTTCGAGCGCGTCGATATGGAGCCTGTAGGAGACACTTTGAAAATTCTGGTGGTTGAGTTGCCAACTCTGAACCAGATTGTTTTTGAAGGGAATAAAAGGCTCAAAAGTGAAGCCCTGTTAAAAGCGATCCAGTCGCAGCCCCGGCGTGTTTTCAACGCGGAATTAGCCGAACAGGACGCGGCGCGCGTCGTGGATGCCTATGTGCAAAAAGGGCGTCTTGCGGCAAGAGTTACCCCCAAAGCGATCAGACGTGCTGACAATCGTGTCGATTTGGTGTTTGAGGTTTTTGAAGGGGGCTTGGTTGAAATTGAGCGGTTAAGCTTTGTTGGCAATAGAGCGTTCTCGGAACGCCGGCTGCGGCGGGTTTTGGCCACGAAACAGGCCGGACTGCTCCGTAGTGTTATATCTAAGGATACGTTCATCGCGGACCGGATTGATTATGACAAGCAGTTGCTGGCTGATTTTTATTTGTCACGTGGTTTTGTTGATTTTAAAATTACCAATGTCGCTTCGGAACTGTCGCGGAAACGCGACGGCATGTTTGTAACGTTCATGCTTCAAGAGGGCCAGCAGTTTTCCGTTGGCGAGGTATCGGTGGTCTCAGACATCGAAACGGTCGATCTCGACGCCTTTGGAGCTGCGATTAAAGTGACCACTGGTGATACCTACTCACCCCTGCCTATCGAGACGGACATCACACGGCTCGAGCGTTTTGCCCTAATGCAGGGGAAAGATTTCCTGCGAGTGGAGCCCAACATTACCCGCAACGATCGGACGTTGACACTGGATATAGAATACAAGCTGTCCAACGGGCCGCGTGTCTTTGTCGAGCGTATCGATATAAAAGGCAATGCAACCACCTTGGACAAGGTTATACGGCGGCAGTTTAATGTGGTTGAAGGCGACCCGTTTAATCCACGCGAAATTCGCCAGAGCGCCGAACGGATCAAGGCGCTGGGTTACTTTTCACAGTCGAAAGTTGAGCCGCGGGAGGGATCTTCCCCGGATCAGGTCATTATTGACGTATCGGTGGTTGAAAAACCAACCGGAAGCCTCGGGTTCGGTGGCACCTATGCCAGCACGACCGGGCTTGGTGCGGAAATAACTTTTGAGGAGGCTAATTTTCTAGGCAGAGGTCAGGCGCTTGGACTTGCCATCTCGACCGCGGCAACCAATAAAAAACTTGAATTCATTTTTCGCGAACCTGCATTTTTAGGGCGTGATTTGTCTGCTGGAATAGGATTAAGTTACGCAGCCTATACCCCTGATGATGCATCTTTCCATACAAACACGACTTCTTTTTCGCCCTCGGTCGGGTTTCCGCTGACTGAATATAGTGCCTTGAACCTGAGCTATAACCTCCGTAGGTCCAACGTTG
>ERZ1049444.1741-NODE-1741-length-15700-cov-4.624992_pt1 | contig 15700 bp, 11 predicted proteins | sample MGYA00383101_ERZ1049444 | MGnify/ENA primary metagenome ERZ1049444 (study PRJEB29581, sample SAMEA5548371) | metagenome | biome: marine; feature: coastal; material: water | depth 50 m | study: Short-term variability in the microbial, nano- and picoplankton...
ATTCTAAACGATTGCAAAGTTCCAGTGGAAAACGTGTTAAAAGGCGTAGGAAATGGTTTTCCTATAGCCATGAACGCTCTTGATAACAGCCGAATTGGTATCGCTGCTCAGGCTCTTGGAATCGCTCAAGGTGCCTATGAAGCCGCTCTCAAATACGCCCACGAGCGCGAAGCGTTCGGTAAGCCCATTGCTCATCACCAAATGATCATGGCCTACCTCGCAGACATGGCGACTCAAATCGATGCTGCTCGCCTGATGGTTTACAAAGCAGCATGGACCAAAGAACAGCACTATCACGCAAACGGACCACGCCACTCTAAAGAAGCAAGTATGGCGAAATTATTCGCAGGCGATACAGCAATGTGGGTTTCGGAGCGAGCCATTCAGGTGCTTGGTGGCTACGGTTATACCAAGGAATTCCCAGTGGAGCGCTTCTTCCGTGATGCAAAGATCACTCAAATCTATGAGGGGACTCAGGAAGTCCAACGCATCGTGATTTCGCGGGCATTGAAGTGATTAAATTTCTTTGCAAATCAGTTCACGAACGGCTACTGACCACATGACCGGTTGAACGGATAGTTCGACGTATTGTCCACTGGCAAAAGATGGCTCTTCCCTTCGCTTCATCATGACTTGAACCATTGTTCCATCTGCCGACATACACCGGGCAGTATCTCCTCCACGGCAATCGCCCTCTCCGAGTAAGGTTTTGGTAACTCCTGTGATCATCCCACTAAACGTGTAGGCCGGTGCGGTTTCAAGAATCTTCAATGCATCACTTCTTAGGCGGGTTTGCTCAACGGTAGAGATGAGCTCTGACAACTCCCCTGATGCCGTTACAACTGTTGCCTCTTCTGCATCGGATTGAGGTTCCTCAGCGATTTCATCATCCTCTGGCCATTCCTCTTCCAAAGGTGCTTCTACTGTGATCTCAATGGTGTCAAGGAGTTTTCCGAGAACCGAAAGACTGACCTTGTAAACACTCGCTTCATCTGGTTCCAGAATAAATTGGTCGGAATTGGGATGGTCCATTTCTTCTGAAGTCGTTGTAAATATCTCAGGAGTTGATACTCCATCTTGTAGGATGGTGATGGTGTACGATTCAACTTCAACAGAGAATTTTGCCGTGAAACCAATGGGTTGTTCGACCAGATATACCGTTCGTTCGGATGAGAGTGTTCCAGCGAGCGGAATCTCCAACTCAAACATGGAGTCTGGAATCTCAAGTCCATTTGCGGCGAGAAATGCCATCCAATCTGCAACAGGTATTCCTGTGGAAGGGTCAGCATCAACGAATGAAAACATCAGTTCTACGACCCATTCTGGTGGGCGTTCTCCTGTCATCCTTGACAGAATATCTGAAAACTCATCACCCGAAATGATGCCATCTTTGTCTTTGTCAAGTTCTTGCGTGAGGTTAAGAGCAGACATGGAGGACCCGTTGAGCCATGTGTTGAAGTTTTGATTGAGCAAGCGTGCCATTCGGTTTTGTCCGCTGATGCTCTCTATTCTTTGCTTTAGCGCCACGACTTGCCCGTCAAATGTAGGGCGGGGCGGGAGCAAGATCTTCTCTGCCATGTAATGAATGCAGAAGCATCTCTACCATCAATGTGATGCCGCGTTGGTTTCAGGGGAATTGAAGCTGTGGCCATTCCAACGGCTCGCCATGCTGCCATGGAATGCGAGAGAGATGGAGTTCAATGGCGTCAACTTCCGTAATATCGTTCTCAATTTGAATTCGGTGCAGCCAGTTTTTCAGTCGGCCCAAGCGTACTCCCTGTTCAACCCCGGTTCGCTTCATGATCCAATGGCCATCAACAAGTGATTCACTGGGGGCGTGTTGTGGCCCTAGCGAGGCCCATTTCACTGCAACTTCGGTCATGCTCCCTTTCGAGGGTTCACGGCCATGAACTAAGGCCGATATCTCAACCAAAAGGTGCTGCAACCGAAGATGAATGTTCGCATCTTCGCCCAAGCAGTAACGGAAGACTCGCAGTGATGATGTTCGTGGTTCCGGGACGGTTCCCAGGTCTCGGTGAAACTGAAGGGTTTGATTGAGAAGGGATTTTGGAAGTTTTAGAGCGCCAAGTGAGCGCTTTACCTCGGATGGGCCAAATTCAACAAGAAGGAAACCCAATCGATGTTTTAGCAACCACGATTCATCAAAGTGTTTCCCGAAAAGGTCCAAGAGTTCCGGCCTTACAAAACGCAGAGAAGGAAGGATGTGTTGTATTGTTCCATCATAAATCATCAGGGCAAGGACGTCTGCGGCATGTCTGCCGTTCATGATTTTCTGGAATTCCGTCCATTTGCGCTCAATGGCCACTTTGGTGAGGATTGGTTGCTTTGATTGCATGGCTTGATGGAGGGTTGATTCAAGATGCCACAGTCCCAATTGCCCCCGGTCAAGAAATCGGTATGCTCGGAAAATACGAAGCCCATCTTCATCACAACGTTGCATTGGGTCGCCAACTGCACGAACAAGCCGGTTTTCCATGTCCTTGGTGCCGTTAAAAGGGTCGTAGAGTATTCTTCTGGCCACATCCACCGCCATGGCGTTGAACGTGAAATCACGACGGCTTAGGTCCTCTTTGAGTGATGTTCCCCAAGCGACTTGGTCGGGCCTACGACCGTCTCTGTACATACCCTCACTTCGTAAGGTTGTCAATTCATAATGTTGGCTTGCCCCCTTGATCGTTACCGTTCCAAATTCAATGCCGGTAGGGATCGCTTGTTCTCCAAAGAGGTTCATGACTTCTTCCGGAGTGCAGGTTGAACACAGGTCAATATCTCCGCTGTGTGCGCCGAGTAAAGCATCTCTTACACAACCGCCTACCGCCCATGCTCCATGGCCGGTTTCAGCGATTCGGTTAAGGATTTCAACGAGGTCATCAGGGAGGTTCTCAATCCAACGATTGAGTGACTCAGGACATGAGGCGCCAGCGAGCGAGGCCTCTCTTCCAAAATCCAGTTTCCGCTCATTGTTCATGGGTGCTCAATTGAACATGGCGGGCCCACGGTTGAAAAAGCATTATGCCCCAAAGGGTGTTCCCCCCGACATGGAATGGTCGGAAGACGATGTGGAACTTGTGCCTTTGAGTTGGTTAAAGGCCCATGAGGCAGTCAAGCCTCGTAACCAAAGGAAGTTACTCGATATGACCCGTCGATGGGGCGGATACACGAAACCGCTCATCGTTGACTCCAACACCGGTGCGATTCTTGACCGACATCATCGCCACGCCTTCGCCATGGATTTGGGTTTGATTCGGGTCCCTGTTCTTTGTGTCGATTATCTCGGTGATGATTCGATAAGCGTCGATGTCTGGCCCGCATGCGGTCGTGAAAGCCTCACCAAGGAAGACGTGATTTCCATGAGCCTCTCAGATGATGTATTTCCGCCCAAAACCAGCAGGCATACGATGGCTGACGATACACCGCCGATTTTTATTCCCCTTGAGGTCCTTCTTGAACCACTTAAGCACGGTCCTGACGCGTCATGATGTATGCTCGCCATGCTGCGTTCCCCTTGCCCGAAAGTTTGACTTCATGCCTTGGAGGTTCAGGCAATTTGATTTCAGTTCTGGCCAACATTCCTTCATGAGTGAAATCCAACCGTGCCGTGGTGTTTTGCCGTCCTTTGAGGACCGAAGTAAGGTGGCTCAAGGATTGAATACGCAGTTGGTCGAGTGCGATCAATTCGTCTCCGACCTGAGTTTTTGTTCGTAGAGGGGAGCCGGAGTGGTACGTTGTGATGATGACCTTTCCCTTTTGGTCTCGGAGTCCAACACCAAGCCATGCAGTTGGCTCTTCTTCAGATTTTTCCGGTACCATGTCAAGGCGGAAGTATTTCATGGCCTTTTGGATATCCGGCGCCGTTCTATCTTGAACAAGTCGGTCCAAAAACGGGCCTAGACTTTTCCCGCCGGGAACCTCTTTCAGGGTCTGCCGTATGGACTTGTAATCAATGCCCTGTTCATTGCTGTTTTCGTACTCAAGGGCAAAGCGATTGCATAACTCAGCCATGAATTCACAAGCTCCATAATTTCCTTTGCTTCGTTTCTGTAATTCAACATCCAAACACATGATGGCTAACTCGCCTTCAAGGTAATATGAGATTTGACTTTCTCTTGTGTAAGGGCCGCTTCTATAGAGATGTATCCAGGCATCATGGCTGGATTCAGAGAGGGATTCTCGATGCATGCCGTTCTTGCTTGTATGCCGTTTCATCTTTCGCAGGAAATCCTTTCTCCAATCGTCTTCACTCCAAGCCCCTGAGCGTACACAGAGCATGTCTCCAAGCCAAGAAGTTCCCCCTTCAAACCACCAAAGCAAATCCGTGTGAACTTCCTTCTGCAAGTCATAATTCAGGAAATTCTTGGGTCGCAATCGTTTCACGTTCCATTGATGCAAGTATTCGTGAGAAAAGAGGCTTACAAGATCTCGATATTCATCCGCATGATCTGGATAAAGGCACTTGCGGGGCATCATGGAAGTCTGCGAGTTGAGGTGCTCCAATCCACCACGACCGGTGTCGGTCAAGTGGAGTACAGTGGTGTACGTGCCCCATTTCGGCAAGCCAAAGAGGGCATGATGTTCCTTGATGATTCGCTCCATGTCAAGAATAAAACAATCAAGACGTTCTTTATTCGGCTGGTGCCCACCGCTGTCCCAAATCTTCAGATGATGTGTTCTTCCATCAACGGTATGGGTAAAAGCCTCATTTTCATTGATTTCAATGATTCCGTCCCAGAGGTGGTCCCTATTTGGTGCAGAGAAACTCCACGTCGTTGTCTCAGCATTTTTCACCGGTGTCCCCGAGGTCTCAAATTGAGTTGCTGGAGTCCATGGGGATGGAGCTGTGAGTTCAATCTCGTGTTGCAAGTTCAATCGCTCTTGGGAGATTCCTTTCTCGGGCATCATCCAAGTGAACGGGGGCATGAGGTGAAGGTGTGTACTGTCAAGGTGAGTTGAACGGACGCTGAGTTCAGCTGCGAGAATGGTGTAGTTCGTCTGTATTGACTCGGTGTTTTGCGGGACTGAAAGTTCAATCCCATCCACGCCAACTCGTTTCCAACGCAGTTCTTTCCCAGCAGACGAAACGGCTGAGAAATTAAAGAGATGTTGCATGGGTTCACGCATAAAATACGAACCAGGAACCCACCTTGGGAATCGCAAAACGAGTTTCCGGCCCAAAAATGGGCCGTTGATTGAAACGCCAACGTGCAAGTGGTGGTGTTTCCCATCTGTAGCATCGGCTGTGAAAGTAAGGCCTGAGTTCTTCGTGCTCATGAAGAGAGTTCATTTGCGGCGGTTGATAGGTTCTCGCACGCCACCATGAGGAGTTCTGGTGGGTTTGTGGCCATGAATTTCTCGACTTGCTCGAGCACATCGGGTTCATGTGCACGGCCCAATAAACGCTCGAGTAATTTGCTTCGTTCAATCATGTCTACATCTTGGTTTCCGATCATATTCCAGCGTAGTTCATCTTCTTTGGCGCCTTTGCCCATGAGCCAGCGTGCGATGATGGAATGCATGTTTGTATCAATGAGGGTTTGAATGAGGACATCACTGGAATCATCCACGTTCGCCCTGAGGTGCTTGGTGATGTCGTGAAAATGTTGAGGGCCGAGTTGTTCAGCCAGTTCTGAAAGATTGTTTGGGTGATGCTTTGCTATCCAAAGGAACAACTTCACTGTTTCAGATTGCAAGCCGTAAAAGGGGAGAATCACAGACAATTCAACGGGCTCATCCCTGTCCAACAGGGCCCGCAATGCCTCGATTTGAACCGAAGTAGAATCATCCTTGAGTCCGTCTAGGAGTTGCTTCTTACTGCAGGATTGATGCCGCATGGCGAGGCTCCGAATCGCATCATTGGCGTTCTGATGCATGACTTCAATGGCCTCGGCGCTCCCGTGTGCGAGCAAAGCATCAGCAGCTTTTCTACGGACGACTGAATCCTCATCATCAAGCATGACCTTTGCAATAGAGGTCCCATTTCCGCCCAATGAGTCCAGAAGGTTGGCTCCACATCGACGGACATTGAGGGAAGGATGAGCGGTTAAATCCTGAACCGCATCAAGCCCTACGACTGGTGCCCAGCGTCGGTAAGCATCCAAGGCTTTAGACACAAACCACGAGTCTTCATCGTTCAACAACGACTTGAAGGCCTTGAGTGTTTCTGGGTCTTCCAATTCAACCAAGGTACGGACCGCTCGCCTTCGGGTTCGTATGTCACGGTGCTTGAGGCGGCCCATGGCCCTGTCAAGTTCCCCTGCCATGGTGTACCCAGCCTGCGCCCCCTCATAGGGCTGTTCTATTGACCATGCATCACTTCATCGCATTTCAAGCCAAGCGAAAATCAGGATAATCGGTAGGACGTAAAACAGTCTTCGGTGCATGACGTGGGTTGATTCCATGTGCTCAATCACCGAAGGTGGGAGAACCTCAATGGACGAGGAAGTTCTTCTTCTTCGGTTCAGAGGGATGTGCTGTTCAACATAACTCAACACTTGGTTGCGCAACTCGGGACTGCGGCTGCGCTGTTCGCCTCGGCCAACGATGTAGCGCAAGGTGTGCTTCTGAGTCATTGGGAGCGTGGCTTGTACAATAGCGAGCGGATGAGTTGAATTGTGCAAATCGATTCGAACCGCTCTCCCATCGCCACGAACGTGGCTCAGGACCCTCCACTTTCCTTGACCTTCGTTGAATCGTTCCAAGCAATCTCGTGCTTCGTCCAATGGGTCTTCTTTACTGTAGAGGGGGGCTCGTCGCCATCCGAGGAAGGGGCCAAGAAGGACGGCGCATATCAGCGGCGTGAGGCACATCAATTCCAAGAGGCGCACCAATGCGTCAGGGTCTGTTAGCGCCGAAACGACTGCCAGAGAAAATCCGAGAAAAAGGCCGATAAAGGCTCCAGCCTGCAATCCAGTCATAAGGCCGATTCGGGGTGGAAGTTCCTCGGCCATGCCTCTTGATGAGGGCCATTTGAAATGAAGGCTTTCCTCAAAGCGGTAATAATTGAATAGATGAGGGGCCCAGGGTGGACTATGGAGCGCAACGGTCTCAGTGACCGGAGAAAAGAAATCAAAATAGGACGATGGGTACTCGGCGTATCCGGTTTCCTGTTCGTCTCTTTTTTTCTCGCACCGCTTACCCTCGATCCCGGAACCGTGCATGACGTAGAAGGTCGTGCAAACGTGATTGACTTTTACTCAAAAGACGGGTCGGGTTCGTATGGGAATTTGGTCAAATACAACCATTCGCACGACGATGGTTTCCATGAGCATGAAGGCTATGCATGGAGCGAAATGAATCCATATGCCGCCGTAATCTATGCCTTTGGAGACCTAAACTGCCATCAAAAGCATGAACGTTCACTTGAAATCAATGGCAATCAAATGCCGGTCTGCACAAGGGATCTTGGTATCTTTTTTGGATTGTTTATCGGTGGGCTGTTGTTTACTCAGCGAGGGTGGAACCGGTGGACGGTCAAGGACACCTGCCTTTCTCTTCTCCCCGCTGCTTGGTTGATTCCAGTTTACGACCGGAATTGGAGGTTGTTTGCTTGGCTTGGTGTTGGGTTTCTACTCTGCACCCCGCTGTTGTTTGATGGGTTTTACCAATTGTTGACGGACTATGAGTCCACCAATTACAAGCGGGTGCTGACAGGAATTCCATTCGGTTTTGGCCTTGGAGTCCTTATGTGCGGTATGTTCGCTTCACGAGCTGATGCATTTTCCGCAGCAGGAGAGGTTGTTTTGCCGGGGAACTCAAGGTTTGCACTTGCTGCATCTGATGCTCAAGGCGAATCTGAATGAACCGGCGGGGCATTGGACCACCAAACCAATAATTCTGAAGCATTGGTTGGGAGGGGGCAACCTTCGTGTCCGCTGGTCAAAATAACGAGACGCTGATGGATGTCTGAAATCGACTTCTTTAACCCTGAGGTGAGTTCTTTCCCTTCATCGGTATGGAATATGTCTTCAAGCGCCTTGGACCATTCTTCTTCGGGATTTGACCTGCGCCAAGACGCTAGGGCACCTCTTAGAGGCCACATGGCAAGGGTGAGGCGGGCGAAACCGAGTCGCTCGTCTCTTAATTTGAACAATTGGGCGTCTGAAAACGGAACATGAGATTGTTGTTTGAAAATCCAATGTTCTGCTAGAAGCCATTTCACCAGCCGCTGTGTATGCCGCTGAGTGACCATTCTGATGGGTCCTAATGACGCATGAAGTCGCGGCACTTCGCTGGAACCAACCATGAGCGAAAGGGTTCCGAGTATTGACCAGCATGAGTGTGCATAAGGTGTGGCTGGAACATCATGTTCTTGAGCGGTTTCTGTAGGCCAGTTGTCTTCTGCCTCTTGCATCCAATCGGAGGGTGATTTTCCAGACAGCCAACCGACGTGAATTGCCGTTCGCTCTTGAGGTGCACCAGGTAACCGCGTCTGTTTTTTTACATCATGGACCAATTGATTCAATAAATTTCGGTCCACTTCATCCCCATCCACATTCAACGGTGATGGTTTGCGGTTGAAGAAGCGGCGCAGTTCGCTCCGGAGTGAGCGTTTGAGTTCATCCAATCCTCCCTCATTGAGGATGGGTCCGACCACATGGCACTGATTGAAGGGTGCGGGTGCTTTTACTCCCCCCGCCAAAAGGTCATGGAACCCTTTTCGAATGGTTGTCTGAATTTCCTTTGTCTCGAAGTATTCTTGCTTATCACTGGTCATCCGTAACGTGCCGGTTTTGATACGTTTCATGGCCTTTTTGGGGTCGCAGTCAATCCACAATACCAAATCTGGAATCATCGCAGCAGCGTTCATTTTTGCGACTTGCTCGAGACCCAACTCCCCTACGACTCCCTGATAGATCAGCGAACTGTGGATGTTCCTGTCCGAGATGACTACGCACCCCTTAGCCAGCAACGGGCGGATGTATGTGTGGGAGTGATCCAATCGGTCGGCCGCAAACAACCCTGCCTCTTCGAGAGGGGTTTTGTCACCCAATTTGACCGAAGAAAGGGCGAGTTTGCCCAGTTCGCTGTGACGGCGCGGCTCATGCGTTGAAATGACCTCTGGGAAGGGGAATTCACTGAGCAATTCTGCAAGAATTCGGGCCGCTTCACCTTTGCCGGAGCCGTCGCCCCCCTCTACTGAAATCAAGTACATGTTTCAGTCCTCTCGCTGGTCTTCAAAGTCAAACTTAGCAAAGATGTTGAGAATCATTCCAGCAAGAATAAGGGTCGGTCCAATGATAATAAAGCCTCTACCAAACAAGGCAAAGCCGGCAAAATACTGACTTCTTCGGTAATGCCGCCCGCGACGCATTTCTACGGCCGCTTGGACGCCTACGAACGAAGCGAGAACGGTGACAATTCCGATTCCACTTGCAAGGGCGACTGCGAAGTCAAGACTTGGCCCCCCGATCGTCTCTGAATTGTCTTCATAGCGCGTGTCATTGCCCGTTTTCATCGTCACCGGCCTCAATCCCGCATCGTCAGGACTAAATGTACGTTCAACGGTTTGAAACCCATCCTTTGAAAAAACGATGATGTGGACTTTCTTAGCCACATTTTCCATACTGTAGTAGCCGTACTCATTCGTTGATGTTGTTTGGAGTTGGGCCCTCGAATCTTGTTCAAGAAGTTCAACGGTTACATTTTCAACGCCGGTACCCTCAACGTCAAGCAGAATCTCTCCAGAGATGTCTGCCGTTTGTTCGTCGGAGTTCCATGCTGATACAAAGGCCTCTGAAGGATTGCCCTGGAGAATCAACGCTCCACTGATGATTCCAAGGATGCTTCCGATGAGAACAAGCGATGCAGCAAGATTTCTCCACCGGTCTGCATCCCGGTCCAACATCTCAAACCAATCATCTTGTTGAGGCTCTTCAACGATGACAACCTCTTGATATTCATCCTGTGTGATGACGAGGGGCTCCTCTGGTTCGATAAGCGTTCCAGCGTTCTTCTTCGCTTGAACTCGCTCTCGAAGGGCTTTCATTCGGGTTTCGCGGTCATCCTCCAACTCCAAGCCCCCTTGGTGATGCCACAGTGTGCGCGGATAATACCCCTTCCCCTCGGCGTCCGCGCACAAGTCGTTCAGTACTTCAGCTTCCATTCTGCGAAAACGATTAATCCCACGATTACAGACAATGAGACTCCAGCAAGGATGACAAGTCCGGTGATGACTCTGGATTCGGGCTCTGATGGTTCAGACGGGGCATCGTCTTCATCGCCGGTAGAATTGTCTTGTGACGATTGCCCCTGGTCTTCAACAACGATGACGAACGCCTCGGTTCTTAATCCAAGTTCGACCAACCGTCCAACAGCTCCCAATGATTCCTCACTGACTTTATCGGGCGTATCTTCCATCGTATGCCAGTATTCGCCAAAGGTTCCTGGGACCTTTTCGCCGTATTGCGGGTCCATGAAACTGAGCGTAGGGATGCCCAATTCGTGAGGGTGTTGATGGTCGTCGCCAACGTAGGCAGTGATGTTGTATTGCATGGTCCCGTCACCCTCAGTTCCAGCACACGATACAGTGCCGTTTACCATTCCTAGAGCACCGCCAAGAGTCTGCGCTCGCGACTTCAATGTGGAATTTCCGATGTAGATTTCTTGGAGTTGCAGGTCACGGTCACCGACCATGTCCAACAAGACAAACGACTCCATGTTGTCAATTTCATATTGGGACAAGTTATCTGCCCAGGCTTCTGCTCCTAAGGTATAATTGTCGTTTTGGTCTTCAGCATCGTTCCAAAACAGTGTAATGTCTTGTGTGAGGTTCATTGCAGGAATAATTCGGGCCAGTTCAATCATAATCGCAGCCCCGCTGGCTGCATCATTTGCTCCGGGTACGGGTAGAGTTTGATTTGAGACATTCAAATCCTTGTCCGCAACGTTACGGCTATCGTAATGGGCTGAAATAATGATCCTTCCCCGTTCTCCGTCTCCGGTTCCGTTGAGCGTTGCAAAGAGGTTGGTGAGGTTCATTCCGTGGCTCTCATGCTGTTGGGTGTAGACTTCCCAACCCCATGCGGTCACGTTTTCTTCGACGGCTGAGCGGAAGAGCGCAGAAGGTTCGGAGCCTGGGATGCGTGGGCCGAGGGAAACCTGCCAGCCAACCGAAGTGTTGGCGTTTGTACCGTTGAAGATCAAGCTCTCAGATATTTCGCAGAGGGATGAATGTTCGTGCTCAACATTCCATTGGCTCTCATTTTGTGATGAAACCGATGTACTGAGCGTCATCATTGCGATGAGCAAGCACAGCCATGCCCCCGTCGCTTTCGGCGAGGTTCTGGTCGTCATATTGACGCCTCCACCACGGACTCTTAAATACCTCCTTTCAAGTGGCTAAATTGGGAATCGGTCCTGCGATTCCTAAAGGTGATTATTATGTCGGAACGACGCTCCACTCCCGCCCTCGTATTCGTTGCTCTATTGCTCCTGATGAGCATGGGCCCATTTGCATTGACTGCAACTGCTGACTCAACCGATGAACCAGCATCACCTGCCCCTACACAATCGGATGGTGAAATTATCGGTGACCTCGATGATTTCAATCCCAGTGATGGAAGTGAGTATTTGTTTATTCACGAAGATCAACCGGTCGTTTCAGCTACGCAATTCATGCGACAAGCTTGGGTTGATGCAGGCCGGCCAGGCGTAGACGACATGGTCGTTGACACCACAAGCGGGCGCGCTGGAGGGCGCGCATGCACACCCCGGGTAGTAGGTGACACGCTTACGGTTGCTATCTCGGGCGGACAGATCGATGCCTATGTTGCCAAAACCACAAACAGTGTCGCTTTCATTGTTCAAAGCGGAAGAACGCTCACCTCCACGGTTCTCAACAACCTCGCAAGCACATGGGACACGACAATCTATCCCACCATGACGACCTACTACGGCAAAGATTACCAAGACGGCCGAGGACTTGCTCCTCCCGATGTTGACAATAACTGCCAGGTACAAATCATCGTCTACGACATCGACGGTGCTTACAACACGGGTGGATACTTCGCTCCATCGTTCTCAAGTTCCAGCGAATCCGTCTACGTCGACTATGCCGATATCACCCTTGCATGGGGCAAATCAATTCTTGCCCACGAGTTGGAACACTTGCTCCACAATGCGCTTGACCCCTACGAAAACTTGTGGATTGACGAAGGAAACGCTGACGTTGCGATCTACCTTTGCTTTGGGGCGGATTCAACACTGACCGGGCACGTGAACGCTTGGACTGCAAATCCCGAGCAATCTGTACGTTGGTGGAACCAACGAATTGCAGATTACGGCGCAGGCTACATGTTTACCATGTACCTTGCAGAACACCTCGGAGGAGGTCCGGCGGTCAGGCAACTCGTTCAGGACTCTGCAACAGGAGGACAAAGCGTAGAGAATCTCGCCCTTTCGCCCCAGTCGGGTACAGTGGGGGCTGTAGGCACGACGATGAGCGAAATCTTCGCTAACTTCAGCATCGCAGCAACCTTGGATTCAGACCAAGGAATCTATGGGTATCCCAACTTGGACTTGAACCCCATCTGCTCAGGTGGTCTCTTTTGCCGTGCTCAGCCAACCGAAATCAACAGCGATTGGAGTATGCCGTGGTCTTCTACGGGGAACACTCTCGAAGGATGGGGCATTCGTTCATTCAAATTTACTCCCGGCGGAGCCTCACCCGCTCCGTTGACCCTTCGCCTGACTACAGATGTATCGCAGTTTGATGGCGTCGTCGTTTCAAAGGCCACTTCTGACGGACTTTGGAGCGTTAGTGACCTCAATTTCAACAACAAGGTGGCCACCGGCCTTGTTCCTGGATTCGGTAACCTCACCGACGAAGTATGGGTGATTACATGGTACGAAAGTACGATCGCAGACTGCGATTACACTTCATGCGGGCCTTCCTATCCAACAGGGACCGTTGACGTAGAAGCGGCTCGAATCACCTCACCGGCTACGCTTTCCCTCAACACGACCACACTCGGAGACCGTGACGGAGACGGTAGCGATGACACCGTTCAAATCGATTATGGAGTATTGTCAAACGCATTCTTTGAAGACCTGGATGTTGAGGTTACAGTGACCGACAGTTCAGGGGCGGTTGTAGACTTCCTAACAGACCGAATCGCAGCTGGTGGCGGTTCAACCGTTGACAGCAGCGTCTACTTTACTGCGCCACTCAACGACATGTACTCTTTTTCAATGGTCATGAAGGACATGCTTGGCTCCGTAGTCGATACGCTGCAGACATCACCACAAACACTCAACAACATGCAACCTGTTGCAAACGGAACCCTTTCGCTCACGGACGTCCAAACATGGGAGAACTTGCAATTTTTGGGCGATGGTTTCGATGCATGGGGGCTCTCCTTGGACAACAACACGTTGCCGTATCTAGACACGCCCACTGCATACGCATGGGACTTCGGTGATAACGTGACGTCAAATTTGAAATCTCCGTTGCGCTCTTATGCGGCCGTAGGGTCGTTCAATGCCACACTGCGAGTCATGGACCGGGGCGGCAGTTGGTCTGAAACCGAAATCCATCCGGTCAATGTATCCGATTCAACGGATCCCTTCCCCGTCATTACCGTCAACAATATTGTCATCGAGGAAGAGATTTCCCTTTTGACCAACCAACGAATCTTGTTCTCTGCTGGGCGTACTACCGATAACGTTCCCCTGGATTATCTCGACTTCAACTGGGATTGGGGTGACGGCACCAGTGACTCGGGTCTCGGAGTTTATTCTCAGCAACATGAATGGGGCGATATTGACGGTGAAAACATCACCTACGACCTCGTTCTTACGGTTTTTGACGGCAACAACAACGGAACGAAAACCATCAAGGTGAACATCAACAATCGCCTGCCTGTGCAAATTTACGCAGAGACAATGATGACCATGACCTACACGAATTTGGTGATGCCCGATGTCTTTATCGATGACGATGGTACCATTGAGGCCTACGATTGGACCTTCACCGATGGAGTGCGAATTGCCGCAGGTATCCCTCAGCGAGGTGACGATTACTCAACTGTATCCAGCAGCATCTCAAACCCAATCGTGTCATGGGATGTTCCCGGAAACAAGACCTTGATGCTCAAGGTGACCGATGATGACGGAAGTGAAATGACGGCCATGCTCAATGTTGTTGTTTTGAACCAACTACCAGTGGCTTCATTTGATGTCATCTCGTCGTCAACAGAGGGCTCTCAATCCATTGATTTCAGAGAGCAAGACGGAGAGGTGGACGAACCCTATACGTTCGATGGAAGGGACAGTACCGACCCTGACGGAACGGTTGGAGACTCAACGGACTTGGTTTACAATTGGACCTTCTCAGACGGAACCTTTGGAGAACGTCCTCAAGTGACTCACGCCTTTTCCGAACCCGGCATCCACTCAGTGACGCTTGTTGTTACCGATGAACGTGGAGAAAGCAGTTTCCCCCGTACCATGACGGTCAGAATCATCAATCCACTTCCTATCATTCAGGTTCGAATTTTGGACGGATGGATTGATGACCAAAAAATCACTTCATCAACCTCGTTCCCAGTAGGAAGTGTCCCAGATGGATGGTCTCACACCTTCAACCAAGAGAACCATGTCGTTACCGCTCCCGGTGACTTGCTGTATTTCGACTCATCAGGGACTCGGGACGGCGATCGCCGCTTTGAGGGGCGCTATGTGCCCTTTGAGGCCGCCTCACCCGATTGGAACGGCCTGGTGCAATACACGTGGGACTTTGGAGATGCAACTCCGCTTGAACACGATGCAAGTCCATGGCACTCCTATGTCTTGCCTGGCACTTACCATGTGACGCTTACTGTGCGAGATGCCTTCGGAACCGGAGACGTGACTCGGATGACGTTCACAGTGGTTGTGAATTCACCTCCAATGATTTATGAAATTTTCATCCCTGAGGAAATCATTGTTGGAGACTCATACAGTTTCAATGCAAACGTGTCGGATATGCAAGATGATGCACAGATGGAAATCTATCGCGATTTGGATGTTGAAGACGGTTCGATTTACGAGCGAGATGAACGCATTCCTACAGAGCTGACTGTTCGTTGGGACTTTGACCTTAGCGAGGATGAAAATGAAAACGGAAATGCCGGTGACGATTGGATTGAACCGACTGCAGGTTACGATGTTCGTGCCAGCCATGGGTGGGAATTCGCTGGATATTACGACCTCAAAGTTGAGGTGTGTGACGGCCTTGGGCAGTGTGAATCAATGAGCCAAGAGGTTGAGGTAGTTCCAGAACCCGACGGCCCTCCATCACTTTCAGACTTCACAGCCGATGAATGGAAATCCTGGATTGCCGATGCTGGGTCTGAATTGGCCACCTTCATCGGACTCATCGCAGTTGCGTTAATTCTCGGTTGGTTGGTTATGCGAGAGCCAAGTTCTCTTGAAGAAGAGGCCAAGGATGCCGCAGAGACCTATTCAGATGTGGAGATGGTTGAATCCCAAGGTGGACTTCTCGGTATGGACCACCACTTGCCTCCACCGGCGCCGAAAATCCTTTCGAAGGACGAGCGCCGAAGCGATGACAGCGGTTACATTCGCCCACTTCGCCGCCGATGAGCCGACATGACCTAAAGCCCCCGAGGTACAAGAGAGAACGGTGGAACAATGCGAGTTAGCACGTTTCTTGTTTCGCTTTTACTTCTCTTGCCCTTAATTT
>ERZ1049444.1743-NODE-1743-length-15698-cov-5.541648_pt1 | contig 15698 bp, 16 predicted proteins | sample MGYA00383101_ERZ1049444 | MGnify/ENA primary metagenome ERZ1049444 (study PRJEB29581, sample SAMEA5548371) | metagenome | biome: marine; feature: coastal; material: water | depth 50 m | study: Short-term variability in the microbial, nano- and picoplankton...
CCGTCGGGCCTCCGGGCCGCCCGGTACGCTCGCACCGGCCCCGGTGGATGTCCGCTCCGGACTTCGACACGGGCCACTATCCGCTGATGACCGCCACCCCGGACCCCTACCCCCTGACTAGCGACAGCTCGTCGTCGATCCACTCCGACCTACGACCGGTCATCATCGGTGGCGGGCCCGCCGGCCTGACCGCCGCCTACCAGTTCGGCAAGGCCGGAGTCCGAGCCACCGTGCTGGAGGCCGACGACGTGGTGGGCGGCATCAGTCGGACCGCCGTGCGTGACGGCTGGCGCTTCGATATCGGTGGCCACCGCTTCTTCACCAAGGTCCGAGTCGTCTCCGACCTGTGGCATGAGATCCTCGAGCCACACGACTTCCTGCTCAGGCCCCGCATGAGTCGAATCTTTTACCAGGGCCAGTTCTACGACTACCCGCTCCGGGCCATGAATGCCCTCCGCAACTTGGGACTCATCGAGGCGGTCCGCTGTCTGCTGTCCTATCTGTGGGTCCGGATATGGCCCCCGAAGGATCAGACCAACTTCGAAGGATGGGTGGCCAGTCGATTCGGGTGGCGGCTGTACCGGACCTTCTTCAAGACCTACACCGAGAAGGTGTGGGGACTACCGGGCACCGAACTTCAGGCCGACTGGGCGGCCCAACGGATCAAGAATCTGTCGCTTCTGAAGGCCATCGTGAACTCGCTGATGCCGCGACGCAAACAGACCGACGTGACCAGCCTCATCGAGGAGTTCGAGTACCCCCGCTACGGACCCGGGATGATGTGGGAGCGCTGTGCCGAATTAGTCAAGGAACAGGGGTCGGACGTACACCTCTCCCATCCGGTTCGTCGGATCAGTCATGCTGACGGACGGGCCTTCGAGGTCGAGGCACAGGGTCCCGACGGCCCGGTTGTCCTTGAGGCCACCGACGTGATCTCGTCGATGCCGCTCCCCCACCTCATCCGGGCCATGGACCCGCCGGTGCCCGACGACGTGAAGGCGGCCGCCAACGGGCTGGGATTCCGGGATTTCCTCACCGTGGCCCTCGTGGTCCCCCGGGAGGACGGCTTTCCCGACAACTGGATCTACGTACACGCCCCGGACGTGGAGGTTGGTCGTGTTCAGAACTTCGGGCAGTGGTCGCCGCACCTCGTCAAGGACGGCCGTACTTGCCTGGGTCTTGAGTACTTCGTGACCGAGGGCGACCACCTCTGGACGGCCGACGATGCCGATCTGGTCGAGTTGGGCAAGGCCGAGATGGCAAGCCTCGGCCTACTGGACCCTTCACGAGTGGAAGCCGGCTACGTGGTTCGGATGCCCAAGGCGTATCCGATGTACGACGCCCACTATCAGGACAACGTCGACCGGATCCGAGGTTGGCTGGCTGAACACGCCTCCAATGTGTACCCGGTGGGTCGCAACGGCATGCACAGGTACAACAATCAGGACCATTCGATGTTCACCGCCATGCTCACCGTCGAGAACGTGCTGGCCGGCGATCACGAAGGCGGGCACGATGTCTGGCAGGTAAACGTGGAGGAGGACTACCACGAGGAGATCCGGTGAACTGCCGTAACAGAATCCGGTGGATCCTCGTACTGATCGGTCTCGGGCTGATTGTCCGTCTGGCCTACGTCCTGTTCGTCGAACGGGGCGATCCTCTCAGCGGCGACGGCATCTACTACCACGAGGCGGCCAACCTGCTGGCCGACGGCCTGGGCTTCACCGAGCCGTACCGCTACCTCCACGGTGGCGGTCAGGAAGCGCTATTCGTCGCCGATCCGACCTCGTTGGCGGCCACCGCCAATACCGCCCTCCCCGTCGGTCACATCGAACCCACCGCCGGCCACCCACCGCTCTGGGTGCTCGTCCTCGGCGCTTTCTCGTTCCTCGGGTTCACCTCGGTCACGGCCCACCAACTGGTCGGCGTCCTGACCGGCACCGTCGGGGTGGCCGCTGTCGCATGGGCCGGACACCAGTACGGTCGATCCTTGGGCCTTCGCCACGTGGGGACGGTCGCCGCCGGGGTGACCGCAGTGCATGCCGGCTTCTGGCTCAACGACGGCCTCGTCATGTCGGAATCGCTAGTCGTTCCGGTGACCGCTGTCCTCCTGGGGGTCGCGGTACGAACCGGTCGGTCTCCGGTGACCCGCAACGTCCTCCTGCTCGGTCTGGTCGGCGGACTGGCCGCCCTCACCCGGGCCGAACTGGTGCTGGCGCTCCCGGTCCTGGCCCTGCCGATACTCCTCTGGCGTGATGAGTCGGGTCCCGTCGTGTCCAACGCCGCTCGCCTCCGGCGCTACGTGGCGGTCGGACTGGTGGCCGCGACGGTCATGGCGCCCTGGGTGGCTCGAAATCTGATCGTGTTCGAGGAACCGGTGTGGCTCAGCAACGGCACCGGAATCCTGGTGGCACAGACCAACTGTGATGCCACCTACTACGGCGACAAACAGGGCTCCTGGCGATTCGAGTGCGCACTCCCCCAACCACTGGGCCCCGACGGGCGGGCGGCCGACGAGTCGGTACGAGACGTCGAATACCGGCAGCGGGGTCTCGACTACCTGGGCGACCATCGGGCCCGGTTCGTCACCCACGTAGTCCCCAAGCGGGTCGGCCGTTACTGGGGTGTCTACGCACCAATCAACCAACTCCGGGCCGACATTCTCGTCGAGGGTCGATCCTTCCGACTCTCCGTGCTGGGCCTCGTGCAGTTCGCCCTGATTGCCGCCCTGGCCCTGGTGGGCGGCCGGGTGGTCCGGCGTCGACGCGGTCCGCTCCTGCTTCTGGTCGCCCTGCCTGTAGTGGGTACGCTCGTAGCTGCGTTCACCATGGGCACCACCCGCTACCGGGTGCCCGCCGAGGTAGCCCTGGTCCTCTTGGCCTCAGTTGGTGTCGCCGCTGGGAGGCATTCCACTTCGGATCCTCCCCCGATCCCTGACCCTGCAACACTCGGCGCATGACTGGTACCCCGGCCCACGATGCTTCCACGTCGGCTCGCGCGTTGCCGAAGGTGACCGTCACCCTCGACGTCGAGGACCTCCGACCCGACCACTCGCTGCCTGAACGGGTGGTCGAGATGACCAACCGGGTCCTCGACCTCTTCGGCGAGCACGAGGTCCGGGCATCGGTGTACGTGGTCGGCGAGTTGGCCGAGCGACGGCCCGAACTGGTGCTCCGGGCGGCCGCTGAGGGCCACGAGATCGGCCTCCACTCATGGTCACACGTTCCGATTCCCACCCGGACACCCCAGACGTTCTCCGAGGAGTGCCGACGCGGCCGCGCTCTGCTCCAGGACTTGTCGGGCCAGGAGGTGTCCGGCTACCGGGCGCCGATGATGTCGCTGGTCCCCGCTGCGGCATGGGCCGTCCCGCTCATTGCCGAGGCCGGCTTCACCTACTCGTCCAGCGTGCTCCCCGGACCGAGCCCCCTCTTCGGCTGGCCAGGCCTACCCCGACAACCTTTCCGGTGGCTGAACGGTCCCATCGAGTTTCCCTGCCCGTTGGTCCGTATGCCGGGTATCGACCTCCCCTATCTGGGAGGCACCTACCTCCGACTCCTGCCGTCCTTCGTCCGTCGCCACGGCCTACGGCGCGCCGGGACCGACGAGGCCCTCTGGGCGTACTGCCACCCGTGGGAGTTCGATCCAGACGAGGCTTTCCATCCCCACCAGCACATCGGAATGCTGGCCAGCCGGGTCGCCTGGCTGCGCCGGTCCCGTATGGAGCGCCAGGTGCGTCGCATGCTGGGCGACCCGCTCACCGGACCACTCGGTGTGGTGGCTGCCGAACTCTCCTCGGAGGGCACCGACCTCCCGGTGATCGATCCCAAGAAGCCGGCCTCCGCCGGTCGAGTCGCCCGGTGGGCTGACGGACGATTGCGGGACCGGTGAACGCAATACCGCTCCAACTCTCGTGTCCCTCCGGTTTTCGGGGACGTCTGGCCCTGATCGTGATGGCCGGACTGGTCCTCCGACTGGCCCACCTGATCCTCATCGCCGCGAACAATCCGCTTAGTGGGGATGCATCCAGCTACCACCTTGCCGCCAACCTGTGGGCTGATGGCCTGGGTTTTCCGGAACCCTTCCGCTACCTCTTCGGCAGCATGGACGCTGTGCCGCTCACCGACGGTGGGACCTCTGTGGTGGAGACCCCGATCGGCCACCTGGAGCGAACGGCCGGCCATCCTCCGGTGTGGGCCATCCTCTTGGGGGTCTTTTCCTTTCTCGGAGCAACGTCGATTATCGAACAGCAGGTCGTCTCGGCTCTTCTGGGGGCGCCGGCAATCATCCTCATGGGCCTGTTGGGACGAGAGGTTCGCTCCGAGCGACTGGGGTTGATCGCCGCTGCGATCACTTCCACCTACGCCTTCGTGTGGGTCAGCGACGGACTCCTGATGGCCGAGACGCCGGCCATCGCGGCCGCCGCGGCCACCATGCTGGTGGGCGTCCGCTTCTGGCGCTCGCCGACCCGACGAGCCGCAGCACTCCTGGGCCTGGTCGGCGGTCTTGCTGCCCTGACCCGGGCCGAGTTGGTGCTCTTCCTGCCTCTGGTCCCGGCCGTGGTCCTAGGGCGGGCCATCCTTCCATGGCGGGAGCGGATCATCCGGTACGGCATCTGTGGCCTCACGGCAATCCTGTTGTGCCTGCCGTGGTTCGCCCGGAACACGATGGCCTTCGACACGCCGGTCCTCTTCTCCAACGGGGTGGGGACCGTGATGGTCCAGTCCAACTGCGACGCCACCTACTTCGGTCCCGACCTCGGTTACTGGAATCTGGACTGCGGCCTGCCCACCCCCTACGGCGCGGACGGCCAGCTAATGGGTGAGGTCGAGCGCGACGAGGTGGTCCGTGAACGGGCCACCTCGTACATCTCTGCCAACCGGGGGCGCTTGCTCTCGGTGGTTGTGCCGGCTCGGGTGGGGCGCATGTGGGGCGTCTATGAGCCCATCGGGCAGCTACGGCGTGACGTGCTGGCGGACCGTCGATCGTTCGCCGTCTCGGTCCTCGGCCTGGCACAATTCGCCCTGCTGGTTCCCGTAGCGGTGGCCGGCATGGTCATCGTCCGACGTCGACGGGGTCCACTGCTGGTACTGGCCGCGTGGATTCCCATCGTGACGTTCACTGCGGCCAGCGCCTTTGGCAACACCCGGTACCGGACGGCGGCGGAGACCTCGATCGTGATACTGGCCGCTGTCGCTGCCGACGCGTTCCTTGACTGGTGGGGCCACCGCCAGCCCGCCGGCCAGCCGGAGATTCAACCCGCGGTTCATCCCGAGGACGTCGCCATGGCTGCACAGGCCCCGGGCGGATCGTCGTAGCGGGCGTCCGTCGTCCACTCCCCCGCCCACCATTCGCCTGAGGGCTCGGATACGTCGAAACGATCCACCATCAGGTCGAGAACCGCCCGACCCAGCAGGGCCGCGCCTCCCGGGCACAGGTGACCGTCGTCGCGTCCATCGCGGACCTTCCGGACCTGGACGTCGAGGCCCATCACCCCGGTCCGAAAACGCGTGAAGGCGCCGGCCTCGTCACCCAAAAGGGGTCCGGTGGCCACATAATCGACGTCGGAGCGACGGTCAGCAAGCTCACCGAAGAGCCCGTTGGCCGTCTGCCGAGCCTCCTCGATGCCCTCGCCCGGAGGGGTGGGCGGCATAGCCAGCCACACCACGTGTGCCCCGTCTGCCGTCAGACGGTCGGCGACCTCGTCCAGCCGTACTGCATAGGCGGCCGGATCGGCCACGATCTCTCCGAGGTCCCAACCGCCGAGCATCACCACCACCACAGCGGGGTCGTCGGACAACGCATCAGCCAGATAGTCATCGATCCCCGCACGCAGAAGGCCGACCCCGCCAATGGAGCGCGTGTCGACCACCACCGACCCGGTGGCCTCCAGGGCAGCGCGAAGTCCCGGATCAGCGTCGTAGGTCACGCTGTCTCCGATCGATACCACCAGGACCGGCCGGTCACTGGCCACCGACAGCAGGAAGGACACCAGCGCGGCGACCACCAGCAGGGCCAGAAACGCCCAACGGCGCGCCCAGGCCCGGGGCGTGGAACCGATCGGGGAACCAGACATAGGGCGAGAGTACGACCCGGGAAGCGTCGGGCTCCGGACCGGCCCGGAGCCTCGGATCTGCGACCGGTAGGATTACCAGCCCATGACCCGCTCCCGGCCAACCCGACGGCAGTGGTGGGCGGTTGCCGCCCTGTTGGTTGGCCTGTGGGTGCTCCTGGCCCCGTTCAGCCGACCGTTGCCGGGAGGCGAGACGTTTTCGTTCGAAGCCACCCCGGAGATCGGGTGCCGGACGCCGGTGGTTGGGATGCTCGGCGACGACCATCCGATCGGCGAGGTGTACACCTCGCCCCTCCCGGCCCAAGGCGATCCTGTCGCAGACAGTGCGGTCGACTGCACCGGGCGGGCCCGATTCCGCGCCATCGTCGGTGGGCTGCTGCTGATCGCGTCGGTGGCCCTCGCATCTAGAAGCAGCCGGCCCGTAGACCAGCCAGCTCCATGACCGAACCGGATAACGGTGGGCACTCCGACGACGAACGGGACCTGACCCCCACGGCGGACCTCCTCAACCTCGTGTTCGGCTTCCATCCCCCCATCGGATCCGATCTCCTCAACTGGTACTACCGGGAGAATCCAGAAGGTGTCGCCTCGGTGGGGACGGCGCGCGACGATGGTCGTCTCGTCGGCAACTACGCCTTGGTGCCGATCCGGTTTCACGCGGCTGACGGTTCCGATCCGGGCCGCGACCTGCGACTGGGGCTGGGCGTAGACCTGTCCACCCATCCCCATGTCCGGGGAACCGGCGCTTTTCGCCGGACCGTCGAGGACAGCTACCGGGTGGGTACCGCCGACGGATTGGACGGCATTCTCGGAGTCGCCAACGCCGAGTCCCTGCCCCGCATGGTCGGGACATTCGGCTGGCGGCACCTGTCTGACTTCGGAGCCCGCTTCCTAGTCCCGGTTCCCGATGGCATCCCGGCCACCAGTCATCCGGTGAACGCAGATCTACTCGCCGGCCCACTCCCCGACCAGGCCCTTCCCCTGCCAACTACGCCCCCGAGCACCGGCCACGGCACCCGATGGACGGCCGACCTACTGCGGTGGCGTCTGGCCCGACCGGGAGCGAGCTACGTGCTCCACCTCCGAGAGGACGTGGCGTTCGTCAGCACGAGCAGCCGCTACGGACCGTTCCGGGTGGCCGTCCTGCTCAAGGTCCTGGCGCGACGTCCCGCCGTCGAACCCGTGTCGGCCCGCTGCATCGCCGCGGTACTAGCTCGACACCACCGCACGCCAATGGTCCTGCACTGGGGAGCCAGCCCTCTGCTCCGAGGTGGTGGCTTCCCGCTGCCTCGTAGCCTCATGCCCAGCCCCCTGGGCATCGTGCTCCACGCCTTCGATGACGACGGCATCCCCCGACTGGTCGAAGAGGACCTGAGCCTGACGGCATTTGAGTTCCTCGACTTCGACGCATACTGATCATCGTGCGAACCGCCGTCATCATCCCAGCCTTCAATGAGGTTGACGCCCTACCGGCGGTCCTAGCCGACCTTGCCACCCACGTCCCAGACCACTACGTGATCGTGGTTGACGACGGATCCACTGACGGCACGTACCTCGCCGCGGTGGACGGCGGTGCCACCTGCCTCCGCCTCCCCTTCAACCTGGGCATCGGTGGCGCCCTCCGCCTGGGTTTTCGACATGCCGTACGCGAGGGCTTCGACCGGGCCTACCAGTTCGACGCCGACGGCCAGCACGACGCCACTCAGGTCGCGGCGCTCCTCACTGCCCTCGACGACGCTGACATGGTCATCGGCAGCCGCTTCGTCGACGATGGGGGCTATCAGGTCGGACGGAGTCGGGGGGTGGCCATGGCACTGCTGCGGCAACTGGTGGGCGCTATAAGCGGTCAGCGGTTCACCGATACCTCATCAGGTTTCCGGGCCTTCCGCCGACCGGTTCTGGAGTTTTTCGCCACCGAGTACCCGATGGAGTACATGGAGTCAGTCGAGGCCCTGGTCCTGGCCGTACGCCACGGATTCACCGTGCACGAGGTGCCGGTGACCATGCGCGACCGCTCTGCGGGGACGGCGTCCAACCGGAACCTCCGCTTGGCATACCACTTCGTCCGACTTCTCATCGTCCTGGTGGCAGGCGGGCCCGGCGGCCGTCCACGACGGACCCATGGGGCCCGAAGGGCGGATACGACGCCGTGACCGGTCCGACGCACGCTCTCCTGGCCGCCCTCACCGTGGCGGCCGTCCTGATCATCATTCGGCTCGTCCGGCGGGGCGCTCTGAAAGCCAAGTACTCGGTCCTGTGGCTGACGGTGGGCCTGGTCCTGGCCGTGGCCGCCTCGGTGCCCACCCTTCTGGATCGACTCGCCGACCGGCTGGGCATCTGGTACCAGCCCACGCTCTTCCTGCTGCTGGCGATCGGCTTCCTGCTGCTGGTGGCCATGCACTTTTCCTACGAGCTCTCCCGTCTGGAGAAGCGGGTCCGTGCATTGGCCGAGGAACTGGCACTGCTGCGAGGGCCGGTGGAGGGCTCTACCTCCATCAGCGATCTCTCCGCCAGCCCTGACGGGACCGAGCCAGGGCGACCCCAACATTCTGACGGTGAACCAGACCAGGAGCGGGACTAGGGGCGGTTCACCACCCAGCCATCTCGCACGAGACGGTCCTCCAACTGCCGGGCCAAGAGGTCGGCCCCCACCTCATGGAAGTGGACGCCGTGGTCCTTGCGTAGAGGCACCTCGACACCAGTCTCATCCCGCAAGACCTCTCGGTAGCTCCCGTCGACGTCACCCAGGATGGCCATGCTCTCAATCACGGTGACCCCGGCCCCCCAGCCATCGGCGGCCTCGATCCAGATGGCATTCAGGTCATCAGTCAGGAACCGGGCGTCGCGCATCCGTGGGGTGGTCCACCAGTACACGTGGGCACCGCCGGCCCGCCAGTGGGCGATCGCCTCGTCGGCCCGGACCGAGAGGACCTCCCGCCATTGCCGACCCCCCGGAACGAGATCCTCCCCCTCGATGGCATGCCCCTCAAACTCGTTGGCGCCGATCATGACCACCACGACGTCGGGCGCCACGTCGGCCACCAGACGGTCGTAGTCGACCAGTACGTCGTCGTCCCAGTCCCAGTGGGGCACCGTGAAGCCGAAGCCCAGGGCACCCCGCCCCTCCACTCGCACATCGGTCCGCTGGTCCAGCACGCGTTCCAGGCCGTACTGCAGGTCGAGCATCAGCGAATCGCCCACGGCGAGGACCCGTAGCGGCTGGCCCGCATCGGCGATTCTGGGAGCACGAGTAGTCGGAGGGGCGTCAGGAGCCTTGCGGCCTTCCGAGGTCGACGGGACCTCCCCTGTCGGGAGAGCTTCGGAACTGGACGGGGTCTCCGAGGTCGACGGAGTGACGGGAGTCGGCCGGACTGCCGGATCGGCGACAGCCGGGTCCGCACCGTCCAGCAGGTCCTCGACATACCGGAAGGGGGCGTCGAATGCGAGACGGCGGGACAGGTTCCCCATCGGGTCGGCCCAAGCTCGGGCCGTGGCCCGCTCCCAACCGGCATCACGGGTATCGGCCCACGTATCCACGGTGTCGGGCGCCAGCAGGCTCGCGCCAACCAGTACCAGCACCAAGAGCCCAAGTAGACGAGCGGCCCGTCGGCGTGGGCTCGCGTCCTGCTCTCTCATGGGCCGGGAATAGTAGTGGGAGCCTGTTTCCCAACCGCGGATATTGCGATTATGTTACGGGAATGCCGCGATCCTTGATTGCGGTTCGTTTACCATTTTCTCAGCGGCCCGATCCGGACACACCGGAGAATGGGTTCGCCAGACAACCAAAGGGGTTACCAACATCATGATGGCAACAATTCTGACACTCATCGTCCTGGCAATGATCTTCCAGGGCGTGCTGGCCGTTATCAACAGCATCCTCGACACAGTTGGTGTCGGATCGATGCTGAGCGGTCTTCCGGTCGTGGGATCCAACCTCAACCTGATCTGGGCGTATCTCTTCGTCGTGATCAGCGATATCGGGGGCTGGGGCTACGGCGCCTCCACCGAGATCCTGGGAATGGGCGAGTTCGGTACCGACATCGGCTCCGCTCTTGCGATCACGGCCTTCATCCCGGTGAAGGACGCTGCGCTCTCGGCTCTCAGTAAGGGTGTAGCTCGCTAATCAAGCTCGAGCAGAAAGCCCCGTCGCCTCTGGGCGGCGGGGCTTTCCTCGTTTTCGGAAGCGGACACGCCCGCTGAAGACGTCCCACCAGGGACCACGACTCGAACATGTGTTCGAACACCGTTAAGATCGAACCGTGTCCAACGTCCTTCTCTCACACTCCTCGGGCCTTCAGGGAAGCCTCTTTGGTGGCGGTCCGCTCCGACTTTCGCCGCTCGGGTCCTCCATGCGACAGACCGACCTCGATGAGGACTGCAGGATCGACCATGTGGCCGGATGGATAGCGGGAGCTGACGACCTGTTCCTCCACCTCCTCGAGGCCCTTCCCTGGCGGAGCCACCGCCGCTGGATGGTCGACCACGAGGTTCTCGAACCCCGACTCTCGACCAGCATCAGCAAACCGTCGGCCCCCTTGCGCTCCATGGCCAGTGCTCTCACTGCCCACTACCGCAGGGGCTACGTGGCCGCCTGGGCCAACCTCTACCGAAATGGCCGAGACGGTGTGGCCTGGCACGGTGACCGCCATCGTCCGGGCAGCCTCCACAATGATGTGGCCCTCATCTCGACAGGTGGCCCCCGCACGTTCCGAATTCGACCACGTGGTGGTGGGACCTCACTGGCATGGACTCTGACAGCAGGCGACCTGCTCGTGATGTGCGGGCCGGTTCAGCAGCGATTCGAACACTGCGTACCCAAGGCGTCCTCTGCCGGCCCGCGGATCAGCGTCGCCTTCCGTTGCCCCAGAGGTCGAGAGTTCGACCAGTTTGTGCATCCCGGCCCGTCCGGACCCCGCCGTCTAGACCACCGGATGTGAGCCAGCAGGGCCCGACTCCTGCTACCGGACGGGTGACCGATACCTTCAAATGGGCGATCAGCGCCACACGGCTGAAGCCACGGGAGGATGCGATATGGGACGGTTCGACGGACGGGTGGCCCTCATAACCGGGGCGGCCTCGGGTATCGGGCGGGCCACCGCGCTGCGCATGGCCAGCGACGGGGCGACGATCGTTGGCTTCGACCGGGACGTCGCTGGTCTCGACACCGTGGCTGCTGAGGTGCACGACACCGGAGGCACCATGACCACGGTGACCGGTGACGTCTCCAGGCGCACCGACTGCGTCGCAGCGGTGGAGGCTGCAGTGACCACCCACGGACGCCTCGACGTGCTGGCCAACATCGCCGGCGTGGTGTGGGCCGAGCGGGTGGCCGACACCAGCGAGGAGGGCTGGAACCGCATGATGGAAATCAACGTGTCAGGCAGTTTCTGGTGTGCCCAAGCGGCGCTCCCCCATCTGATCGAGAGCCACGGCAACATCGTGAACATCGCCTCGAACGCCGGACTAATGGGGCAGGCCTACACGGTGGCCTACAGCACCACGAAGGGCGCGGTGGTCAACATGACCCGGGCGCTGGCCATGGAGTACGTCAAGGAGCCAGTACGGATCAACGCCGTCGCACCGGGCGGTGTCAACACCCCCATGAGTCAGAACTTCGACATGCCCGACGACCTCGACTTCTCCCTCATGCAGCCCTACATGGGCTTCCGGAAGATGGCGGACCCCAACGAACTGGCCAATGTGATCGCCTTCGTGGCGTCCGACGAGGCCAGCCGCATGCACGGCGCCATTGTCTCGGTGGACGGCGGCCTGACCGCGGGCTGACCCGACTACCGTCGGATCTATGGATCGGCCCTACGTCCTCGGCGTGGACCTCGACGGAGTATGTGGCGACTACACCGAGGCATTCCGCACTGTGGTGGCCGAGCAGCTGGGCTGTTCGCTCGACGATCTTCCGCTGGAACGTTCCTGGGACTTCTCCGAGTGGGGCCTGGACGACGAGGAGTTCGAGCGACTCCACCACCACGCGGTAACTGAACGTCGGATCCTCTCGTGGATGCCGGTGCTCGACGGTGCGGCCGATGTCCTCTGGCGACTCTCCGACGCAGGCGTGTGGATTCGGATCATTACCCATCGCCTCTACGTCAACTGGAGCCACGCCACTGCCATTGCCGACACTGTCGAGTGGCTGGACCGGGTCCGTATCCCCTACCGCGACATCTGCTTCATGGGCGACAAACCCGAAGTGGGTGCCGACCTCTACATCGACGATGGACCCCACAACGTCGAAGCACTACGCGAGGTCGGCAACAGGGTCATCATCTTCGATGCGCCCTACAACCAGCATCTTGGCGGCACCCGGGCCCGGACGTGGACCGAATGCGAGCAATTGGTGCTGCGCGACGCCGCCGACCGGGGCTACGAATTCCAGGTTTCGCTGCCCGGCCTAGACCAGGGCTCGGACCGACTCGACGATCCGGGTCCAACCGATCCGGTAGCCGGAACCGTCGATTAGCCCCGTCGGAAGTCGGGTGCCCGTTTCTCGGCGAAGGCCCTCGGGCCCTCCGTCGCATCCCAGGACCCGAAGACGGCCCGACTGAGGGGTTCCTCAAAGGAATAGGCCTCGTCCTCGGTCATGCCCGGCGTCTCCCGGAGGGTACGGAGGATGGCCTCCACGGCCAACGGGCCGTTGGCCGCCACCACTGCGGCGACCTCACAGGCCTTCTCCAGTGCAGTTCCATCGGGCACCACATGACCGATGAGGCCCAATGACTTCGCCTCGGTCGCCGACACGTGCTTCCCGGTGAGCAAGATGTCGGCCGCCTCGGTGAACGGGATCTGACGGGCCAGGCGGACCGCCGATCCGCCACCTGGATAGAGCGACCAGCGTGCCTCGGACACCCCAAACGTGGCACTCTCCCCGGCAACCCGGATCTCCGTACCCTGGAGGATCTCGGTTCCACCGGCGATGGCGTTCCCCTCCACGGCAGCGATCACCGGCACCCGGGGATGACGGGTCTTGAGTAGGCCGTCATAGATCCAACCGGATCCGTCGCGCTCCATACGACCCGTGACGTCGTAGTCGTCGCTGTCGTCCACGTCGCCGGCCATGGCCCGAAGATCCATCCCGGCACAGAAGTGGTCGCCACTGCCGGTGAGGATGCACACCCTGATGCTCTCGTCGGCGTCGATCTCGTCCCAAGCGTCGGCCAGACGGGCGAACATGGCCAACGTCATGGCGTTTCGGCGGGACGGGCGATTCATGGTGAGCACCATGACGGGACCGTCACGGTCGATCAAGAGGTCAGGCACGGGATTCTCCTCGTCAGCCGGCGGCCAGGGTCGGCAGGACTTCGTCGGCCATCAACTGCAGTGACTCCCAGCCAATGGCCGGGTCGATGCCTCCACAGAGCGGATGGGAAACGGCCGCTCCGGTTTTGCGGATCAAGTCCACACACTCCTCCGGTGTAACGATGGCGTGCTGGCCGCCGGCCCTGAGGGTCGCCAGGTCGGTGGCGTCAACCTGCCAACTGGTGCGCTGATCGGGCTTCTGCCACGAGGCATAGGCCCGGGCGTCGTACAGAAGATTTCCGCCGATGCGATCCCAAAGGGCATCGGGATCCCGGGTCACCAGGACGAGCCCCGGGCCAGACGGCATCATGCAAAAGGGAGACTCGTGACCCACCCGTGCTGATTCCGCCAGATAGGCGGCCTCAAGTTCCGGGTCGTGAACGGCGGGCACGAACGGCAGGTGGTGCCGCGCTGCCCGATGTGCCGATGCTTCGACCGAGCCCCCGACCGCCAACAAGGAGTGGGGATCGCTGGTTGGACGAGGGGTCACCCACGCCGAGCGACCGTCCACCACGAACGGCTCTCCCTTCCATGCCTCAAGCATCGTGGCCAGGCCCTCGTCGGTGGCTCTGCCCCGCCGGGTCCGATCCCGGTCAAACATGGTGAACTCCTCGTCCCGATAACCGACACCGGCTACCACACTGATCCTGCCGGGGGCCATGAGATCGATCGCCGCTATGTCCTCAGCCACTCTGAGTGGCTCGTGCAGGGGAAGTAGGAGGGCCGAGACCGAGCAGAAGAGGTTCCGGGTGGCGCCCAGAACGCCGGCAGCCACCACTAGAGGGGCGCTCATGAAACCGTCCTCGGATCCGTGATGCTCTGACAGGACGACCCCGGCGAACCCATGCTCGTCGCCAAATCGACACATCTCGAGCATCTCGGCGTACTGGCGCGCATGAGTCAGTCCGTCCACGAACGGCGGGATGCGTAGATCGAATCGGAGCAGGATCATCGCTCGGCCCTATCGACGGACGAGCTGGCACGACCTTGGGCCAGTACAGCGAAGGCGCTACGGGCCACCTCTAGGTCCTCCCGGTTGGTGATCCCGATCCAGTCCTCGTCGGTGTCGAGCACCTGTATGGACAGCCGACCCCCGGCCCGCTGCTCATCCAACGCTTCGGGCAACAAGAACTCGGCTGTCTCGGAGTCGCGGTGTTCGTCGTGAAAGGCCGTCCACTGTTCCCTCAGTGCCTCGATAGCAGCCAACGGCAGAGCCCAGATATTCATCGAGACCGGCGTGTCTGGTGACAACGCACCTGGCGGGTCGGCGGCACGAATGACCTCTCCCTGAGGTCCGTCGCTATCGCGGCCGATGCCATGGGTCTCGACAAGGCCCACTAGACGACCACCGGAATCCTGCCGGCACACGCCTCGCGAGACCGTCCCGGTGGCCGGCAGGGTTCGCCCAAGACGGAATCCGAGCATGGAAGCGACGGCCAGTGATCCCGACGGTTCGGCAACAGTGGCCGCGATTCGGGCAATCCCGGTGGGGCCATAGTGGTCGTCAGCGTTGAGCACCACCGCCGGGCCATCGAGCAAAGCGCTGGCGCTGACCACGGCGTGACCGGTCCCCCACGGCTTGGCCCTCGCTGGCCCGAAGGCATCTTGATGGACCATCACCAGGTCGAGGTCGTCGCCATGCTGGGCCATCAGGTGTCGACGAATGTCCCTGTCGAGGTCGGTCCGTCCGACCACCACCACCCGTGTCACACCAGCCGCTGCCGCCTCACGAATCGAATGGTCGAGAATGGCCGACCCCTCTGGGCCCACGTTGGCCAACTGCTTGGTACCGCCGAAACGCGATCCCAGGCCGCCAGCTAGGAGCAGCAGGCTGATCACGGGTTCAGTGGTCATCACGGCAAGCCATCATCGTCCGAGCCGGGTCAGTCGGCGGCCGCGTTGGGATCCCGTTCGCCCCGCAGGAAGGCCGCCCGGGCCTCATCTCCCCGACCCAGCAGGTTCAGCTCGAAGGTGAAGCCCTGCTCGAACCGGTAGCTGGTTCGGACATCCACCGGATCGATTCCGTTCATCGACGCCTTGGCAGCACGGATGACCGACCCATCCTTGGAGGCAATGGTGGCCGCCACCTCGGCAGCCGATGCGGCAAGGTCGTCGGCTGACACAACCCGTAGGACCGAGCCATAGCCGTGGAGTTCCTCGGCGCTCGCCGGCTCGCAGCTGTAGAGCATCCAGCGGGCCCGGTGTACCGGCACGAGACGCATTAGGTGGGTGGCGGCGCCCAGCGCCCCGTTATCCACCTCGGGAAGGCCGAAGCCGACGCCCTTGGCCGCGACGATCACGTCTGCGTTACCCACCA
>ERZ1049444.1757-NODE-1757-length-15599-cov-8.206125_pt1 | contig 15599 bp, 15 predicted proteins | sample MGYA00383101_ERZ1049444 | MGnify/ENA primary metagenome ERZ1049444 (study PRJEB29581, sample SAMEA5548371) | metagenome | biome: marine; feature: coastal; material: water | depth 50 m | study: Short-term variability in the microbial, nano- and picoplankton...
TGTTTTTTTCACTTTAAATCATGTGTTTATAAATTTAAAAGCTCTCATTTTTACAAAACATTTTAGGATATAAAGCCTCAAACAGATCTGAGAGGCTAAAGAAGATTAAACTGCACTAGCGCTTATACACACGTAACCGATTTAGCTCATCAAAATTGAAAAAAGGATAGCGCAATATTCAACCCTAACGATTATTTGTCTGGCTGTCTGTCTGGCTCAAAAACAAAAGGCTCAGCGTGATTTTCGCTAATCTCTGTGCGCGAAGCCGTTTTGATGGTGCGAACAAGGTTGTCAGGATTCGTGGAGAGAGAACAAAAAAGAACGGTTGAGGAAACCCGCGAGAAAACTGTAGCGAAGTGGAATGCGAAAAGGTTATCAAGCTTACTTGTAATCAGGTGGTTAAATGGTGAGCCGTGATGGGTTCGAACCATCGACCTACTGATTAAAAGTCAGTTGCTCTACCAACTGAGCTAACGGCCCACTAAGCGGCCTACTTAAAAACACCGCGAGGTGTGGTCAACCCCGAAAACAAAGAAAAACTCGCAATCTATGGATTCATTGCTCTGAGCGAGATATATCCTCGCTCATGAACAAATCGCTTACCCCTAACTGGCCATTTTTAAAAATGCACGGTCTTGGAAATGACTTTGTGATCCTAGATTGGCGCAAGGCCGCTTTAGATTTGCCTGCCGCATTGATTACCGGTTTGGCCGACCGCCATCGTGGCGTAGGCTTTGACCAGCTCGCCGTCATAGAAAGCGGCACTGGCGATGCCCATTTAAGGTTTTTCAACGCCGATGGCTCGGTTTCGGCAGCCTGCGGCAACGCCACCCGCTGCATCGCCCGATATTTGATGGATGAGCTTGAAAAATCCAGCTTGCATCTCACAACGGATCGCGGCGCCTTGCGCGCGGAAACATCCCCCGATGGTTCTGTATCGATCAATATGGGGCAGCCGCTGCTCACATGGCAGGATATTCCGCTTTCTGAAGCGATGGAGACGCTTGTTTTGCCGATCAAAGGAGATCCAAGCGCGACAGGTATGGGCAATCCCCATTGTACCTTTTTTGTGCCGGATATCGCCGCAATCAACCTAGAAGCGGATGCAGCACCGATTGAACATCATCCACTTTTCCCCGAACGCACGAATGTGCAATTTGCGCAGGTGATTGGCAAAGATCACATCCGAATGCGCGTCTGGGAACGCGGCGTTGGGGTAACGCTTGCCTCAGGCTCTTCGTCTTGCGCCACAGCCGTGGCGGCCGCGCGCCGCGGCTTGACGGGGCGCAGCGTTAAAATTGACGTTGATGGCGGCAGCTTACAGATCGATTGGCGCGAAGATGGAGTCTGGCTAACGGGGCCGACCATGCATGTCTTTTCAGGTCGTTTAACCCGTCAATTTCTGGACAGCCTGCGATGAGCCAAACGCCAAAAATCACCACATTGGGCTGCCGGTTAAACGCCTATGAATCAGAAGCAATGCGCGCCTTGGCCGAAGACGCCAACTTGGGCGATGCGGTGATTGTGAATACCTGCGCGGTCACTGCTGAGGCGGTTCGCAAATCACGTCAGGAAATACGGCGGTTGCACCGCGAAAACCCGACCTCAAAAGTAATTGTGACCGGATGCGCCGCGCAAATTGATCCAGACAGCTTTGCACAGATGCCCGAAGTAAACGCCGTTATCGGCAATAATGAAAAAATGCAGCCGGCGACATGGTCGACTATGGCGGGGGATCTGATCGGGGATACCGAAAAAGTCAAAGTCGATGACATCATGTCAGTGACCGAAACCGCGGGCCATTTGATTGATGGCTTTGCCACACGGGCAAGGGCCTATGTGCAAGTTCAAAACGGCTGTGATCACCGCTGCACGTTTTGTATCATTCCCTTTGGGCGCGGCAATTCACGATCCGTACCCGCCGGCGTGGTGATCGAGCAAATCAAGCGGTTGGTAGATAAAGGCTATAATGAAGTTGTTTTAACCGGCGTTGATCTCACGAGCTGGGGGGCCGATTTGCCCAGCGCCCCAAAACTGGGCGATCTGGTGATGCGCATCTTAAAGCTTGTTCCCGATTTGCCACGGTTGCGGATCAGCAGCATTGACAGCATTGAAGTGGATGAAAATCTGCTGACTGCGATCGCCACTGAATCGCGCTTAATGCCGCATTTGCATCTTAGCCTGCAACATGGCGATGATTTGATTTTAAAGCGCATGAAGCGGCGCCATCTGCGCGATGATGCCATCGCATTTTGCGAAACGGCGCGCAAACTGCGCCCCAATATCACATTTGGCGCAGATATCATTGCGGGTTTTCCAACCGAAACCGAGGCGCATTTTGCCAATTCGCTGAAACTGGTGGAGGAATGTGATTTAACCTGGCTGCATGTTTTCCCTTATTCCAGCCGAGAGGGCACGCCAGCGGCGAAAATGCCGGCAGTGAAAGGCCCAGATATAAAACACCGCGCCGCCAAATTACGCGCGCTTGGTTCGCAAAAAGTTGCGGCACATCTCAAAGCCCAATATGGCAAAACCCATGCAATCTTAATGGAAAACCCCTCAATGGGGCGCACCGAACAATTCACCGAAGTGGTGTTTTCAACACCGCAAGCCGAAGGGTGCATTATATCCGCAAAAATCATCGGCATGCGGAACCAACAGCTGGTCGCCTGATGACCCCCAGATGCACCGCGCTCAGATGACCCTGCCCATTCTATATAGTTTTCGGCGTTGCCCCTATGCCATCCGTGCCCGGCTTGCGCTGCAGATCTCTGCCATTTCTACAGACCTGCGCGAGATCGTTTTGCGCGACAAAGCGCCCGCTTTTTTATCCATTTCGCCTAGCCAAAGCGTACCCTGCCTGCAGCATGAAAATTTTGTGATTGATGAAAGCCTCGATATTATGATCTGGGCGTTAAGGCAAAATGACCCACAGGGCTGGCTAAAAATGCCCGATGCAGGCTATGCGCTGATTGAGCAGAATGACGGAGCGTTTAAAGCCGCATTAGACCGCACAAAATACCCCAACCGCTTTCCCCAAGATGATCCGCTAAAAAATCGCCAGATCGCCAGCGAATTTTTGCACCTCTTAAACGAGCAGCTGCAGGCAGGGTTCTTATTCGGGCCCACCGCAACTCTAGCAGATAGCGCGATATTGCCTTTCGTGCGTCAATTCGCCTTTATCAATAAACCCTGGTTCGACGCCCAGCCATGGCCCTATGTGCAACGCTGGCTAGAAGGTTTTCTAGGCTCTGATGCATTTCATCTTGTGATGCAAAAATATCCCAAATGGCAATACGGCGATCCCCCAACGCTGTTTCCAAGCCTGCAAAAGCACCACGTCTAAATAACCGGATATGGTTTAAAAAGTTTTGGTCCCAGCGGGCCGAAAAAAATAACCCAACGCGGTGTATCTACGCCTCTGGAGACGCTGACCTAATCTTGGCTGCCCAGACAGTAGGAAAAGTGCAAATAGCGCTGGAAAAGCAGTCAGCCGAGCGCTAGCTTGCAATCGACTGATCACGTAAAGGCAAATTTACAATGCAATTGATTTTCTCGGCCGCCTCGCCCTTTGCCCGCAAAGTCTATGCATTGATCCATGAAGCCGGACTGACAGAGAAAATCGCTTTAAAAACCGTGCAAACCACGGCCTTTAACAGCGCCGCAGATTTGAAAGCAGCAAACCCGCTCGCCAAACTGCCCACTTTGATCACCGAAGATAGCGGGGCATTGTTCGATAGCCGGGTGATTTGCCGCTACTTAGATGATTTTGCAGGCAGCAATTTATATCCCAAAGAAACTTTGTGGGATGTGCTGACCCTAGAGGCCTTAGCTGATGGCATAGCAGAATCGGCCGTTTCGATGGTCTATGAACTGCGCCTGCGCGCCGCGCATGAGCAATCGCACAGCTGGATCGAAGCCCAATGGGCAAAAGTTGAGCAAGCCCTTGATGCATTAAATGCCGGGGATTTCTCTGCGCTAGATGGGCCGCTGAATATGGGGCAATTGGCGTTGGCCTGCAGCTTAGGCTATCTTGATTTCCGCCATCAGGCGCGGGCTTGGCGCGATGGGCGCGACCAATTAAGCGCCTGGCATCACCGTTTTTCACAGCGTAAATCGATGCTTGATACCCAGCCTGACGGCTAATCCAAGCCGAGTGTAAGGCGCAGGCTGCCCCCAAAGCCGATCTAACCGCGCAAACCTGCGCCCTGCGAAAATTGCAGCCGCCCTAGCCTTGCAAAGATTTGACGTTTAATGCACCTTCCTCGCGCGCTTGCATCGCCAGAGCCGCCGCATAAGAGGCCGCAGCCGTGGTGTAATAGGGGATCTTATCGAAAAGCGCGACCGCACGGATATCACGACTATCCTCCACAGCTTGCGCCCCTTCGGTTGTGTTCATCACCAAAGAAATCTCTTCGTTTTTCAGCATATCAACGATATTCGGGCGTCCCTCATACATCTTGTTCACAACATCGCAGCTGATCTTATGCTCCGATAGGAAGGCCGCGGTGCCCCGCGTGGCGACCAAAGCGAACCCAAGCCCAACCAAGATCTGCGCTGTTTCCACCATCTGTTCGGTTTTATCAGCATCTTTGATCGACATAAACACGCGCGTGTCTTGCCCTGACTTGGGCCGTGGTAAATCCATACCAGCGCCCATCTGTGCCTTTAAAAATGCACGCGCAAAACTTTGATCCCAACCCATCACCTCACCGGTCGAGCGCATTTCGGGCCCCAAAATTGTATCTACACCGGGGAAGCGCGCAAACGGCATCACCGCTTCTTTGACGCTATACCAAGGCATATCGGGATCGGCCAAGGTCATTGGATCTGCGATCGGCACCGATTGTTCATAAGAAGCTTCGCCATAAGGCGCGCGCAGTGGAAAGTTTTCCATCGGCTCTCCCGCCATCAGACGCGCCGCAATTGAGGCAATGGCGCTATCGGTGGCTTTGGCCACAAATGGCACAGTGCGGCTGGCGCGCGGGTTAACTTCAATCAAATAAATCTCGCCATCTTTTACCGCGAATTGTATGTTCATCAGCCCCACAACACCCAGCGCCAGGGCTAAGGCCTGCGTTTGCTTTTTCAATTCCTCAATAATGTCAGAAGAAAGAGAATAGGGCGGCAAAGAACAGGCGCTATCGCCTGAATGCACGCCGGCTTCTTCGATATGCTGCATAATGCCCGCCACATGCACGGTAGTGCCGTCACAAAGCGCGTCCACATCACATTCAACAGCACCCGCCAAATAACTGTCAAGCAAGACAGGGCTATCGCCAGAGACCACGACCGCCTCTTTGATATAGCGTTCCAATTGTCCCATATCGCGCACGATTTCCATCGCCCGGCCGCCCAGCACGTAAGACGGACGGATCACCAAAGGAAACCCTAGCCCTTGGGCAATTTCAATCGCCTGTTCATTCGTGCTGGCAATGCCGTTCTTGGGTTGCTTTAGTCCCAGATCTTGCACCAGTTTTTGAAACCGCTCGCGATCTTCGGCCAAATCAATCGCATCCGGCGTGGTGCCCAAAATCGGAATACCTTCAGCGTCCAGCGCTTTGGCCAATTTCAAAGGGGTTTGCCCGCCAAACTGCACGATCACCCCGTGCAAAGTGCCCATTTCTTGTTCAACACGCAGAATTTCCATCACATGTTCGAATGTAAGCGGCTCAAAATATAGCCGGTCTGAGGTATCATAATCAGTAGAAACCGTTTCAGGATTACAATTCACCATGATGGTTTCATAGCCCGCATCGGTCAGTGCAAAGCAAGCATGACAACAGCAGTAATCAAATTCGATTCCCTGCCCAATACGGTTTGGGCCACCGCCCAAGATTACAACTTTTGAAGCCTCGGTCGGGCGCGCTTCACATTCCACATCGCCCATCATCGGGGCTTCATAGGTGGAATACATATAAGGAGTTTGGGCTTCAAATTCAGCCGCGCAGGTATCAATCCGCTTGAACACGGCCGTCACCCCCTTAGCATGGCGCAGCTGGCGTATTGCGGTTTCGCTCTTCCCCGTCAAATGGGCAAGACGGGCATCGGTAAAGCCGAACATTTTCAACTCGCGCAGAGCCTCTGTATCTTGCGGAAGCCCATTTGTCTTCACGGCTTCTTCCATATCAACGATTTCGCGGATCCGCGCCAAAAACCAAGGGTCAAATTTGGTGACGGCAAAAATTTCATCATCGCTCAACCCATGGCGCATCGCTTGCGCAATCGTGCGCATCCGATCCGGCGTTTGCAAACTGATCGCACGCACAACCGCAGCTTTTTCGGGTGCCCCTTCGATCTCAACCTCATCAAAACCGGTGAGACCGGTTTCCATAGACGCCAACGCTTTTTGCAACGATTCATGAATCGTGCGGCCGATTGCCATCGCTTCGCCGACAGATTTCATCGCTGTGGTCAGCGCGGGCTGCGAACCGGGAAATTTCTCAAAGGCAAAACGTGGAATTTTGGTTACAACGTAATCGATTGTCGGCTCAAAGCTTGCAGGCGTTACGCGGGTGATATCATTGTCCAGCTCGTCGAGCGTATAGCCAATCGCCAGTTTGGCGGCAATTTTTGCAATTGGAAACCCGGTTGCTTTAGAGGCCAGCGCAGACGAGCGAGACACGCGCGGGTTCATTTCAATCACCACCATGCGGCCATCTTCGGGATTGATCGCCCATTGCACGTTCGAGCCGCCAGTCTCCACCCCAATTTCGCGTAACACGGCGATCGAATGGTTCCGCATGATTTGATATTCTTTATCCGTCAACGTCAGCGCTGGCGCTACGGTGATCGAATCGCCCGTATGCACGCCCATCGGATCCACATTTTCAATCGAACAAACGATAATGGCGTTATCCGCTGTGTCGCGAACCACTTCCATTTCATATTCTTTCCAACCCAGAAGCGATTCATCCACCAAAATCTGGTTCACCGGCGAAGCATCCATGCCCGTGCGGCAATAATATTCAAAATCATCGCGGTTATAGGCCACGCCGCCGCCTGTTCCGCCCAACGTAAAGGCTGGGCGAATGATCGCGGGCAATCCAATTTCATCCCAGGCCTCACTGGCCATGCGAAAGCCGGCGTTCAAATCGGTTTTACCTTCGGCATCTTTCGGCGCGGTAATAATCGTGGCTTTGGGGTTTTCGATCCCCAACCGATCCATCGCTTCGCGAAATAATTTACGATCTTCAGCCATTTCAATCGCATCACGCTTCGCGCCGATCATTTCAACGTTGAATTTGTCTAAAACGCCCATTTCCTCTAGCGCCAAAGAAGTGTTCAACGCAGTCTGTCCACCCATCGTGGGCAATAACGCGTCGGGGCGTTCTTTTTCGATTATCTTAGCAACCACATCTGGGGTGATCGGTTCGATATATGTGGCATCCGCCAAGCCCGGATCCGTCATAATCGTGGCCGGATTGGAATTGACCAAAATCACCCGATACCCTTCTTCTCGCAACGCTTTACAGGCCTGCGCCCCTGAATAGTCAAATTCACAAGCTTGTCCGATAACAATAGGACCGGCTCCGATGATCATGATCGATGAAATATCGGTTCTTTTGGGCATTATAAAACCTTTGATAAAGCGGCGAAACAGCCGAGCGCTGCCAAGCAAGACGCGGCAAATTGTTGTGGGTTATAAAGATCACGCTGCAAGGTGCAAGTGCCTAGGCAAAAATACCATTATTTGCAGTAAAAGTGTCTGTCTTCTTTGGTAAACTGGCCCTATGAGGAACGGAAGAATAGCAGCGGACCTGACATGAAGATTCGGTTTGACACAGGCGATGCGCAACAACCGCGCAGTTTTGACCACCCGATCAGGGTGATTTGCGCTGCCTCCCCCTCAGCGCTGCCAAACGCGCTGGCAGCTTTGGATGCCGCGCTTTCACAAGGGCATTGGATCGCGGGCTATGCCAGCTATGAAATGGGCTATGCGCTCGAGCCGCGCCTAAACGCGGCAATGCCGGAAAAGCGGCAATGGCCTTTGCTGTGTTTCGGCGTTTACAAAGGCCCAACAGCGCGGCGACCCGTCTCAACCACAGCCCACCGGGCCGCGCAGCTTGGCGCCTTTACGCCGCAATGGCAGTTTGACGAGTATGAAAAGGCCTTTACCACCGTCCAACGTTATATCGCTGCGGGGGATATTTATCAGGCCAATCTTACCTTCGGGCTAACAGCGGAATTCCAAGGATCGGTTGCGCGTTTGTTTGACGATCTCAGCGCTTACCAAGCGGTAAAACACGGCGCCTTGGTCGAACAAGAGGATGGCCGGGCGATCATATCGCGGTCTCCAGAATTATTTTTTCGCACAGACGCGTCAGGGCAGATCGAAACCCGCCCGATGAAAGGCACACAGCCGCGCGGCATCACGAAACCTGAAGACCAGAAACGGCTAAACTATCTGCAATCTGACCCGAAAAATCGCGCAGAAAACCTGATGATTGTAGACCTTCTGCGCAATGATATTTCGCGCATTTGCGAGACAGGATCGGTGAAAGTGCCTTCGCTTTATCGCTTGGAAACCTATGCCACCGTTCATCAGATGACCTCGCAAGTTTTGGGTCAATTGCGCAAAGACCAAACACTGTCTGATATTTTCAAGGCGTTGTTTCCGTGTGGCTCTATCACCGGTGCGCCAAAATTGCGGGCGATGCAAATTTTGCGGGATTTGGAGCCCGAGCCGCGTGAAATTTATTGTGGCACGATCGGCTGGGCCGCGCCGGATGGCAGCTCTGAGTTCAACGTTGCGATCCGCAGCCTGATGATCGATAACCAAAGCGTTCAATTAAACGTTGGCGGCGGCGTGGTCTATGACAGCGATGCCGCCTCAGAATATGAGGAAGCTCTGTGGAAAGCCCGCTTCGCAACCACATTCCAAAAAACTGCCGATTGATTGAAACCCTGCGGATTGATCCGCAGCGCGGGGCGGTGGATATAAAACGGCATTTAGACCGCATGTGCCTAAGCGCGCAAAAATTGGGGTTTGTTTTTCAGCGCGGCTTCATCACCGAAAAACTTCAAACAATCAAAACCACCAAAGTCTTGCGATGCCGGCTTACCATTGACCAAGCCGGAGCCGTTGAAATAACCCAGGCGCCGCTTGCCCCCACGCAGCCCGAATGGCAGGTTGCCATCAGCGCGCAGCGGTTAACTTCCTATGATCCCTGGCTGCGCCATAAAACCACCCAACGCCAGATCTATGATGACGCTCGCGCTGCGCTGCCACCCCATATCGATGAGATGATCTTTTTCAACGAAAAAAATCATCTCTGTGAGGGCACGATCACCAATGTTTTTCTGCAGCTTAAAACCGGAGAATGGGTGACGCCCCCAATCAGCAGCGGGTGCTTGCCCGGCGTGTTACGAGCCCGCAAACTGGCAAAACGTCAAGTGCGGGCAAAAATAATCACCGCTAAAGATTTGGAAAATTGCCAGTCGTTTTGGCTTGGCAACGCGCTTAGAGGCGAAATCAAAGGCAAACTGCTTCTGGGATGACTTGACATCAGCCCCACAACCCTGTGTATCGGCACAAGAATTGATCTTTGCTTGGAAAGGCCAAAGCCATGCACGTCTATCGCAGCCATACATGCGCCGACCTGAATAAATCAAATGTCGGAGAGACCGTGCGTCTTTCAGGCTGGGTGCACCGCGTGCGTGATCATGGTGGGTTGCTGTTTATCGATCTGCGCGATCATTATGGCATCACGCAGGTGATGGCGGACCCGGACAGCCCCGTGTTTGCAGAAATTGAAAAGCTGCGCAGCGAATGGTGTATCCGCATTGATGGCAATGTCATGCTGCGCGATGAAAGTCTGATCAACGCCAAAATTCCCACGGGTGAGGTTGAGGTATTTATTCGCGATCTGGAAGTTTTGGGGCAAGCTGAAGAGCTGCCGCTGATGGTCTTTGGCGAGCAAGATTATCCTGAAGAAACGCGCCTGCGCTACCGCTATTTGGATCTGCGCCGTCAAAAGTTGCAAGACAATATGAAGCTGCGCTCAGACGTGGTGGCCAGTATCCGACGCAAAATGTGGGACCGTAATTTCCGCGAATATCAGACCCCGATCATCACAGCCTCAAGCCCGGAAGGCGCGCGCGATTTTCTGGTGCCAAGCCGACTGCACCCGGGCAAGTTCTATGCATTGCCGCAGGCGCCCCAACAGTTCAAACAACTGATCATGGTCTCGGGCTTTGACAAATATTTTCAAATTGCCCCCTGCTTTCGCGATGAAGATCCGCGGGCGGATCGCTCTCCAACTGATTTCTATCAACTTGATCTTGAGATGTCATTTGTCACGCAACAGGATGTGTTTGACACGATTCAACCTGTTTTACGTTCGGTTTTTGAAGATTTTGGCGGCGGGCGCACGGTCGATGCCGATTGGCCTCAAATCTCTTATCGCGATGCAGCGCTTTGGTATGGCTCGGATAAGCCAGATCTGCGCAACCCGATCAAAATGCAGCGCGTTTCTGATCATTTCCGCGGGTCGGGCTTTGCAATTTTTGCAAAATTATTGGAACAAGAGGGCACTGAAATTCGCGCCATCCCCGCACCCGGGGGCGGCAGCCGCAAGTTTTGTGATCGAATGAATGCATTTGCGCAAAAAGAAGGCTTGCCTGGCATGGGCTATATTTTCTGGCGCAGCGGCGAAAACGGCATGGAAGCGGCGGGGCCTTTGGCCAAAAATATCGGGCCAGAGCGCACAGAAGCGATCCGGCAGCAGCTTGGCCTGGATGTGGGGGATGCTGCGTTTTTCTTGGGCGGAAAACCAAAAACCTTCGAGGCGGTTGCAGGCCGCGCCCGCAACGTAATTGGCGAAGAGCTTAATCTAACCGATAAAAATCGCTTCGCCTTTGCTTGGATTGTTGATTTTCCGATTTACGAACAGGATGCGGAAACCGGTAAAATCGATTTTGAACATAATCCATTTTCGATGCCGCAAGGCGGTATGGAGGCGCTTGAGGGTGATCCTCTTGCGGTTTTGGGCTACCAATATGATCTGTCTTGCAACGGGTATGAATTGGTTTCTGGCGCGATCCGAAACCACAAACCCGAAATCATGTTCAAAGCCTTTGAAATCGCCGGCTATGATGAAAGCGAAGTGCGCAAAAGATTTGGCGGCATGGTCAACGCGTTCCAATTTGGCGCACCGCCGCATGGTGGATGCGCCGCCGGGATTGACCGTATCGTGATGCTGCTGGCCGATGAGGCAAATATCCGCGAAGTGATCATGTTCCCCATGAACCAACGCGCCGAAGACCTTATGATGGACGCGCCAAGTCAGCCGATGGCAGATCAATTGATGGAGCTGAACCTGCGAGTCATCCCGCAAGACTAAAGCGGCAGAAGCGCCATCAATATGCAGCGCACGATGTTAACAATCGTGGTTTATAGAATTGCGATCTGGCCAATGCGGTGTTCAATTTTTGCGCAGAGCTGATCAATATCGCCGGTTTTTATGGCCTCTCGCATAAAATCATCGCCGCTGGCCGCGCACACCCCTGCTAAAAAACTGCGAATAAAGCCTTCTTCCTTGGTAGAGGGGTAATCTTTCAAACTGATCAGCGCCTGCACTAAATCATCGCGAAAGGTAATCAAATCAGGCGTGACCGGCGCATCTTGCAAAACAATCGGGCCTTTGGGTTTCTGCTCGATGGGCAAAAGCTGCAAAATCGTTGATTGAAAGCAAGAGAGGTTTTCAAAAGGTTTTGCAAGAAATCCATCCGCGCCCGCTTGCAAGCTTTGATGATGCATCAGATCATCCCCGCTGGTGCCCAAAATCACACCAATGCGCGGAGATGCGCCCGCCAATTCTGATATCAACTGAAGGCCGGATCCATCCGGCAAACCAACGTCGATAATGACGATTGTGGGGAAGTAAACGTTCAAATGCCGGCGCGCCGCCGCCAAACTATCCGCTCGGCGCAATCGCGCACCGCTGTGCAAACACATCAAACGCGCCGCTTCACAGATAAAACGGCTATCTTCGACAATCAGAACTGTTTTTCCGATTAAGGGCCGAGTGTTGCGCCCCATTGGCGTCAGTTCTACCAGATCCAATGAATTCATGCACGCCTCCTGCGATTCTGAAACCATCCTGCCTCAGGGTGGCTAATAAGCGGTTAATTCAAGTCAGAACGCGCGGGCGGCTCTTGCACCGCCGCCACTCTCAGCGCATAAGGTTGCGCAATCGATAGGAGAGCTCAGATGATCGGACGCCTCAATCATGTGGCCATCGCCGTCCCCGACTTAGAACGCGCTGCAGAGCAATATCGCAGCACCCTAGGGGCTGAGGTTGGCCCCGCCCAAGATGAGCCTGATCATGGCGTCACCGTGGTATTCATCACGCTGCCAAACACCAAGATCGAGCTGCTTTATCCTTTGGGGGAAACCAGCCCTATTCAAAGCTTTCTTGATAAAAACCCAAGCGGCGGAATCCACCATATCTGTTATGAGGTGGACGATATTAGAAAAGCCCGCGACCAACTTATTGAGGCTGGCAGCCGGGTTTTGGGCAAAGGCGAGCCAAAAATCGGCGCGCATGGAAAACCTGTGCTGTTTTTACATCCCAAGGACTTCAACGGCACCTTGATTGAACTTGAACAAGTGTAGCGAATAGGAAACCGAACATGTCTATAACCTCTGCGCTGGTTCTCTTTGCCGTTCTGTGGTTTTTAACCTTTCTGGTTGTGATCCCCATTCGCCTCAAAACGCAGGGCGATGTTGGCACGGTCGTGCCAGGTACGCATGCCGGAGCGCCGGAAGATCACAATTTGAAAAAGAAGGCTTGGATTACCACAGCGATCGCCGCGGTGCTTTGGGCCGTGATTACATCGATCATCTTATCGGGCGCGATCACCATACGTGATCTGGATGTGTTCAACCGGATGGGCCCTGCCACGACAAAAGAAAGCCCGGCTGATCAATAACAGCGCGATGCGCGGCGTTACTTAAGACAAACCACGCCCGCGCAGGGCGCCTAGCAATGTTGATGTAAAGAACAACGCCGCCGCGCAGCAAATAATGCTGGGGCCGGTTGGTGTATCCCAATGCAATGAGGCCGCAAGACCGCCAAGCGTTGCACAAGCACCAAACGCCGCCGCGATCAACGCCATCGCTTCGGGTGTATTTGCAAAATTACGCGCCGCAGCTGCTGGAATAATCAACAAAGCCGCGATGAGGATGGCCCCGACAATTTGAATGCCCAACGCCACAATAAGGGCCAAGGCCAGGGTCAATACCAATTGCTCACGCTTGGGGTTAATCCCTTCAGCCTGCGCCAAATCGCGGTTCAAAGTGCAGGTCAGCAAGGCCGACCAGCGCCACCCCAGCAACCCGACCACGAGGAAAAGACCAAGGCCGATCCACAGAAAATCGGACCAAGCAACCGATAGAATATCCCCGAAAAGATAGGCCATCAGATCGATCCGCACATCCGAGAAAAACGACACCGTCACCAAGCCCAAAGCCAACGTTGAATGCGCCATCACCCCAAGCAACGTATCTAATGTTTGACCGCGGGCCTGCAGCGCAGAAATCGCCAGCGCCATTGCAAGCGCAATCAGCAAAACGCCAATAAACACCGGCAGTGCAAACGCCAAAGACAGGGCCACACCCAAGATTGAGGCATGCGCTGTGGCATCGCCGAAATACGCCATCCGCCGCCAAACCACAAAACAGCCAAGCGGCGCAGCCGCCAAAGACAATGCCACACCCGCCAAGATCGCCCTTGCCAAAAAAGCGTCAAACATCTCCATCAGGCCAGCTCTTTGGCACTGGCATCGGGCGCAACCCTTGGCGCCGTAACTGTCGCAGCCGGCCCGCGCGGGTGATCATTATGGTGATGATCGTGGTGATCGTCATGGTCATGGTCATGATCGTGCTCATGGCGGTAAAGCGCCATCGCACCATCTGTTGAGGCCCCAAAGAGCGTTTGATATTCAGGGCTCGAGGCAACCTGCTCTGGGCTTCCTTGGCAGCAGACATGCCCGTTCAAACAAATCACCCGATCAGAGGCCGCCATCACAACGTGCAAATCATGGCTCACCAACAGCACTGCGCAGCCAGTATTTTGCCGCACCGTTTCTATTTGCCGATAAAAAGCAGCTGCTCCAGAATGATCCAAACCTTGCGTCGGCTCATCCAAAATTAACAGCTGCGGGCGGCATAACAGCGCGCGCGCCAATAAAACGCGCTGAAATTGTCCACCAGACAGCTGTGATAACTGCGCCTGCGAAACATGCCCCAGCCCCGCCTGCGCCGCCGCCGCCTCAAGATCTTTGGCCGGCACCCGGCGTGGCAGCGCCATAAACCGGCTGACAGTCAGCGGTAAGGTCGCATCGATATGAAGCTTTTGCGGCACATAGCCAATGCGCAAGCCAGCTTGCCGGGTTAAAGCGCCTTTCAGCGGAGTTATTGAGCCAATAAGGCTGCGCAGCAAGGTGGTTTTTCCTGACCCGTTGGGGCCAATAACAGTGAGGATTTCGGCCGATGAAATGCTTAGATCAACGTTTTGCAGAACCGTTCGGCCATTCAACGCAACGCTCAGGTTTTTTGCCGTAATCAAGCTCATTCCGGTTGATCAGTCAGACAATTTGGACAAATTCCTTCGGCTTCGATCACCGCTTTTTCGATTACAAACCCTGCAGAGTTCGCCACATCGCTTAACGGGCCGCGGGTTTCATCCACGCGCGTTTCGGCAACCGACGCGCAGCGCCGACAAATCAAAAACGCTGGCGAGTGGTGCAACCCAAGATGCGCGCAAGCAATAAAGGCGTTCAGCTTTTCAATTTTATGCGCAAAGCCGCGCGCCACCAAAAAATCAAGCGCCCGATAGGCCACCGGCGGCTGATGCTTAAAGCCATCTTCGCGCAACTGATCCAGTATTTGATACGCCCCCATCGCCCGATGCGCCTGCAAGAGCAACTCTAACACCCGCTTTCGCACTGGGGTGAATTGAACGCCCTCTTCAACGCAAAGCGCGTCCGCGCGGGCCACCCCCTCGCTGATACAGGCGGCATGATCGTGTTTGTGGAATCCTAAATTCATCCTGCCTGTGTACTAAAGTAATTTGCGCATTCCAATGCCAATTCCTCTTGATATGTTATCCTATAACAAATAAAGAGTGAACGATGTTATAATATTACAAAGAAAGACTCCTATGCGCCGATTACCAATTTTAGCCACCGCTCTGCTTGTCAGCGCTAGCGGAGTGCGGGCAGATGTGCCGAATATCGTCGTGGATATCCCACCAGTTTTCAGCCTTGTCAGCAGCGTGATGCAGGGCGTAGGCACGCCAAAGCTTCTGCTGCGTGGCAATGATTCTCCGCATAATTTCGCGCTACGCCCTTCGCAAAGGCGCGACCTTGGACAGGCTGATATTATTTTTTGGATTGGTGAAGGGTTAACCCCTTGGTTGGAAAAGGCGCAAGCCTCTCTTGCACAGGCGCCTATCGCGGTGGCCTTAGGCGAACAAGCGGGCGTGGTTCAATTATCATTTCGCAAAGGGGCCCTGTTTGAAAACCAAGGCGAACATGACGAACATGACGAACATGACGAACATGACGAACATGACGAACATGACGAACATGAC
>ERZ1049444.1760-NODE-1760-length-15576-cov-4.310611_pt1 | contig 15576 bp, 13 predicted proteins | sample MGYA00383101_ERZ1049444 | MGnify/ENA primary metagenome ERZ1049444 (study PRJEB29581, sample SAMEA5548371) | metagenome | biome: marine; feature: coastal; material: water | depth 50 m | study: Short-term variability in the microbial, nano- and picoplankton...
GAGGTTATTAATTCCTAGAGACTTAATTTCACATGCTAAAATCAACAAAAAAGTTGTTATTTCTTCAGCGGTAAATATTCTCGAGATCTGGGATAAAGATTTATATGAAGCATCAATTGATGAGGCAACAATTGATTTTGGTTTATTAGCCGAAGAAGTAATGGGAGAGAATAATGGAGATGTATCATAAACCAGTTCTTCTTGATTCATCAATAAATGGCTTAGCTGTCAAGTCAGATGGTATTTATGTTGATGTTACATTTGGAGGAGGAGGCCATAGTAAAGCTATTTTGGAAAAATTATCTAACAAGGGAAAACTCATTGCTTTTGATCAGGATGATGAAGCTATGCTAAATAAAATAAATGATGATAGAATATTATTTATTTCTTCAAACTTTAGGTACCTAAATAAATTCTTGAAATTAAATAAAATAAATAAAGTTGATGGTATTTTAGCAGACTTTGGAGTTTCTTCTCATCAATTTGATTCTAAAGAAAGAGGTTTTTCAACTAGGCTTAATGGCCCACTCGATATGAGAATGGATAAGGATCAAAGCCTATCTGCTTCTATTATTGTTAACAAATATTCAGAAGCAGAGTTAGAAAAGTTATTTAAGAATTATGGGGAATTGAGAAAATCAAAGCAATTGGCCGCGGTTATTGGTGTCCAACGGTCAATTGCTCCCATAATATCTACAGGAGACTTAAGAAGAGTGGTCGAGTCAATATTTCCAGAAAGATTTTTAAATAAAACATTGGCACAACTTTTCCAGGCCTTAAGAATAGAAGTGAACCATGAATTAGACGTCATTAAAGATTTTCTAAACCAAACAGCCGAATCATTGATTCCGGGAGGTAGATTAGTTTGTATATCCTATCATTCTTTAGAAGATCGCTTAGTAAAACGATTTATAAGAGAAGGGAAATTTGAAGGTGAAGCTCCTAAAGATATTTTTGGAAATACAAATTTACCATTCAAAAAAATAGGAGGAGTTCAAATACCTTCATTAAATGAAATAAATAAAAATAATAGGTCTAGGAGTGCTAAGCTTCGGGTAGCTGAAAGAATATTTAATTAAAAAAATGATTAAAAAAATAGTTTCTTTTTTGAAAATGGAATTTTTGATTAAAGAAGATTCTTTTAAGAATTGGAGAATGATTTTATTTTTCTCAATTCTAGCTTTAATAATGATATCAAGTGGTCACTCTGCTGACAATAAGGTTTTTAAAATTGCAAATTTAAATGAGCAGATAAAAGCATTAAAAAGTGAATTTATTGAACAAAGGACTTATTTGATGAAATTAAAAATGGAGTCTAATATTGTTAATGTGCTCTCTGATAAGGGTATATTTTCTTCTAAAACTCCGCAAACAAAAATTATTGTAACAAAATGAACTTGAAAGACCATAAATTTAATTTTCGTTTTTACTTTGTTATATCTACCCTAGTTTTATTATCCATCATACTTTGTTCTAAACTTATTTATATTCAGACAGTTGAAGGGGAGAAATACAATAAAATCGCTGAAGAAAGAACACTTAAAAATGTTGTTGTAAAACCCATTCCGGGAAACATATATTCTGATGATCAGAGTTTATTAGCAACATCTGTAGCTAAATATGAATTAAGATGGGACTCTAAGGTCGTGTCAAGCCAAAATTATAAAAAATACAAAGAAAAATTAGCTATTGGAATATCGATAATAACATCTAAAAACCTTTTGAAAATCAAAAACGATTTAGAAGCAGCTAAATTAAGCGGTAATCGTTACTGGTTGGTTGGAAAAAATTTAAGCTATTCTCAGCAAAAAGCTTTAAAAAACTTACCTCTTTTTAATTTACCTTCATACAAGGGAGGATTAATAATTGAGCAAAAAGTAACACGAGAGAGACCACTCGGAAAAATTGCAGAACGAACAATAGGTTATAAACGTCAAGATCCAGACGGAACATTTGTTAGAGTAGGTCTCGAAGGGGCTTATGGGAGTTTATTGGAAGGAAAAGAAGGCTATAGATTGAAACGAAAAATAGCTAATGGTAAATGGAAATCAATTAATAATACAAACGAAAAAGAACCAACAGAAGGATATGATATATATACTACTATTAATATAAATTTTCAAGACATAGCCCATAATTCACTTTTAGAACAATTGGAGAAATATGAGGCTGAATATGGAACAGTTATAGTAATGGAAGTAGAAACTGGGGCAATTAAGGCTATTTCGAATTTAGGAATAACATCTAATAAAACTTATTTTGAAAAATTAAATTATGCTGTTGGAACTGCTCATGAACCCGGATCAACTTTTAAGTTAATGAGTATTATTGCCGCATTAGAGGATGGGGTTGTAAAGCCATCAGACATAATTGACACAGGAAATGGAGAAAGAATTATATATGGCAAAAAGGTAAAAGATTCGAGAAAAGGAGGTTATGGCAAAATATCAGCATCTAAGGTTTTTGAAGTTTCTTCTAATACAGGAATTGTTAAAATCATATATGACAACTATAAGGATAAGCCTAAACAATTTGTAGATCGAATCTATAACATGGGACTTCATAAATTATTGAATATTCCAATAAAAGGGGAGGCATTACCAAAAATTCCTTATCCAACAGATAAGGAATGGAGTGGAATTAGTCTACCATGGATGGCTTGGGGATACGGTGTTTCAACAACTCCATTACAAACACTTACTTTTTATAATGCTATAGCTAATAATGGTATAATGGTTAAGCCTAATTTTATAGATAAAATTGGTCGATTAGGCGGAAAAGCCCATATTGAATTTTCAAAGGAGGTATTGAACCCTTCTGTTTGCTCAGAAAGAACACTTTTAGCTGTTAAGAAAATGCTATTTAATGTTGTAGATAAAGAATGGGGCACTGCAAATAATATAAAAGATAGCAATTTTACAATTGCTGGAAAGACAGGTACAACGCAAACTGATTATACAACTAATACAACCGAATATATTTCAAGCTTCGTCGGCTATTTTCCTGCTGAAAAACCTAAATATTCTTGTATAGTTGTAATAAATAAACCAAATAAGTCTAAAGGATATTATGGTGCCCAAGTAGCAGCACCTGTATTTAAAAAAATAGTAAAGAAGATTTATACGGGAATTCCTAAAGAAGTAATAGTCTCTATTTCAAACTTAAAAAATTCAAGAAACATTTTACCTGAAATAAAAAATACCCTTCCAAATTTGATTGGACTTGAGCCAATGGACGCGTTAGCTATCCTTGAAAAGAAGAATATAAAAGTAAATATAAAAGGAAATAGAGGGAAAATAAAAAATCAGTCGGTAATGCCTGGAACACTTTTAGATAAAATTAAAACTATTGATTTAAATCTATGATAAAATCATTGAAAGACATATTATACAAGGTTTCAATAGTTGCAATGTCAGGCCCGTCAAATCAAAAAATATCTAATATTGAAGTTGATTCAAGAAAGGTTAAAAAAAATAATTTATTTGTTGCTTTATCAGGAATTAAATCGGATGGACATTTATATATTAATGAATCAATTGAAAATGGAGCTATAGCGATAGTATGTTTAAAATTTCCAAAAAAAATACAAACATCATATACTTATATTAAAGTTAAAAATACAACTAAAGCACTTGCTATAATTTCTGGAAATTTTTACGATCATCCATCAAACAAAATAAAATTGGTTGGAATTACTGGAACAAATGGAAAGACTACAATATCTAACCTATTATTTGAGCTTTTTAATAATCAAAATAAGAAAGCAGGTTTGATTTCAACTATTAATATAAAATATGATACAAATGAGTTTCCCACTAAGTATACAACTCCTAACATAATCACTACCAATTATTTTTTATCAGAAATGGTTAAGAAAAAGGTTAAGTATTGCTTTATGGAGGTTTCATCTCATGGTATTTCTCAGGGAAGAATAGATGAACTGAGTTTTTCAGGTGCTGTTTTTACTAATTTAACTCATGACCATCTTGATTATCATAAAGATTTTAAAAACTATAGAAATGTTAAAAAACTTTTTTTCGATAGACTTCCAAAATCTGCATTTTCTTTAGTAAACAATGATGATAAAAATGCATCATTTATGATACAAAATAGTATTTCAAATAAATCAGGATATGCAATGAACAATTTTGCAGATTTTAATGTTAAAGTTTTAGAATGTGAATTTAATGGAATGCTTATCAAGATAAACAACAATGAAGTATGGACAAGTCTGCTTGGAAATTTTAATGCTTCAAATTTATTAGCGGTATATAGTGTTGCTATTTTATTAGGCTTATCAGAGTCTGACACTTTAAGGAGTATTAGTATGTTGAAAAATGTTCCTGGTCGTTTTCAAACATTTCAATTTGATAAAAAGGGATTAGTAATAATAGATTACGCACATACTCCAAATGCACTAGAAAATGTAATCGATACAATAAATCAAATTAGAACTAAAAATGAAAGTTTAATTACTATAATAGGGTGTGGAGGTAATAGAGACAAAAAGAAGAGATATGAAATGGGAAGAATTGCATCTCAGAAAAGTGATAAAGTTATTTTTACTTCTGATAATCCAAGAAATGAAAGACCAAATGACATTATAGATCAAATGGTTGAAGGAGTTAGGCCTGAAGATTATCACAAAATTTTAAATATTGAGGAACGCGAAATGGCAATCAAAACTTCTAAACATATTTCAAATCAATCAGATATTATTCTAATTGCTGGAAAAGGACATGAAGCTTATCAAGAAATAAATGATTCTCAAATTCCATTTGATGATTTTTTGATAGCTAAAAAATATTTTAAAAATTAAAATTAATTATATGCTGTATTATTTTTTCGAATTCCTTGAGCATAAATATCAATTTCCAGGATCTGGATTGTATCAGTTTTTGTCTTTTCGAGCAGCAGTTGCTATGATTATTTCTTTGACTTTTTCTTTAGTTTTTGGTCAAAGAATAATTAACTATTTGTCTAAGTTACAAATAGGAGAGTCAGTTCGAGATTTAGGATTGGACGGGCAAAAAGAAAAGACAGGAACACCTACTATGGGAGGTTTAATAATTATTTTTTCAACAATTATTCCTGTTATTCTTCTAGCTAAATTAGAAAACATATACATCATTATTCTTTTAATAACTTCTTTATGGATGGGCTTGATTGGCGGTATAGATGATTATATAAAGGTTTTTAAAAAAAACAAAGATGGACTTAAGGGATGGTTTAAAATAATTGGTCAAATTATTCTCGGAATTTTTATTGGATCTATTTTATATTTTCATTCTGATATAACTGTCCGTCAAAAGTTTAAAGCCTCTGATATAGCAATAGTTAAAACAGAAACTCCTTTTGCTCCTGCAGAAAAAGCTTTTGTAACTAATACTCCTCTAATAAAAGACAATGCATTTAATTATTCTAATTTGATTACGTGGATTGATAATAGCTTGATTAATTACACATGGATGATTTTTATTCCAATAGTTATATTTATAATAACTGCCGTATCTAATGCAGCTAATTTGACTGATGGATTAGACGGCCTAAGCGCTGGAAGTTCTGCTATAATTGTTTTTGTATTAGGAATATTTGCGTGGATATCAGGTAATTTTGTTTTTGCTGATTATTTAAATATCATGTACATTCCACAAGTTGGTGAAATAACAATTTTCATATCAGCTTTTTTAGGAGGATTAATTGGTTTTTTATGGTATAACACATACCCTGCTGTTGTTTTTATGGGAGATACTGGTAGTTTAACAATTGGAGCTCTTATAGCAGTTATAGCATTAATCGTTAGGAAAGAGTTATTAATTCCATTATTATGCGGAATTTTTTTAATTGAAACACTTTCTGTATTAATCCAAGTCAGTTATTTCAAGTATACTAAACGAAAAACTGGTAAGGGTAAAAGAGTGTTTTTAATGTCACCACTACACCACCATTTTCAAAAAAAAGGATTCCACGAGAGTAAGATTGTTACGAGATTTTGGATTTTGGGGATTTTATTTGCAATTCTAACTATAGTAACATTAAAAATAAGATAGATGAAAAACAAGTGTGTTATTTTAGGATCAGGAATTAGTGGAGTTGGAACAGCACAGTTGGCAATTAAAGAAGGATTTAGTGTTTTTGTATCCGATTCAGGTCCAATTAAAAGTGATATAAAAGATAAATTTAAAAATTGGGGGGTTTCTTGGGAAGAAAATGTACAAAAATCAAGTTTTTTAAAAAATGCAGATTGGATAATGAAAAGCCCAGGAATATCTAATTCTTCTTCTTCAGTTTTAAATGCAAATAAATTAGGAATTCCAATTTTATCAGAAATAGAGTTTGCTTCAAGATTCACAAACGCAAAAATTATTGGAATAACAGGAAGTAATGGAAAAACTACTACCACAGAACTAACTTATCATATATTAAAAAATTCTGGATTAAATGTAGGTATAGCAGGAAATATCGGAAAAAGTTTTGCTCAACAAGTTGCAGAAAACTCTTTTGAAATTTATGTTTTGGAATTAAGTAGTTTTCAGTTAGAAGATATTATTGATTTTGCTCCTGATGTTGCAGTAATAACTAATATTACTCCAGATCATTTAGATCGCTATAATAATAATTTTAATGACTATATAAAGTCTAAACTCAGAATAACTTTAAATCAAACTAATGATCAATTTTTGCTTTTAAATTCAAATGATCCAGTTTTAATTAAAGCAGTTGAACAAGAATCAATTGAAGCTCAAAAACATTTATTTGGGTTTAATATAGAAGGGGGCTCAACAACCTCATTAAAAAATAACAGAATAATTATTGAATATAAAAACGTTAACACTATGATTTCAGCTAATACATTTCAGCTTAAGGGAAGACACAATTTACTTAATGCAATGGCCGCTTCTACAATTGCATCCATATTTAGATTGAATAAAAAAAGTATTCGTGAAAGCTTATCAAATTTTAGAGGATTGCCTCACCGCCTTGAACATGTTTTAAAGATCCAAGATGTGAATTATATAAATGATTCTAAGGCAACAAATGTTAATGCAACTTTTTATGCTTTAGAAACATTAAATACTAAAGGAATTTGGATTGCTGGAGGGGTTGATAAAGGAAATAACTATGAGCAACTATTACCTTTAGTTAGGGAGAAAATTAAGGCGATTATCTGTTTAGGAAAAAATAATCAAAGATTGATTGAAGTTTTTTATGAAGTAACAAATATTATGGTTGAAACACAATCGATTGAAGAAGCTGTAAAAATAGCTCACAACCTTTCCAAAAAAAAGGAAACAGTTTTATTATCACCAGCTTGCGCTAGTTTTGATTTATTTGAAAGTTATGAAGATCGTGGAAATCAGTTTAAAAATGCAGTAAGAAATTTATGAGTTTAACTTCGAGAAATTATTGGATTAAAGGAGACCGTGTTTTATGGTGTATTATATCATTATTAGCAATATTTTCCTTTTTGCCAGTTTTTAGTGCAAGCTCAAATCTTGCTTATGTAATTGGAAAAGGAACACCCATAGGATACTTGATTAAACATTTTGTAATAATGTCATTTGGATTTTCACTTTTATTTGCTGTTCATAAAATTCCATATACATACTTTAAAGGAATTTCTGTTTTAATGATGCCAGTTGTTTTTATTTTACTGATTTACACTGCTTCACAAGAAAATGTAATTAGTGGAGCAAATGCAAATAGATGGATAGAGATTCCTATAATTGGTTTTAGTTTTCAAACCTCTACACTTGCATCTATAATTCTAATGATTTATGTGGCTCATTATATGTCAAAATCTGATAATAATTATTTAAAGTTTAAAAGGTCTTTTTGGTTATTATGGATCCCTATTATTTCTATTATAATGCTAATATTTCCTTCAAATTTTTCAACTGCAGCGATACTTTTTTTTATGGTTATGGTTCAAATGTTCATTGGCGGTTATCCATCAAAGTTTCTTATTTACATATTAGGTTTTGGATTGATAATTGTTTTTATATTTTTTTTATCAGCTAAAGTATTTCCTGAAGTTATTCCAAATAGAATTGACACATGGACTAGTAGGATTGAAAATTTTAGATCTGGAAATGCAGATGGAAATTATCAAATTGAACGAGCTAAAATTGCAATTGCTACAGGTGGAGTATATGGGCAGGGTGCTGGAAAAAGTATAATGAAAAATTTTCTTCCACAAAGCTCATCGGATTTTATATATGCTATAATTGTTGAAGAATATGGTCTTATAGGAGGTATAATTTTAATTTTATTATATATACTTCTCCTTTTTAGGATAGTTGTTATCGTTCATAAAACTTCAAATTTATTTGGAAAACTTTTAGTTTTGGGCTTAGGAATTCCAATAGTTTTTCAAGCATTTATAAATATAGGTGTTACTCTCCAGCTTTTTCCTGTAACTGGCCAAACGCTTCCTTTGGTTAGTAGCGGAGGCACTTCAGCTTGGATGACATTTGTAGCATTAGGTATTATTTTGAGCGTGAGTAGTTCAATTCAAAATAATAATCAAGATGATACGAAAATTAAGAACCCATTAGCCATTTTAAGTGAAGACAAATAAATATATTATTTCTGGGGGTGGTACAGGAGGACATATTTTTCCTGCACTGTCAATTGCTAATAAAATTAAAGAAGAAAATCCAGGATCCAACATTTTATTTGTAGGATCAATTGGTAAAATGGAGATGAATAAAATTCCAGATTCTGGATTCTCTATAATTGGGCTTCCTATAGATGGTTTTCAACGTTCTTTATCTTATAGAAATATTCTATTTCCTTTCAAACTTTTGATTAGTCTTATAAAGTCAATTTTTATAGTGATCAGATACAAACCAGATGCTGTTATCGGAACGGGTGGTTTTGCTAGTGGTCCTGTAGTTTTTATTTCACAAATTTTAGGTTATCCTACGTTAATTCAAGAACAAAATTCATATGCCGGTGTAACAAATATAATACTTGGAAAAAGAGCAAAATTGGTTGCTGTAGCTTACCCTAATATGGAAAAATTCTTTTCAAAAGAAAAAATTGTATTAACTGGAAATCCTGTAAGAAAAGATATAATTGAGAATGATTTAAAATCATTAAATGCAAAATCATATTTTGACCTGGATCCTGACAAAGCAGTTATTGGAATTATTGGTGGGAGTTTAGGTGCTCTTAAAATAAACCAGGTAATTAGTAATTATTTAAATGTTTTTAATGATTTGGGAGTTCAGGTTATCTGGCAATGTGGAAAACTATATTATGAAAGATATAAGATTAAACAAACAAAAAGCATAAAAATAATACCTTTTATTACTAGAATGGATTATTTATATAAAGCTGTAGATGCTTTAATCTCTCGATCAGGTGCATTGACTATTTCTGAAATTTGTATAACATGCACTCCTTCAATTTTAATACCCTCAGCAAATGTTGCTGAAAATCATCAATATCATAATGCTATGGTATTATATAATGAAAAAGCATCTGAGATAATTGAAGAAAAATATCTTGATGAAAATTTTAAAACTGTATTAACGAATTTTTGGTTAAATGATTCATTAAGAAATGAAATGAAAGAAAAATTACAAAAAAGATCTAAACCTAATGCAACAGACGAAATTGTAAGAAACATAAAAAAAATAATAAATTGAAAGGTCTTAAAACATATTTTTTAATTGGAATTGGTGGTATTGGAATGTCTTCAATAGCTCAATATTTAATTCTAAAAGGTTATAATGTATTCGGATTTGATAGGGCTTCTTCAGCTATAACAGATTTGCTTGAGAGTAAGGGTGTAAAAATTAGTTTTACAGAATCAATTAATGATATACCAGAATATTCTGAAAAAAGTAAAATAGAAATTATTTATTCAGCAGCAATTAAACCTGAACACCCAATTTTTTCTTATTTTATTAGGAAAGGATATAATCCTATTAAAAGAGCTGTGTTTTTAGCTTCAATAGTTAATAATACAGAATCTTATGCAATTGCAGGAACACATGGGAAAACTACTACCAGTGGAATTTTAACACATATTTTTAAAAATACTAAGACATCATTTTCTGCCTTTGTCGGCGGTATAATGTTGCCAGAAAAAACTAATTTTATTCATAATGGTTTTGAAAAGACAGTGGTTGAAGCTGATGAATTTGATAGATCATTTTTAAAACTCAGACCTTTTGTAGCATGTATCACATCCCTAGATGCAGATCATTTAGATATATATAAAAATCATAAATCATTGAAACAAGCATTTGTTAAATTTTCTAAGAATGTTAAAAGTCAATTAATTATTCATCATTCAATTTCATTAAAAGGACTAACATATGGTATAAATGTTAGCGCTGATTATGTTTTCTATAATTGTAATCAAGTTAATGATGGATATATTGTAGATGTTAAAACGCCAGAAAAAGAGTTTTCAAATATTTTTTGTAAAGTAATAGGAAAGCATAATTTAGAAAATATGTTAGCTGCTTTTACTTTAGCTTGTCAATCTGGTTATGCATCAGAAGAAATTATTTTATCATTAGGAACTTTTAATGGAATTCAAAGAAGAATGACAACTCATGAAATAGATGATAAAATAATAATTGACGATTATGCTCATCATCCTACCGAAATAGATGCTGTAAACAAAACCCTTAGAGAAAAATATCCAGGGTTATTTATTGAAGTAGTATTTCAACCACATCTGTTTTCAAGAACCAAAGATTTTATTGATGATTTTGCTTACCAATTATCAAAATTTGATAGTGTTAAATTAATGCAAATTTATCCTGCTCGAGAAGCTCCTATTCCGGGTATAGATAGCAATAAGATACTAAAAAAAATAACTTGTAAAGCAACTCTTCTAGATGAAAAAGAGTTTAATGATAATTTGAATGATAACGATGCAGATGTCATAGCAGTATTAGGCGCTGGTAGTATTGGGGATTACATTGACAAGTATTTAAAAATAAAATCAATACAATGAATAAAAGAAAATTGTTTTTTGGTTTTACTCTAGTGTCTTTATTTGGATTAGGCATTTTATCACATTGGAATTTTATGAATAGAAATGAGACTAGAGTTAATATTTTATTTAATGAAAACAGATCTAATTTTTTAAATGATTCTCTAGTTAATAAATTGTTGATACAAAAAATAGCTAATGAAGACAACCAATCAAATCTTAAACTAGATTTGAGAGAGCTTGAGGAATATATAGAGTTATTACCTGAAGTTCATAAAGCAGAGGTGTTTAGTGATATTGAAGGAAATGTTAATGTTAAAATTTTTGAAAGTACAGCTTTGTTAAGGATTCAGAATGAAGGATTTTATTTAGACCCTTTTGGGAAAAAAATTCTTTTTTCAAATAATTATACACCAATAGTCCCAATTTAGATGATAAGATAGAAGACCTAGTTAAGTTGTCAAAATTAATTATTAGTGATAGTTATTTGAAAAGTGAGTTTGTTGAAATTTGGAATGAAAAATTTGGGTACTCTTTAAGATTAAGAAATCATGATTTTGTGGTCTTTTGGGGTAATTTAAAAAACATAAAAGAAAAGAGAGATAAACTAAAAGCCTTTTGCGCTTATGCAACAGAGAATGAATTTATTAATAAACCAAAACAAATTGATTTGACAATATATGATCAAATTGTTTCTACACATTAATTAAAATGGACAAACATAGTTCGGTTGGATTAGATATTGGCACTACTAAAATAGTAGCTATGGTTGGCGCAAAGAATGATTTTAATAAAGTTGAAATTCTTGGTATTGGAAAATCTAAAAGTTTAGGAGTACATAGAGGGGTTGTTAATAACATAACTCAAACCATACAATCTATTCAACAAGCAGTTGAAGAAGCTAAAAGTATTTCTGGTTTAGAAATTGAAGAAGTTGTTGTTGGGATAGCTGGACAGCACATAAGGAGTTTACAGCACAGTGATTATATTACAAGAAATAATCCGGAAGAGGTTATTGATGAAAATGATATTGAACGTTTAATTCAACAGGTTTATAAATTAGTTATGTTACCTGGAGAGGAAATTATACATGTTCTTCCTCAAGAGTATAAAGTAGATGGACAAGCTGAAATAAAAGAACCAATAGGTATGTATGGAGGGAGGCTTGAGGCAAATTTTCATGTAGTAGTAGGACAAGTTTCTTCCATAAGAAATATAGGTAGATGTATTAAAAGTTCTGGTTTAATAATGGGTAATATTACTTTAGAGCCTCTTGCGTCTTCTGATGCAGTACTAAGTAATGAAGAAAAAGAAGCTGGTGTTGCTTTATTAGATATAGGTGGAGGCACAACTGATTTAGCAATTTTTAAAGATGGAATTATTCGTCATACGTCTGTAATACCATTTGGAGGAAATGTAATTACTGATGATATAAAAGAAGGGTGCTCTATTATTGAGAAACAAGCTGAACTTTTAAAAGTAAAATTTGGATCTGCATGGCCTGGAGAAAACAGAGATACTGAAATTGTTTCTATTCCTGGCCTAAGAGGTCGCGATCCAAAAGAAATTTCTTTAAAAACATTATCAAAAATTATTAATGCTCGAGTTGTTGAGATAATTGAACAAATTTTTTTAGAAATAAAAAATTATGGACATAGTGAACAAAAAAACAAACTTATTGCTGGAATTGTATTAACGGGAGGAGGAAGTCAATTAAATCATTTAAAACAATTAGTCGAATATATAACTGGTATGGACACTCGTATTGGATACCCTGGAGAACATCTGGCAGGAGATTCTCATAAAAATACTAGTCCCATGTTTTCTACTGCTGTTGGGCTTTTAATGAATGCTTTGAATAATTCAAACACTCCTAAAGCTGATAATGAAATAAATAATTCTGATGATATTACTGAATCAGGAAATTTTGAAAAAGTTAATAGTGATTCTGAATTGAAGTTAGAAAAAATAAAGCCCAAAAAATCAATTTTTGATAAATGGGTAGATAAGTTTAAGGAATTTTTAGATAATGCATAAATAAAGCTAGTATAATGGATCAAGAGAATAGCACAAATTTTAGTTTTGATTTACCAAAAAACAAGAGTAATGTAATTAAAGTAATTGGAGTTGGAGGAGGAGGGAGTAATGCTATTAATTACATGTTTCAACAAGGAATAATAGGGGTTGATTTTGTAGTGTGTAATACAGACGCTCAAGCTTTAAATCAAAGTCCTGTTCCTATAAAAATTCAATTAGGAGCTACTTTAACAGAAGGTTTGGGTGCAGGGGCAAATCCTGAAGTAGGTGCCGGTGCAGCACAGGAGAGCTATGAAGACCTACAAAGTCTTTTAACTACTCAAACAAAAATGGTGTTTATTACTGCAGGTATGGGAGGTGGAACTGGAACGGGAGCTGCCCCTATAATTGCTAAAATGGCAAAAGAATTAGAGATTTTGACAATAGGAATAGTTACAATGCCATTTCAATTTGAAGGAAAGCTTAGGTTAGATCAAGCTCAAAAGGGATTAGAGAATATTAAATCTGAAGTTGATTCTTTAGTAGTAATAAATAATAATAAACTTAGAGAGGTATATGGAAATCTTGGGTTTAAAGCTGGGTTTGCTAAAGCTGATGAGGTTTTATCTAAAGCTGCTAGAGGAATAGCCGAAGTTATAACTCATCATTATACTCAAAATATTGATCTTAAAGATGCTAAAACAGTACTAACTAATAGTGGATCTGCTATTATGGGTTCAGGAATGTCTAGTGGCACTAACAGAGCTCAAGAAGCAATAGTCAAGGCATTAGATTCTCCTTTGTTAAATGATAATAAAATAACTGGAAGTAAAAATGTTTTATTATTAATAGTTTCTGGTACTGAAGAAATTACAATTGATGAAATTGGAGAAATTAATGATTATATACAATCAGAAGCTGGAAATAATACTAATATTATAATGGGAGTTGGTGAAGATGAAAAACTTGAAAATGCAATTTCCGTTATTATAATTGCTACTGGTTTTGACATTGATCAACAAAATGAAATTGTAAATACTGAATCTAAAAAAATTATTCATACACTTGAAGAAGATCAGAGAATGGAGCATATATTAGTTCCAAATGATCAAAAAGTCACGTATCATAAATTAGACGATAATGAGGAAGTTAATGAAATGAATGATTTGACTAATGAGTTTAGTAAAGAGGAATCAAGTTTTAAAATACTTATAACTGATGAGATTAAGGATATAGATGTTTATTATGAAGAAGTTTTGGGAGCTATTGACAGTGATGATGAAAAGATTAGTTTTATGAAAGACAAGGGTGATGATATTTATCAAAGCAACATCGAAAAGAAAGAAATTGAAATAACTGACTCATTTGATAATGATAAGAAACAATTAGAGTCATTGCCTCTAAGCGAAATAAATGATGAGTTTGAAGGAAATTTTATAATAAACAATCTTAGTGAAGAAATCAAATCATTAGAGTTAGAAGATGAAGAGTTGTTAGGTGTTGAAAAAGAAAACCAGACTACCTTTGATTTTGGAATTCCATCAAGTAGAATAAATAATGAAATTAAATCTGAGGTCACATTTAATTTTGATATTGACAAATTTGAGACCGATCAAGCTAAGAATATTGAAGATGCTGAATCTTTAAAGCAGGACAATAATAAAAATAATGATTTAGAAGATGAAGTTGATAAACTTGAATATAATAAAGAAAAATCAAACTCTGAATTATTCAATATTGAAGTTAATGAGGCTGAACTCATTGACCCGAAGAAAAATAATGAGCAAAGTCCATTTGATAAATCAATTATTGAAACAGCATCCTTAGAAAATAAAAAAAGAATGATTCATCTAAAAGAATTTAATTATTCTTTTAAAAATAGTTCAAGTAAAATTGATGAAATGGAAAAACAACCTGCATATAAACGATATGGACTAAATCTTGAAGAACCAGAACTTCGGGATGATAATCCTAAAACAATTGTTGAAACTAATGAAAATGATGATATTCAGATTAAGTCGAATAATTCCTTTCTACATGATAATGTTGATTAGATAAAATTAAATATAGAAATAAATGTCTTTAGAAGATAAAATCACAACTGAACTTAAAGAAGCTATGAAAGCTAAAGATGTAATTCGTCTTGAAGCTTTAAGAGCAATTAAATCCTCTTTAATTATACTAAAAACTGAAAATCGAAGTGAGAATATATCAGAAGCTAAAGAGATTCAAGTCCTTCAAAAATTAGTTAAACAAAGAAAAGATAGCTCATCAATTTTTAGAAAACAAAATAGAATTGATTTAGCTGAGCCTGAAGAAGCTCAGGCAAATATTATATCAAAATTTCTTCCTAAGCAACTGTCTGAATCAGAAATTGAATTAATTGTAATTGAATCAATCAATAAAATTAAAGCTAAAGGAATGAAAGATATGGGAAAGGTTATGGGTGTTGTTTCCAGTAAATTAGCGGGAAAAGCAAACGGAAGAACAATTTCTAATATTGTTAGGCTAAAACTTTCTTCTTAGGTATAATTTAATACTGGCTCAGTAGTTCAACTGGATAGAATATCAGATTTCGGCTCTGAGGGTTGGGGGTTCGA
>ERZ1049444.1764-NODE-1764-length-15524-cov-7.232659_pt1 | contig 15524 bp, 26 predicted proteins | sample MGYA00383101_ERZ1049444 | MGnify/ENA primary metagenome ERZ1049444 (study PRJEB29581, sample SAMEA5548371) | metagenome | biome: marine; feature: coastal; material: water | depth 50 m | study: Short-term variability in the microbial, nano- and picoplankton...
GTAAAGACACAAAAGATGTATTACAAGAAATGGATTTGGGTCAAGTTTCAGATTCATCTGAAATAGATACTATAATTTCTCAAATTTTTGAAGAAGAAAAACAGGCGGTAATTGATGCTAAAGAAAGACCTGAAACAGTAAATTTCCTAGTTGGAAAAGTCATGCAGAAAACAAAAGGTAAAGCAGATCCTGTTAAAACACTTGAATTGATTAAATCAAAACTAAATCAATGAATCTAATCTTAATAATAATTCCAATTGTAATTTTAATAATTGGAATTGGCGGATATTTTACAATATTCCCTGATGAAAATATTGAAATTTCAGAAAATGAACAAACACTACAATCTGAAAATCTTCAAACATTAATTCAAACAAATGTTAAATCTTTATTCAAAGTAATGGCATATGAAAATGATTTTGAAATTATTGAAGGAGAGAAAATTTGGCGTAATGTTTTCTATGAACTTGATGAATCTAACAATATGATTTATGATAATTTAAGAAATGATAAAAAAACTGCGGTTGTTTTTCCAATCTTTACGGCAGCTGCCTATTCTGAACCTGGATTTTATACATTTTATCGTGGAGAATGTGATAGAGAATTTCACGGGACATTATTTCGTGATGATGATTGCTTGACGGTTAAACTGGAAGAGGAATATAATCCACTATTTACATCGAGTGCGAATGGTCTTCAGGTTCTAAATCTTTTAGATTATGATATCCTAACAGATATTTCAATTCATCAAAATCCAGAAATTCTTACAAAATATGAGAAAATTATTCTATTACATAATGAGTATGTCACATCTGTGGAGTTTGATGCAATTTTATCTCATCCAAATGTAATCTATCTTTATCCAAATGCATTGTATGCAGAAGTTAATTTTGATGAAGAATTATGGGAAATATCTTTGGTAAGAGGTCACAATTATCCTGAAATCACAATAAGAAATGGGTTTGATTGGAAATTTGATAATAGTCCTGAGGAATATGATGTAACATGTGATGATATGAAATTTTCAAAGATAGACAATGGTTGGATGTTAAATTGTTATCCTGAAAATGTGCTTCATAAAAATAAAGAATTGTTAAAACAAATCAAAGACTTCTAAGATTTCATATCATTATGAAAACAGGTTTGTTCTCCCGTATGACATGCCGGACCTGATGGTTCGACTAGGTAAATTATTGCATCTGAATCGCAATCAACCAATATTTTTTTCACTTTCTGTGTATTTCCTGATTCTTCACCTTTCATCCATAGTTTATTTCTGGAACGGCTCCAAAACCATGAATTTCCAGTTTTTTTAGTTAATTCAAGTGACTCTTTGTTTGAATATGCCAAGGTAAGTACATCTTTTGAGTTTGAATCTTGAACTATTACAGGAACTATACCATTTCCTTTTTCAAAATCAATATTTTCAATTTCTTTTAATGTCATTTTTTACTCCCAATTTGATTTGCAACCATTGGTAGAAATGCACCTACATCCGATACAATACCTAATGCCTGCCACGTTCCCCTATCCATTAATTTTGTTACGGTAGGTTGACTGATATCAATTACAATTACCTTTACGTTTGCTGGAAGCATGTTACCAGTTGCAATTGAATGTAGCATTGTAGACACCATTATCACCATGCTTGCATCCTTCAAAACTTTCTTGTATTCTTTTTGTGCTATTGCAATATCTGTGATTACATCAGGTAATGGTCCATCATCTCTTAATGAACCTGCTAAGACAAATGGAATTTTTTTCTTAATACATTCATACATTATTCCACGTGTTAATTTTTTCTGTTGAACCATTTTCTTTAATGATCCTGCTTTGAATACAGAATTTATGGCATCCATATGATTTCGATGACCTCTTACAGCTAATGTTCCATCTTTAACCTTCATTCCTAATGACGTGCCAAGTGTTGCATATTCAACATCATGTACTGCTAGTGCATTCCCTGCCAACACCGCGTTTATGTGTCCAGATTTAACCAATTTTGCAACAGAATCAGCTGCACCAGTATGTATGATTGCTGGACCTCCAACTAACACAATTTTTCCACCTTGTTTTTTTGTTCGGACAATATCTTCTGCAACCTTACGTGCAATGTGTTGAGTTGGTCTTTCACTAGAACTACCACTTCCCATGAATTGAAAAACATTCATTCCTTCTCTTGGACGTTCAGGAGTTGAAACTTTAATTCCATCTTCTCCCACTATTACTTTGTCTCCCTTTCTAACTTCTCTAATTGGTACACAGGTTGCTTTGTTTCCTTTTACTATGATACATTTATCCATCATCATGTTATCCACATTAATCCATTTCTTATTATGAAAAATTGATGTGTGATTGTTTGTGGTGCTGTAGAAATTATCTGGAAATACCATATTTTTTGCAGCTGCTTTTGTTTTACATTTTTTTTGGGTTTTTGTCGTTGCACCTTCCCTATGTAATGCAGTCATTATTTCATTCAGATGTGAATTATTTTTTCCAATAACTTTTAATTTTGCATAACTTTCATCGGTTTTCAGCTTTCCAACTGAAATTTTCATGACTTCAAATTTACCTTCAAGATCCATAACTCTATCAAAGATTTTTGTTAAAACTAACGAATCGATAAGATGTCCTCTGACCTCTATTATTTTCGAATATTTGTTCATCTTAGTATGATAATTAATGGCATTAATAAAATCTACACAGGTAAAGCTACTTTGCCTTTGTACTCTACAATGTTATCTTTTTTCAATAATTCTACAATGTTGTCTTTTTGTTCTTGATTTAGACTCTGAACTAGTGATTTTGAGGTACCTTTTGAATCACATATTGCAATAATATATCCACTAGAATCGGTTAACACAAACCCTGATGATTCATCAACTACTGCATAGAGATTTTCTTCACCAACCGGTTCCCATACATTGGTTTTGTTATCTCTTAATGCTAAAGCTGGCATTGCCCTGTCATTGGATATTGAGTTTAGATATGCACGTGAAACCTCTACTCTTTTTTGACCCATCTTTAATGCTTGGAAATATTGCATATGATAGAAATATTATAAATGCGATATAAATTAACAATTCTATGCCCCTTCTAAATACGACAATAATGCGGTTAAATGAAATTACAACGTTAGTTGAAGATAAATCAGATTTAACATCTGAAAATGAATCACTCATAAAACAAATTTTTAGGGAAATTAATCAAAAAGGTGAAAGATACGAAGTTGATGAAATTGAATCGTGGTTTGAAAATGAAGGGAGTTGGAATGTCAAAGATGTTAGAACAAGAATTGTAAATATCTCACATTATTCTCAATCAAAATTTGAACAAACAAACAAGTTTAGAATTATAGATGATACATGTGATGATGGCGATTCATGTAGTTGTGGAAATTAATTAGATTCTATCTGTTTTAACAATCTTGAAACTATTTCTGCATTATTTTCTCGTTCTTTAGTAATTTCATTCAATCTTGAATTCTCTATTTCAGTCCTAACTTTTTTACTGATAATCTGAAAGTACTCTTCATCTAAATCATTATTAGATTGGAGACGTTTTATAATTTCAAATAATATTCCAATTAATTCATTTTGCGCTTTTATTAATTCATCATTATTTTCAGACATAATTGTTACATTGAAAAGTATATTTGTATTTATTTTAAGATGTCCATCAGGATCTTTTTTACATCAGGATCCATTATTTGTTCAACTGCTGAAATAATGAACGGTTTGACTTTTTCAGGATCCACATCTTTTTCATATATTTTTGCTTGTAGCGCCATCTCTAGTTTATCTAATTCATGTACTAATTTTGATTCAGGAGTAGTTCTAACTAAAAACTCATCCCAAATATCCTCATACTCATCGTGAATTTTTTGTGGAAGTGATTCTAAAATTTCACTCATCGCATAATTTTCTAATTCTGATTTTTTATCATATCCTATTTGATCAGGCATAAAATCTCCAATTTTTGATTCAGCCCAATCATGTAGGATGGTCATTTTAAGAACTTTTTCAGAATTTAGAGATTTCATATCAGACAATACCATAGACATTACAGACATCATATAGGAGTGTTCTGCAACAGATTCTGAATCTTCTAAACCCACTTTTATTTTCCATCCAGACCGAGGTAATTTTTTTAATTCAGCAATCTGAAAAAAGAATTGTGAAATCATATTTTTCATTAAATTTGTTTTTAATAAGCTTCATCACTAAGATACAATATTCATAAACCTCTCGTTCCTGAAAAACTCTTCAAATTCATTATTATTTTTAGATTTATTTTTTAAACTTGGCATTACATTTACCGCTTTTTGAAGAGATGTAAAAAATTGCTCAATGTCATTTAGTTTTAAAAAATTTGACGCCATATCATATAAAATATCACCATTTTCAGGATAAATATTCAATAATTTTGTACATATTGAATTAGATTCTACAAACCTATCTAATTTTTGAAAAACACGTAATTTATGATATAAAACGATTGTTTCATCAGGATTATTGTTTAATAATGAATTGCAAATCTTTATTGCATTATCATATTCACCTATTTTTCTAAATATCGATATTTTATTTATTAATACAGTTTTATCGTTGGGACTATTCTGTAAAAATTCATCATAACAAGACAATGCTTCAGAATATTTTTTCAATTTACTCAAAGAATATCCTTTATTATTTAATGCGATTAAATTATTCGGTTCATGTTTTAAAACTATTTCATATTTCTTAATACATTCTTGAAATTTTTTTTTAAGAAATAATTGATTACCCTCGTCAATCTCAATCATGATAAATGTGGTTGGCACCATGTAAATTTTAACATACCCTTAATAGATATGCATAATGAAATTTTTTATGAAAATTTATACAAAAACGGGTGATGAAGGTAAAACTTCATTATTTGATAACTCACGAGTTTGGAAATCAGATGAACGGATAATGTCATATGGTGCAATTGATGAACTTAATTCTTCCATAGGCGTAGCCCTATCTCTTGAATTAGACCCAGAAATTAAAGATATTTTGATTAGAATTCAAAATGACTTGTTTATTGTTGGTTCAGATCTTGCAAATCCAAATATGGCAGATAAGAAAATCAGGACAACGTCTGAAATGATTACATTCATAGAACAAAAAATTGATTTGCTAGAGCCACAATTAGAGCCATTAACTAGTTTCATTCTTCCAGGAGGGGCATTATTGGCATCAATCATCCATTTAAGCAGAACAATATCTAGAAGAGCCGAAACTCATGTTGTAGCACTATCTAAAAATGAAGAAATAAACAAAGATGCGGCAATTTATTTGAACAGACTTTCAGATCTAATGTTTGTATTGGCACGTTCAATTAACAATCGAAAGAAAATTCCAGACGTAGTTTGGAATCCCTGAAAGGATACGCTTTAATTTCAAGTAATTCGCAAGTTTTTCATGCCGAGGTAGCTCAGCCTGGGAGAGCACCACGCTGAAGACGTGGCTGTCGGGAGTTCAAATCACCCCCTCGGCATTATATTCATTCATAATGAAATATTTAATAAGATGATATTCTGATTTTCATCGAATCACATGGTAGAAAAGAAAAAGACCACAAAAAAAGCTGCAAAAAAGACCACAAAAAAAGCTGCAAAAAAGACCACAAAAAAAGCTGATTCTCAACCTTTAGATTCAGGAATTGTGATAGTCGAAGATGACTTATCCATCGATAAAGAAAGTGAACTCGAAGAAAGACGTGCATATCTTGAAGAAGCTCGTTCTCAAGAAGCAAGTTCAGATTAGAAATACTTTTCACATACGATATGATGTCTAATACATGAAAGCATTATGCATGATTACTGTAAAACCAGGTATGGTTGATAAAGTAGTTCAAATTTTAAGAAAAAAAAGAAAAATTTCAAAAGACATAATGATCGTCACAGGAAGAGCCGACATATCCGTTATTTTGAATTCATCAATAGATGAAATTAACAATGTCGTAATTGATTTAAAAAATGTAAAAGAAATTGTTAACACGGAGACATTAATTGAAGTAGAGGTTGATTTAGGATGGTAAAAGCAGTAATACTTGTGAAATCTCCAAAAAAATTGATAGCTGCAAGACTGAGAAAAATAAAAAAAATAACCGAATCATTTCCAGTTAGCGGTCAATTTGATGCAGTGGCTGTAATTGATGTTAAAGAGTTATCTGAAATTAAAGATGTTACAACAGAGATACAAAAAATTCCAGGCGTAGAACGAACAGAAACCATGGTCGAAGTAAATCCATAAAATCTTATAACTAATAATGATGTTAATGGGGTATGAACATTAAACGCATTGGAAATATAATATTAGAAGTAAAGGATCTGGATACTTCAATTAAATTTTATCATGATATTTTAGGAATGCCAATAAAGAATGAACGACGTAATTGGGTGGATTTGGGACAACAATCTGGAGGCACATTAAGTCTACACCCTGCATCAATTACAACTTCGCATACAAATGTATCCAAAGAAAATGGAATTTTAATTGGATTAACTGTAGGTGATTTAAATTCTGCTGTTGATGAATTATCTGATTCAAAAATAGAAATATTTAGAGAGGTTCAAGAAAGACAAGCAGGGAAAAATGTAATAATTTTAGATCCTGATGGGTATATGATTTCATTATTTGAACCTGATTTTTCAGAAAATAAAGAAAAACAAACTTCAGGATATGTAGGATTCACACCAGAGTAATTATTTTTTTAATTTTACGTATCAATGTAGTAGTTGATTTAATTTTTTTATTAATTGTAATATAGTATGTTATGCCATTTTTATAAAATAATAAAACATTAATTTTTTTATGAGTTATTAAAATAAATTCTAATTCTCCTAACGTTTTTGATGTTTTCTCTCTTAATCTCATCAAAGAGGCAATTGCAAAAAATTCATGACGTACCAAATCTGGTGAAAAAATGGGTTTTACACCGGGCATGATTTTTCCAGATATTGTACGACCATATTCATTGAAAACTCCAGCATATCGTATATCTTTTGAGATTGATAAAATTTTTTCACATTTATTTCTGTGCCGAGTGACGGTTTTTGTCCAAGATTGACTATTCATAATTGTCTAAAATGGTTCATAATTAATAAACCACATTAAATATTGATTTTTGAAATGAGCATGAATTCTAAAGATAAAATTAATGAAATACTTCATTCAGATGCAATTAATTATCTTGAAACTTCAGAAAGGCTAATTCTCAAAAATATATTAGAAAAGGAGACAATATCTGAATTAGAGGTTGTGAATTTAGATAAAATTCTGCAAAAATATAAAAAATTTATTAAAAATTAGACTGTGATGACTTTTTCTCAGATTTTTCAAGTTGTTTTTTTAACTCAAGGTTTTCTTTGAGCAGTTTATCATTTGCTTCTTTTAGGAGTGAAAATGACTTTTCTTTATTGTATAATGGATGACCTGGAGGGAATATCGATTCAGAACCATTTAACAAACCGTCCGCATATTGGCGAAACATTTGATTAAAATCCTCAAGGTTTGGAGTTAGTGATGCATTTCTTTTATTAAATTTCTCTCTAATTTTCTGAATTCCCGTAACTCCTGTAGGAGGTCTACTAGTGGGTGGATAACGTACCGAATCTTCAGGGCCGTGATTTACATCGGCGGTGTTAAATTGTGTTTTTTTATGATTAAATAATCCCATATCCATACTATGAGAGTTTTTGAACAATATTTTAGCATTCGTATAGTGCCTTTGTGCTCAAATTGTGAACAAACATCGATTTTTAGTCATATTCTTCTGATCGCAGATCCTTATAGCGATCATAAATTTGGATTGATCCATGCAACACAATAAAGTGAAACGTTGTCTAAAATGCAATAAAATAATCCAAGATGTCGAATTACATAAAATTGTGATGTATGTTGTAGAAGAACAATTTACCGAACACCACTATGAACATGTAGAATGTCCAGACAAGTTTACAGTCTAAACTGAATGATAGTAAACAGGATATAATTCTCCAGTTTCCCTACTATGATACTTCCATTCATTTTCATCCCAAATTTTTTTCGAAAATTCTTTCCTCAATGAAGGATGAATTCTATTGTAAACGTCTTCACCTATCAAAATTTCCTGAGGTTTTGCTTTTCCTTGAATTTTTGCTGCAATATTCATTGCAGGACCTAGTAAATCTACGTGAGACTTTTCAGCATCAGACCCATATCGAACAATCATATTTGTTCCAAAGTCAATACCAATTTTCACAAATAAATCTGGGTAATCATATTGATTCAAAATTGGATTGATTCCTTCTTGAATAATTTTAATCATTGATTTTCCTGCACTTATTGCATTATCTGCAGCAATCAACGAACTTGCATGAACAAAATAACCAATTACCGCATCACCGACAAATTTTAAAACAAATCCTCCATGATGCTTAACAGCAAATGCCATTTCTTGTGCAAATGAACTGATTATGATTGCAACTTTTTCTTCAGGTAAGGTCAATGTAATATCTGTAGATCCAACCAAATCCACATACATTACAACCATAGACTGTTTTTCATGTACATGTTGCCTAAGATATGCATCAGATCTATCTACGGTTGCATCATATTCTATCCCTTTTTTTAATGAACTCCAAATTCTTTTTTGAGTTTCTTGAATCATTGTTTCAGAATCAATTACCTTCTCATCGCTCTTTCCAAGCATCATATCTACCACACTACCTTTCTGGGAGGTATCTTCTTGTTCTGAATTTGTAGAAGGCAATACAGAATCTTTATTATCTTCCATTGTCATATTCTTAAAAAATTACTGTGTTTTATCCTTTTTTTGTAAAAACATACGGTGTCTCAAATTTTTGATCCATAGTCCAATAGGTTGGCAAAGAAATTGTAGATACTACGGTTAATTCAAATTTCTTGATGGATGTTCCCCATCCAAAATGAGTTCTATCTCTAGAAAATTCCCGATGGGAGTGACTTCCAGTTAATACAAATGATGAATTTGAAATATGTGGGATTTCCAATGCATTTTGAATAACAGATTCTGCTAAAACCTCTCCAATTTCTGGAACGCCACCTATGACAAAAATGGATTTTTTTGGTAGAATTTTTTTAAAATCATAATTTGTCGCATCAGAACATACAGGGTTAAAGTCAATTCCTGTTTTCAGTGACAAATCTTCCTGCATATTTACTAGATTTTCATCAATTTCAATTGAGATTGAATCCAATCCTAAAACTTTTCCACAGTATGCAATTCGACCATCCCCTGAACCAATATCTATAATTTGTTCAAAGCCCAAATTTTTTGCAGTCAGTGCCAACCCCCAAGCAGATAACATCCACGTAGGATAAAATGGTGCATAGCTGGTATCATGTTTGATACTATCTATCCAGTAATTATTCAAATCACCTTCAAAAATTGTATAATCCAAATCTAAAATTTTTTTAGATATTTGATTTGAATAAATTGGATTAGCATCAAGGAATTTATGTAATAATGAAAGTGAATAACTTTCAATTTGTAGGGATTCATCAGGCATATTTGGTAAAATTTCCGTGGTGTGACTATTACCTTTGTATAATTTTACAAATTCATGTTTTAACTCACATACACTCTTGGAATATGTTTCCATAAATGATTACAATTTAAGGAGGTAATTAAAAGAAATCCTGTGAGAATAGGAAATCCTTCAAATAATGAATTCATTTTAGAATTAAACAAAATTAATGAAGAAATTCAAGTAGAATATTTAAAAAAAATTATTCATGTTACAAGGAGTGTTAATTGTGATGTGATGTTGGGAGATAGTACCACCAAGAAAGTTGAAACATTTGATATCAAAAATGTAGAGACATTTTTTGGAAGATTTGAATCTTTTTTGTCAGAATGGAATTCTCAAGGAGTCACATATTCTTCAGATGAAGATCTAAGACGTATATTTACAAAAGCTGAGACTAGAATTGGGAATTACATCATATCATTGCATACATCACTACAATATCATGTTTTACTATATTACAAACCAATACAACAAGTGATTGAATTACAAAAAAAATTAGCAGAGTTAATTGATACAAATGGAAACTCTGAATCAAAATATGAAGAAGAAGGAGAACGGCTGATAATTGAAAAATTAAATGAATTAGGGTTTAAAGATATGCCAAAGCAAGAATTATTTGAACTATTTTATAATGACGAAGAATTAGCGAAAAAAATTAAGAAAATGATAGATGATTCACAACCAGAAGTAGTGGATGTGCAAGGTCAGAAAAATGAACTGTTCAAAAAATTAGATAATTTATTGATAGAAACATTTCATACAACATCTGTAATGATTGATGAACAAAAACTCGTAAATGGAGAAGAAGGATGTCTATGCAATATTGATTTAGAATATGTAGATAATGGCGCAAAACAAGGATTGATAGATGCATCAATTATAGATGAACAAAATAAAATATTGATCAAACAAAACATTACAAAAATTTTAGATGTAGTTTTAGAAAATAATTCTTAATCAAGGGCACATAGGCATAATGCCTTGGGGAGTGTGCCGCTTGACTAATAATTTACATTTTGATCGCACGTATTTAGGGATTTTGTAAAATTTAGGCACAAATTTAAAAATTAATTCATTTCAAACAATTAATTATGTATTGAATTTGTAACAATTCCATGACAGTAACATATGATGATGTGACAAAAGCAAGAGAAACTCAGAGTAAAGTGATTCGAAATACAACATTAGAATTTTCTGAAACATTTAGTAAAATCTGTGGTGCTAACGTATATCTAAAAAATGAGTATGAACAAAAAACAGGTTCATTCAAAATTCGTGGTGCATATTACAAAATTAAATCATTAACTGATGAAGAAAAAAATAAAGGAGTTGTTGCTGCCTCTGCAGGAAACCATTCTCAAGGAGTTGCACTTGCATCTCATATTGAAAATATTCCATGTACAATTGTAATGCCAAAAACAGCATCCCCTGCAAAAGTAGCCGCGACAAAAGGTTATGGAGCTAACGTAGTATTGGTGGGGTCAACATATGATGAATCATGGGCACATGCTCAAAAAATAGCTTTAGAAACAAATGCAACAATAATTCATGCCTTTGATGATTCACATGTAATTGCAGGTCAAGGAGTTATCGGTCTAGAAATAATTGAACAATTGCCAAACGTAGATGAAATTTATGTTCCAATTGGAGGGGGAGGATTGATTGCAGGGATCATAACTGCAGTTAAAGAAAAAAATCCAAATGTGAAGATAATAGGTGTAGAATCAAGTGCATACCCTGCAATGAAAAAATCTTTAGAAAATAATACACTTGAAACCGTTAGTGGAGATACTACCATTGCAGATGGAATATCGGTAAAAACACCGGGAAAATTAACTTTTGAAATAGTTAAACAGAAAATTGATAAAATTGTTACAGTGGATGATAGTGATATAATTAATGCCATGTTTCTTTTGATGGAACGTTCTAAAGCCGTTGTTGAACCTGCAGGCGCAGTTGCACTTGCATATATTTTGAAACATAAACCAGAAGCTGGAAAAACAGTAGTTCCAATTCTATGTGGAGGCAATATTGACATGTATTTGTTAGGACAGATCGTATCTAAAGGACTATCAGGAATGGGACGAATGTTAAAAATTTCAGTTCTTTTAAAAGATAAACCAGGTGCATTAAAAGAATTAGTAGATGAGATATCTTCTATTAACGTAAACATTGTTGAAGTAATTCATGATAGATTAAGTACAGATGTTAGTGCAGGATCTGCAGGAGTTACAGTTAGTCTCGAAACTGAAGATCAAAATCAGTCAAATGAATTAATCAATCATTTACAAGAGAAAAATATTAAATTTCAAGTAATGCCTTAACGAAACTTTTTTTTGACAAATTTTGATAAACCTAATTTTTTTAATTCTTCAGATTCTTTAAGGACTGAAGTATATTGGTCGAATTTATGTTTCTTCAACTTTGTTTTAATTTCAGGATATGAATTTCCAAGAATTTTTAATGCATAAATTCCTGCATTAGATGCCTTATTCACCCCCACAGCTACAACAGGTGAACCAGTAGGCATTTCTGAAATTGATAAAAGAGAATCAAGACCTCCAAATGCAGAATATTTGTTTTTGTCAGTTTTTTTCATTTGTTTATCATTATACACCATTATTGGGACTCCTATTACAGGAATAGTTGTATGTGATGCAATCATTCCTGGAAGATGTGCAGCACCACCTGCACCTGCAATAATTACTTTGAATTTACTTTTTTCAGCATGTTTGGCATATTCGTCTAATCTTTCAGGAGTTCGATGTGCAGAAATAATTTGATCTTCATGTGATATTGAAAATGAATCCAATATCTCAGCTGCGCCGTGCATGATACGACTGTCAGAGCTTGAACCCATGATTATTCCAACAAGTGGTTTTTTTGTTACCAATAATTTTTCATACTTTTTGCTATTTTTAAACAATTTTAATCAAAAATTCTCGGCTAAACTATTAGTAATACAAAAATTGTTTTACAGCATGAGTAAAATTTTGGGTATAATTGGCGGAGGTCAACTAGGAATGATGCTTACCGAAGCCGCACAAAATTTGGACAATATATCAAAAATAATAGTTTTAGATCCTACTGAAAATTGTCCTGCAGCAAAAGTTGGAGCTCAACAAATCATTGCAGATTTTAAAGATGAAGATGCAATAAGGAAATTATCAGAATTATCAGACATCATAACATATGAAATTGAATCGGGCAATAGTGATGTTTTAAAAAAATTAGAAGAACATACAGAAATTAATCCATCCCCAGATACATTAGAAATTATTCAAGATAAATTACTTCAAAAGCAATTTTTGAAAAAAAATGGCATAGCGGTTGCAGATTTTATAAAAGTTGAAAATAAAGATGAAATAAATCAAATGATAGATAAAATGGGACTTCCATTATTACTAAAAACTAGAAGAGATGCATATGATGGAAGAGGAAATTATAAAATAAATTCAAAATTAGATATAGACAATGCATTAGATTTGTTTGCAGGTAAATCTTTGATGGTGGAAAAATTTGTAAAATTTGAAAAAGAAGTTTCAGTTATAGCTGCAAGAAATACAAAAGGAGAAATTGCAACATATCCCGTAGTTGAAAATATTCATGAGAACAATATTTTAAGAACAACAATTGCACCTGGACGAGTTTCAGAAAATGTAAAAAAACAAGCAGAAGAAATTGCTGAGAAAACCATGGAGGTGTTACACGGAGCAGGTGTTTTTGGAATTGAAATGTTTGTTACAAAAGATGATGAAATTTTGATAAATGAAATTGCTCCGAGAGTTCATAATTCTGGCCATCATACATTACAATCATGTAACACATCACAGTTTGAACAACACCTTAGAGCCATTTTAGGAATGGATTTAGGAGATTCATCTATCAAATCACCTACAATAATGTATAATATTTTAGGACCTAAAACATTTCAAGGCGAATATAATGTATTAATAAAAAAACAAGATAATGTTCATCTAAAAATGTACGGAAAATTGGAATCAAAACCTCAACGAAAAATCGGTCATGTGAATATAGTGGACAAAGAAAATCGAGGAATGGATGAATTATTTAATCAAGTGGAAGAACTAAAGAAAAATTTGGTCATTGAGCCAAAACAAACCTAGTAATAATTCAAAAATTACCAAAATGGTTTATTAATACTTGATTTTAAAAATCAATATGTTACTAAAAGCATCTGTAGTAATTACTGGAATCGCTATCGGATTGTTAGTACTTTATGGTGCAGATGTTGCAGTTGCAATGAGTAATACAGATCATGAAGGATTCTTGCCATTAAATGACATGCAAAGAGGCATGGGATTGGGAGGACCAGCATTAATTTTACCAATAATTGCATTCTTCATATCCCTCAAAGAATCATCCAAAGGATTAGGAGGAATGATCATTATTGCAGGTGTCTTGATTTTAATCGGAGGATTAGCAATGGTAGGAAGCCCGGCACCTGAAGGCGTAGATAGAGACCCAATGTCATCAATTGCAATGTTATTTGCACCAGGAATTTTCCAGATTGCATTAGGTGCAATAAAAATAAAAAAGTCGTCAAATTAGATTTCACATGCCAAAATGTGAAAAATGCGGAGAAAACACTAGTAAAGGTTATGATTGCGAGCATACTAAATTTGAAGAGTATTGCAAAGAATGTTACACAGAATTGCACTATTACATAACTGAGAAAAAAGATAATGAGTGAATTACAAGTATTAATTCAATGGATTGCAGATTTACTTTCAGAGTATTTGTACACAGGGGTATTCGTTGCCGCATTAATTGAAACAATAATTCCACCAATTCCCACTATGGCTGTGTTTCCAACGGCAGGATTTATCGCATCACAGAATGGTCTAAGCGTTGCAGAAGCAGTGTTGTTAGGTATTGTAGGAGGATTAGGTGCATCAATTGGTTCCACAGTCATCTATCTAATTGCTCTAAAATTAGGTAGAACTGCATTATTGAAATATCTAAACAAAGTTAGAATTTCTGATAAAAAGTTAAACAGAGTTGAAAAATGGTTTGAGAAATATGGGGATAAGGCAGTTCTATTTGGAAGAATGGTTCCCGTGTTTAGAGAAATGATTTCAGTTCCAGCAGGATTATTGAAAATGAGTATTAAGAAGTTTTTATTATACACAATACTTGGCTCATGTGGATGGGGAGTTACAATGGTGCTAGTAGGTTATTTCTTTGGATTAACTGCTTTTGAGATGATCATATAGTTTAACATACGTTAAAAAATAGAAAAAATTAGTAATTAACATGAAAGCAATAATTTTAGCAGGTGGTAGAGGAAAACGATTACGTCCAATTACAGATAAGATTCCAAAACCATTAATCCCAATTAACAATAAACCATTGATAGAACGTACGATAAAATATTTAAAAAAATATGGAATAACCGAGATTATCATCTCAAGCGGATACAAATCAAATCTAATAGAAAAATTTCTTAAAAAGAAAAAAAACTTTGGATGTAAAATAATTTTTTCAATTGAAAAAACACCATTGGGTACTGGAGGTGCAATTAAAAAAGCACTAAAACATGTAAATGAAAAATCATTTTTAGTATTAAATGGAGATATTGTTACAAATATTGATCTTAAAAAAATTCTAAAAAAACCAAATACTATTGCGGCAAATGAATTAAAAACAAAATTTGGCACAATGAATATCAAAAATAACAAAATTTTAAAATTTAATGAAAAGAAAGATGTAACTAATGTATGGATGAATCCAGGAATATATCATCTTTCAATAAATACTGAAAAATTAATTCCAAAAAAAGGAAGTTTAGAAGGAATAGTTTTTCCAAAGATGGCAAAAAATAAGACTCTGGAAACGGTGAAATTCAAGAATGTGCTATGGTTTTCAATAGATTCTCACAAAGATATTGAAGAATGTTCAAAAGAAATAAAATCAAAAAAAT
>ERZ1049444.1776-NODE-1776-length-15429-cov-12.273449_pt1 | contig 15429 bp, 19 predicted proteins | sample MGYA00383101_ERZ1049444 | MGnify/ENA primary metagenome ERZ1049444 (study PRJEB29581, sample SAMEA5548371) | metagenome | biome: marine; feature: coastal; material: water | depth 50 m | study: Short-term variability in the microbial, nano- and picoplankton...
TAGCAACAGGATCTTGTTCTAAAATTGCATCTAAAATAGCATCAGATATTAAATCTGCAACTTTATCGGGATGGCCTTCCGAAACAGATTCAGATGTAAAAAAATAATTTTTCATAAGGATAATCTTTGTAGTTAAACTTTAAAAGGAGCTAGAATATCAAAAAGACTCACAAAAAGATACCTATGAGATTTACAAAAATGCAAGGCACAGGAAATGACTTTATAGTTGTTGACCAACGATACAAGAAATTTAATTTATCAAAGTCGTTAATTAAAAAACTATCAGATAGATATTTTGGTATTGGATTTGATCAATTACTCATAATTGAAAAAAGTGATTCTCCTAATGCTGATTTTAAATATCGTATCTTTAATTCTGATGGTGGTGAGGTCGAGCAATGCGGTAATGGTGCGCGTTGCTTTTATAAATATATAAAAAATTACGGATTGTCTGATAATCCAACAATAAAAGTTGCGACAAAATCAGGCATCATTTTACTTTCAGAAAATAGTGAAGGTTTAGTTAAAGTTGATATGGGATTACCTGATATCAGAACAACAATTAATAGGCATGAAGTTAATTATGATCATGTCTTAATTGGTAATCCCCATGCAGTCATAAATTTGGCAAATAACAATATTTCAGAAGAAAATTATCAAGATGTCGCTCTTGATATCCAAAGCTCTTGGGAGGATGGAATTAATGTAGGCTTTATGTCTATAATTGATAAAAATTCATTACAACTTAAGGTTTTTGAAAGGGGTAGTGGTTTTACGATGGCCTGTGGATCTGGTGCTTGTGCTGCTGCCGCGGTTGCTATTTCAAAAAATAAACTAGAAACACCTATCACTGTTAACATGGATGGCGGAGTTGTTCAGATAGATTGGGATATGAAAAATACGATGACTTTAAGTGGGTCAGCTGAAATCAGTTTCGAAGGAGAAGTGAATCTAAATGCATATGCTTAATTTTATAAGACTATGAACGATATAAAACATCTTCAGGCTTATAAAGACTTTATTTCTTTCGAAAGAAGATTAAGTGATCACACAGTTAAAAACTATTTAAGAGATATCGATATGTTGATTCAGCATAATATAGGCATATCACTTGAGGAATTAAAATCAAATAATATTAGAAATAGCATCGCATCACTTCATGCAAGGGGGCTCAGTGGTAATTCATTATCAAGAATTCTCTCATCTTGGAAAAGCCTATTTGTTTTCCTTGTTGATCAACATCATTTTAAGCATAATCCCGTTTTGGAAATTAAAGCGCCTAAAAAAAGTAAAAAATTACCTCAAACACTTTCTGTCGATCAAACTATAAAGTTAGTTAATATTGCTGGAGATGATTTTATTTCTTTGAGAGATCATGCCATTTTGGAGCTGTTTTATTCTTCAGGGTTAAGGCTATCTGAATTGGTTAACTTAAAGATAGAGGATATAAATTTTTCAGATGAGATTATTACGGTTTTAGGTAAAGGTAAGAAAATGCGTATTGTCCCTATAGGTAGAGAAGCCATCCAAGCTCTCAGAAAATGGATTAAAAGTAGATCTCAACTTAAAAACGTAACTGACAATTCAATTCTTTTTTTAACTAAACAAACAAAAGAGCTCTCGCAAAGGGCAGTTCAATATCGTTTAAAATTTTGGGCAAAAAAACAGGGAATATCTGAAAATATTCATCCTCATTTACTTCGACATAGTTTTGCCTCTCACTTATTACAATCAAGCCAAGATTTAAGAGCTGTTCAGGAGTTATTAGGTCACGAAAATATTAGTTCTACACAAATTTATACTCACCTAGACTTTCAGCATCTAGCAAAAACTTATGACCAAGCACACCCACGCGCAAAAAAAAATAAAAAGTGATCGAAGTTTTCATTGATAGCTTTTATGAATTAAATTATAGTTAAAATATGGATGAAGAAATTACAGCGCTTGAGGCTAAATTAACTGAATTAGTCAATGCCGTCAGCTCACTTAGGCATGAAAATAATGAAATCAAGCCTTCTGTTGAAAAATTACAGGAGGAAAATAGAATTTTAAAATCCAAAATTAACGAAGCCACTATGAAAATTGAAAATCTTCTTGGGCAACTGCCAAGCTAATTATGAAACAAGTCGAAATTAAATTATTAGGTCGAGATTTTACGATTGCATGCCCTGAAGAAGAGGAAGCCAACCTTCAAAAATCCATAAATTATTTAGCTAATAAAATTGATGAAGTTCAAAAATCTGGCAATATCATTGGCGTGGATAAAACTATCATTATGGCTGCTTTAAATATTACACATGAATTTTTGAACCATGATGTAACTTCAAGCGTCCATATTGTGGATTATAAAAAAAAGATAACGAATTTAACTTCATTAGTTGATCAAGCATTAGAGAGTTAAATAATTTTTTTTGATGTTGCTTAGATTATTTATTCCTTGAACTAGTCTATAGCATCGGTTTTAGTCAATCAGAATGTGGTGTGATCACACACGATTGGGTTACCTTTTAAGGGCTCTTGGCGTGTGAACCTAAAACTTCTTAGCCTATTACCACCTGAACCTTTGGTTCTGGATGCTAATCTAGGCAGCATCAAAAAAATTTATAGTTTTGCATGGTATTTCAAATCACTTATCTCAACTACATCCAAAGCTTTCTCGTTAGTGGCTTCCAAGATTACCGGAGGTGCACTTCCTGCATCGGCAGATTCAAGCCAACGACTTGCGCATAAACACCATCTATCTCCAGCTTTCAGACCAGGAAAATTAAATTCTGGCCTTGGCGTTGTTAAGTCATTTCCTTTTTCTTTTGAAAATTTTAAAAATTCATCGGTCATTTCGGCACATAAAGTATGTTGCCCACTGTCGGTCTCACAATGAGAACAACTTCCATCTCTAAAGTACCCAGTGAGGGGCACCAAACTGCAAACTTCTAATTCATTCCCTAAAACATTTTTTTTTACCATCATTTTGATCTCTTGTATTAAAATCTAAGTAACGATAACAAGAAAATATACATTAAGGAACAATTTAGTATGCGCTACTGGCTAATGAAATCAGAACCTTCAGTTTTTACAATAGAAGATTTAGAAAAAAGCCCTCAACAAACGGTTAAATGGATTCCAACGAAGGGCATAAGAAACTATCAGGCTAGAAATTTTATGAGAGATGATATGTCTTTGGATGACCTTGCTTTTTTTTACCAATCAAATTGTGATACGCCAGGCATTGTTGGAATAATGAAAATCTCTAAACTTGCTTATCCTGACCCTCTTCAATTTATTGAGGGTCACAAATATTTTGATCCTAAATCATCGACAGAAAAACCTAGGTGGTTAAATATTGATGTCACTTTAGTAAAAAAAATACCACTCATTGAGCTTAAGCAATTAAGGAAATTTGCAGAACTTGAAAGTATGTTAATCCTAAGAAAAGGTAATCGCCTTTCAATTACCCCTGTCTTAGAAGATGAATGGGAATTTATAAACAACCAAATTTAATTAGGTTGATCTAAACTTCCAATTGATTTTGGATAAGTCACTATTCCCCATGGGATACCAGCAACCGGAATTCTTTTTTTAATCTTTAGGCTTTCTGCATCAATAACCAAAACTTCATCAGACCTTCCGCAAGCTAGTAATATATCTTTACTATCTGGAGTAAAGGTGAAATGCCAACACCTCCTACCTTCTTCAGTTTTAACTCTATTAATTTTCTCAAATGTTTTACCATCATAAACTTCTAAAGAACTTCTATTTCCTCGACCGCCACTCGCTGCAACGTATAGTTTATCGCCGCTTGGACTAAAACTTACACCGTATGGTGAATTACCCGTATGCAGGTCACCCTCATCTACATCATGTTGCGTATTAACAGTTTTAACATAATCAAAATTCTTATCTAAAACAATGAAATTGTTACTAAACTCTAAAGTAGCAACATAAAATTGTCCATTTGGTGAAACTTTTATGCCTCTGGGTCTTAAGCCATAGGGTCCCGCATCGATTGTCTTTACAATATCACCTGAATTAAAATCATGGATAGTGATTGTATTATCAGCTTCATTAGTCACAATTATTTTTGAGCCGTCCTCACTAAACTCAATCCCTTCAGTTTCTGGTCCTGCAGTAATCTCTCTAACCTTTTTATTTTGATTTAAATCAACAACGGCAACTTTTGCTGGTGTTCTGTCATCATCGTCATCATCGTCATCTTCTTCATGATGCATCTCTCCTTTAGCAGGTGGCTTACCTGTTGAGGATGGTTCCGTAGATACAAATACTTGGTTTTTGTATACCCTTACAAATTCAGGGTTAATCCCTACATCAATGTTTTCAACTTCTTTGGTATCGTAACTAATCTTTGATAAATTGGCATCAGCTTTGTTGGCTGTAATTAAATGTTTTCCATCATCCGTGACACCTATACCCCTTGGATAGACTGCACCTACATCAATTTGCTCAGCTACTTCCATTGAATTTAAATCAATTACGGTGATACCACCTTCTTGTGATGTAATAAATGCCTTACCTCTATCAGCCTCACCACAACCTACTAAAAGTATTACTAAAAAGATTAATTTAACGTATTTCATAACTTCCTCATATTGATATAATTTTTAAAGATAATATATGTTCTTATCATTCAAGCAACCTGAAAATCATTAAAAGTGATTTTTTCCTAAAAATATTTTATAAGCTTCATTATTGGTTTCATTGATATAGGTGTAACCAAGTTTTTCTAAAAATTCTAAGAATTCTTCTTTACTTTCTTTATCAACTTGCATACCAACTAAAACTCTTCCAATATCTGAACCATGGTTACGATAATGAAATAAACTTATATTCCAATGACCCATATGTTCTAGGAAATTTAAAAGTGCCCCCGGTTTTTCAGGAAATTCAAATCTATAAATGACCTCATTTTTAGCATCTGGAGCATGCCCCCCAACTAAATGTCTTAAATGAAGCTTTGCTACTTCATTATGTGTTAAATCGATTGGATCAAGTGACGCTTTTTTGAGCTTTTCCATAAGTGATTCAGACTCATCGAAATTTTGTACCCCAATACCAACAAAAATATTTGCACTTAAATCACTTGAGTATCTATAGTTGAACTCGGTAATATTTCGCTTACCAATTAGGCTACAAAAATCTTTGAAAGCTCCTGGCTTCTCTGGAATTGTGACTGCAAAAATAGATTCTCTTTCTTCACCGATTTCTGCCCTTTCAGAAACAAAACCAAGACGATCAAAATTCATATTTGCCCCAGACGCGGTGGCAACAAAAGTTTTTGAGTCCACATTATTTTTTTTAATATATGACTTTACCCCTGCAACTGCTAAGGCACCAGCAGGCTCTAAAATAGATCTTGTATCCTCAAATACATCTTTTATTGCTGCACATATTTCATCATTATCAACAATAATCATCTCATCAACATACTGCTGACAAATCTTAAAGGAAAGTTCTCCAACTTGCTTTAACGCTGCCCCTTCTGCGAATAAACTTACTGAATCTAAAACAACTCTCTTATTTGCCTTTAAAGATTGTGTCATCGCGTCCGCACCTTGTGCTTCCACTCCGATTATTTTTATTTCAGGTTTGACAGCTTTTATATAAGCAGCGATGCCTGAAATTAAACCCCCACCCCCCACACAACAAAAAATAGCGTCAATTGGACGAGAGTAATCTTCTAAAATTTCTTTGGCTATCGTTCCTTGTCCGGTAATAACTTCTTCATCATCAAATGGATGAACAAATATTGAGCCTTCTTTTTTTTGAATAACTAAAGCACGATCAAAGCACTCATGAAGTGTTTCTCCGTGAAGGACTACTCTAGCCCCATGTGATTCAACCGCATTAATTTTTATAGTAGGGGTAGTTTTTGGCATCACTATAGTTGCCTTACACTCTAATATTTTTGCTGCTAACGCAACACCTTGAGCATGATTTCCTGCTGAACAAGCAATCACACCATTTTTAAGATTCTCATCGCTTAAGTTTTTCATTTTATTGTAAGCGCCACGAATTTTAAAAGAAAAAACAGGCTGAAGGTCTTCACGCTTCAATAAAATATTATTTTTGAATCTTTTTGATAAATTGATTTGCTTTTCAAGAGGTGTCCTCAGGGCTGCATCATAAACATTTGCATTATCAATATTGTCTTTAAACTTGTTTTTCATAACTTATAGTAATACTCAATAAACACTTCAACGTGTATCATATAACCATAATTTTTGTTTAAAACAAAGGATTTACGAAAAATGGGTTTAACACAGGATCAATTAAAAAAGCAAGTTGCGAATGCAGCAATTGAGTATGTCAAATCAGGAATTATTGGAGTTGGAACAGGGTCGACAGCTAATTTTTTCATTGATGCACTTGGCGAAATAAAAAATAAGATTGAAGGTGCAGTCGCTAGTAGTAAATCAACGGCTGATCGACTTGAGGCACATGGTATCGAAGTATTTGACCTTAATAGTGTCAATAACATTGATATCTACGTGGATGGTGCAGATGAAATTACTGAACATATGCATATGTTAAAGGGTGGCGGTGGGGCGTTAACAAGAGAAAAAATTGTTGCCGCTAATTCAAAAACATTTATTTGTATTTGTGATGAAACTAAATATGTACCAACCTTAGGTAAATTTCCTTTACCTGTTGAGGTATTGCCTATGGCAAGGAGTTATGTAGCGCGAGAGCTTACTAAACTAGGGGGGCAACCTGAACTAAGGGATTTTACAACAGATAATGGAAATGTCATTTTAGATGTGCATGAATTAATAATTAAAGATCCTATCGAAATGGAAGCACAGATAAATCAAATAGTGGGTGTCGTAACTAATGGTTTATTTGCAAAGAGACCTGCAAATATTTTATTGCTAGGGACAAGTGATGGCGTTAAAACATACGCAAAAAACTAGGCAATATTCATATTATTGTCATAAAATGTTATTAAAATTTAAGTTTTTGGAAAAATATTATGGCTTCAGAACACATATACAAACAATTTGACTCAGATTTAGGAGATATTAGAACAAAGGTGCTCGAGATGGGCACAATTGTTGAAGAACAAATAAGTCACAGCGTTCTTTCAATGATTGAGTCTGATACAAAATTGGCTGGGGAAGTCATTGCTCGTGACAGTGAGGTCAATTCACTTGAATCTGTCATTAATGAAGATATTTCATTAATCATTGCAAAACGATCTCCCACAGCAGGTGATTTAAGAAATGTATTAATGATGTTTAGAATTATTACTGACTTAGAAAGAATCGGTGATGAAGCAGCAAAAATTGCTAAGGCGACTATTAGAATTTTTGAGAGTGACCGAATGAGTAAGCCTAGATTTAAAGAAATTAAAAATATCGCTGCTAATGTTCAAAGTATGCTCAAATCATCTTTAAATGCCTTTGCTAGACTCGATACAGAAGATACCATAAATGTCTTAAAGAAAGATGAAGAAGTCGATGACGACTATCGTTCGTTTATGAGGCAGCTGGTGACTTTCATGCTCGAGGATCCGAGAACGATTTCAATGTCATTGGAAATGATATTTGTAACTAAATCCCTTGAAAGAATAGGCGATCACGCAAAAAATATCTCAGAAGGTGTTATTTATACTGTCAGTGGGGAAGATGTTCGACACGAGCCAATTGAAAAAATTATTAAGACATTAAACTCGTAAATAGCCTACTTTGTAGGCACGTACCCAGAAGCTTCATCAGCGCCATCGCCAAAAAAATATGCCTCCGTTTGTTCTGTTAAATACTTTCTCGCTTGGGGATCTACTAAGCTCAGTCTATTTTCATTCACGAGCATGGTTTGGTGTTTTAACCATCCTGCCCAAGCCTCTTTAGATACATTTTCAAATATTTTAATTCCTAGCGAACCTGGGTAGGGAGGAAAATCTAAACCTTCAGCCTCCTTGTTGAGTTTTACGCATTGTACTTTTTTTGCCATTCCTAAAAATCCTTTGTTAAATTTGTTAGATCAACTATTAAATTTATTTGCTTATGTTAATATAAAATTTGATTGAGGTGATAACTAATTTTTTCTTTATTGGTTATTTAAACGGGAAGACAAGTGAAATGCTTGCACTGCCCCCGCAACAGTAATTAAGGATGGATATTCAATTCAACCACTGGGTTCATACCTGGGAAGGTTTTATATTTAGTCTTATGAGTCTGGAGACCGGCCTTATCAAACTAGCTTGAAAGTATTGCGGGGAGGCAATATTTGTTGATAAGACTTTTTTCTTAAAAAAAAATTTTACAATTTTTATAAATACTCCCTTAATACATTCATTTCCATAAACGTATTTATCCGGGGAAGGATAAATTAAGGAGAGAAAGTTGTCAAAATATAAAATAGCATTACCATTATTTTTAGTCTTACCACAAATAGCAATCGCAGATTTTACACTTGAGGATATTCAAGTCACCACACCCTTAAGAGTTCCAGAGGAAGAAAGAAATGTAATTGCTGATACAACCATTATTACATCCGATGAAATTGAAAGAGCAGGGCTATCATCACTTCCCCAACTTCTGCAACAACAACCAGGAATCGAAATTACCAACTCAGGGGGTCCAGGGAAATTATCAACAGTAAGTATTCGAGGCACCAAATCAACACATACACTAATATTGCTTGATGGAATGAGAATTGGTTCTGCAACATCAGGTTTAGCACCAATTCAAGATATACCTCTCTCTCAAATTGAAAAGATAGAAATTGTTAGAGGCCCAGCTTCAAGTCTTTATGGGCAAGATGCAATAGGTGGTGTTATACAAATATTCACTAAAAAAGGCAAAGAAGGATTTCACCCATATATCTCTGCAGGTTACGGTAGATATAAAACAAAAGAAATAGCTGCAGGCGTTTCTGCTGGTAATGATTCAACTAGATTTGCTATTAATCTTGCTGGCATGAATACAGATGCTTTTTCAGCTTTTGTTCCTGATGATTCCAATGCTTCAAACACAAGAAATATTGACAAGGACCACTATAAGAATAGAAGTATTTCATCAAATCTATCGTATCAATTTAATGAGCAAATTAAGATTGAATTTCAGTATTTTTTAACTACGGGAAAAAATATGTTTGATCAGCGTTATGCTGACTCTGACCCTACTTATGTAAATTATGATGATAAAACTAAACAAGAGGCTTATGGAGCTAAAGTAACAGGAAAAATAAACAATCGCTGGGAATCATCTTTAAAAATTGGTAAAAGTATTGACTTATATTCTGCACAGCAGGCATGGGATCCTAATCTAGGCGCTTGGGGTGAGTGGGTTGATGATGAAGTAGATCTTTATAAAACTAAAGAATATCAACTCTCATGGCAAAACAACGTTGAGCTTGATCATGGGTCACTCGTATTACTGTATGATTTTTTAAAAGAAGAAATAGATACGTCAGATATATATGATAAAGATCAGCGAACAAATAATGGGTTTGTGATTGGATACAATTTGCAACATGACAAACATACATTTCAAACAAGTCTAAGAGAAGATCTAAATAGCCAATATGATAATCAAACAACGGGGTCAATTGGATATGCATATCAAATCAATCCTCAATGGAGAATTAGTTCATCTTATGGGACTGCTTTTGTCGCACCAAATTTTAACTATCTCTATTCAACAGTCGATCAGGCAGCATTAGGAAACCCTGACTTAAAACCAGAAAAGTCAAAAAATATTGAGGCAAGTTTGAAATATGAGGATAACTTTTCATCAATATCTTTAACTGCATATCAAAATACTATTAAAGATTATATTATTTATGACTATATTAGTTGGGGAAATAGAGAGAATACGCGCAATATTGATGAAGCAAAAATTCAAGGCCTGACTTTAGCTACAGATCATTTTTTTGATAACTTTCAAATTAAGGGAAGTATCACAACTGAATCTGCAAAAAATGAGGTGTCTGATAATTACCTACCTCGTACAGCAAATTTATATGGTAGTGTTAATTTTAACTATTATGTAAATGATTGGATATTTGGGATTGAGCAAATTGGTTCAGGGAGCCGTTATAATGACGCCGCAAACCAAAGTATAAATAAAATTGAGGGCTATATGATTACAAATCTGGTTACAAACTATTCTTTTAACGAAAAATTCTCAATTAACATGAGATTAGATAACGCTCTTGATAAAGATTATGCTCTAGCTTATGAAGGAAGCCAAGCTGGAGCTAATTCATATGTATATCAAACACCAGGACGTGGGCTTTATATAAACTTGCGCTATAATTTCTAAAATAAACTACACTATTAAAAATGAAAAATCATAATTACACACCAGAAAATTTAAAAAAAGTATTTTTAATCAGCTTGCTTTCTTTTTTTATTTTTCTAACTAGAGGCTCACACCTCTTAACTTCCTTTAATTTACCAGATGCAACATTTGTTTTATTATTTGCTGGTGGTATTTTTCTAAAAGACTATAGATGGCTTTGTTACTTTCTAATTATATCCTTTGGAATCGATTTTTTGTCTCCCCCACTTGAGTTGGTAAATTCATATGTATTTAATTTAGGGTATGTTGGGCTATTCATAGCTTATTTCGTATCTTGGTTCTTAGGACGTTACTTAAATCAATCTTCAGTCTTTTCGTTAACCAATTACTTATGCATAGGATTGCTTTTTATAATTTCATCTTATTTAATATCAACAGTAACTTTTTATTATTTTTCTGGATTAGAAATTCAAGAAAATATTACTAGTTTTCTAGCCAGTTATTACCTAGAATTTTTTATAGTAAACATAATCTATATGGCAATTTTATTTATGTCTATAAAATTTACTCGAAGACTAATGATAAGAAGAGATGTTCAGAGTTATGAAAGATTTAATTAGTTAAGCCTCTAATATTTTTGTTATAATTCAGCGTGTTTTTCAAGTAAAGGCCAGATAGCTCAGTCGGTAGAGCAGTGGATTGAAAATCCTCGTGTCGACAGTTCGATTCTGTCTCTGGCCACCACCTCTTTAAAGGCAAATATTAACTAATTTTATTTTTTAGATTTTAACTCAATGTTTTTAAATTCTAGATAAGTCATTACGACTCCTACAATTGCTAAAACAAAGCAAAAAAGTCCAACAAAAAATATTAATGGGTCTTCCATTTTATTTCCTAGTAATAAGTTTGAAGTAGATGGCAAATGTCAAGATTGATGGAATCCAAGTTGCGGTAAACAACCCTTCTTCTTTTTGACCATTAAACCAAAGATATGCTGTCGTTATAAATGCAACAGCAACTGATAATAAAATACATAGATCTGATGTTTTCATATTTATCTACCCTTTAAAATAAATTAAGATTAGTCTTCTTTCCAAAAAGCCCATGAGGCAATCAATAAAAATATAACAGCTAATGTCGCATGTGACCTAATTTCTGTTGTACCAGGGATTTTAAAAATTAATAGATTAATATCATACAATCCTAACATTAACATTCCGACAACTAGCCATACAATGGTTATAAACGAGACTGCCATAGCTAATTTACCAATCAATTTTTTCAAGCAAAAATCCTATAATATAATTTTATAATTATGATACGAACTTTACATTTTACTTAATTCTATAACTGATAGACAATATAATTTGATAGATGTTCAATGATTTATGTATTTCATTCAAGGGAATAAACTATGTTAATAATTACTGCCTTTTTTTCTTCAATACTCGCGCTAATATTTTATAAGCTCTCAATTAACGTTATAAGGTTAAGAAGGAAATATAAAGTCTCATTAGGTTCATCAAAAAAACATAAAGATTTAGAACAAGCAATACGTGCGCATGGAAATTTAAGTGAGTTTCTTCCCATAGGTTTAATTTTATTGGCTTGTTTAGAAGTAAATCATCTTCCCAAGATTGTAGTTTTTATGTGCGGTCTATTTTTTCTCATTGGGAGATATCTTCATGCAACCTCTTTTTTAAAAGATGAAATAAATGCATCTCATCGTGTATTAGGAATGAAAATAACTTTTTGGAGCATTATTGTAATGGCGATTCTTAATATTATGACCGTTTTCGTTCGTATCAATCTCTAAAAATAAATACAAATAATAGTAATTCGTATTAACAAGGTAGTTTTTAAATTATGTTTTAATTCGAATGTAAATTTAAATTAAGGAAACAAATTATGAATAAAGAAAAAATAATTAAATCATTAAACCAGATTCTTGAAATGGAACTGGCAGGAGTTGTTCGCTATACACACTATGCATTAATGGTATGTGGATATAGTAGGATTCCAATTATTGGATGGCTCAGAGGACAGGCGACTGAATCCCTAGATCATGCAAATCAAGCTGGAGAGCTAATCACAACACTTGGTGGCCACCCCTCACTTGGCATTGGTCCTTTATTAGAATCTCATAATCATGATATTGGTAATATTTTAAGAGAGTCTCTTGATCATGAGCTTGCTTCTCTAAATTGCTACAAAGGCCTTCTTAAGTTAGTTGAAGGTGACTCCATAATGCTCGAAGAATATGCAAGAACGATGATACATACTGAGGAAATGCATTTAGGGGAAGTAGATAAAATGTTAAGAAATCCTGGTGATGTTGAACCCTTTAACAAATGAAATTTGACTTAGAAGTCGATGCTATTGGTCTCAAATGTCCTCTCCCAATTTTATATTGTAAGAGGGGACTAAATAGCATATCGGATAATCAAACATTAAAAATTAAAACTACAGATAAAAGCGCCCATAAAGATTTCAAATCTTTCTGTGATAAAACCGGGCATCAACTAGTCGAACATTTTAAAGAAAACGAAGTAACTATTTTTTATATTAAAAAATTAACTTTGTAATTTTTTTAGCTGCTGTACCAACTTTTCTTTATGCTCAGAAAATTTATTGAGCCTCTCTTTTTCTTGTTTAATAATTTCTTTGGGAGCTTTGCTTACAAAATTTTTGTTTCTAAGTTTTATGCCCGCTTTATTTAGGTCTATATCTGCTTTTCCAATTTCTTTTTTTAGTCTTATTGCTTCTGCTTCCTTATCGACTTCTATATTCAGCATGACCTTATAATTATTTATAATCGCGACAGGTGCTTCTTTTTCTGGAAGATCTGTTGTAATTTTTGCTTCAGAAAGTTTTGCCAAACTGATGAGATATGGAAGGTATTCCTCAAGTTCTTTTTTATTGCCAGATAATGCTAATGGAATTTTATTCGCTGGTGAAATATTCATCTCACTTCTGAGACTTCTAATGTTATCTATTAATTTTTTAAGTGTGCTTACCCATTCAACTGAGTGATCGTCAATTTTTTCCTCTCTTGAAGTAGGAAATTTTTCAAGAGTAATAGATTCATATTCTTTTCTTATTAATGGAATAATTATCTGCCATATTTCTTCAGTTATAAACGGCATGACTGGATGAGCTAATCTCAGGATAGATTCTAATGTAGATAGTAATGTTCTTCTGGTTGCTCTTTTTTGCGACTGATTGCCCTGCTGAATTTGGACTTTCGCAAATTCTAAATACCAATCACAAAATTCGTCCCAAATAAACTGATAAAGCTCTTGGGCAACCAAATCAAATCTATATTCGCTATAAGCGCGCTCTATATTTTTGAGCGTTTGTTGAAGTTTACTCACTATCCATCTATCTACTTGAGAAAAACTTAAATAGCCATCTACACATTTTCCAAAACCATTATCTTCCTCTTCACAATTCATCAATACAAATCTTGACGCGTTCCATAGCTTGTTACAAAAATTACGATATCCATCACATCTTTGTAGATCAAATTTAATATCTCTACCTGGGCTTGCTAAGCTTGCAAAAGTAAACCTTAATGCGTCTGTTCCAAACGATGAAATGCCATTGGGAAATTCTTTGGTTGTTTTTTTAATAATTGATTCAGCTTGTTTTGGGTTCATTAAACCTTGGGTTCTTTTTTTTAATAAGTCTTCAAGTGAAATGCCATCAATTAAGTCAATAGGATCAAGAACATTTCCTTTCGATTTGCTCATTTTTTGCCCGTCTTGGTCTCTAATCAAACCATGAACATAGACGTGTTTAAAAGGAATCTTATTTGTGACATATTTTGTCATCATTACCATTCTGGCTACCCAGAAAAAAATAATGTCAAAGCCTGTAACAAGAACTGAAGAAGGTAAATACTTATCTAATGCTAAATTCGATTTTTGTGGGTATTCAGGTGTCCAATCAAGTGTTGTGAATGCCCAAAGAGCGGATGAAAACCATGTATCTAGAACGTCATCATCTCTTTTCAAAGTCCCTGTATAGCCTTCTTTTTTTGCTAACTCAGAGGCTTCTTCAAATGAATGCGCAACAAAAACCTCTTGATTCTCTCCATACCAGGCTGGTATTTGGTGTCCCCACCAAAGTTGGCGAGATATACACCAGTCCTGAATATTTTCTAGCCATTGGTTATAAGTATTCACCCAATTATGCGGATAAAACTTAATGTCTCCCTGCTCTACTATATCAAGAGCCTCTTGCGCAATACTTTTTCCATTTGGACCATTTGATTTTGTCATTGAAACATACCATTGATCGGTTAACATTGGCTCTATAATTGAGTTAGTCCTATCACCTCTTGGCACTTTCAATTTGTGTTTCTTAATTTTATCTAGATATTTTTTCTCTTTTAAATCCTCTATAATTTTTTTTCTAGCAGCAAACCTATCCAAGCCTTTATAAAGTTCTGTTCCATTTTTATTGATGTGCCCATCAAGAGTTAGGATATTTATTATTGGCAGGTCATGTCTTTCCCCGACAGCATAATCATTGAAGTCATGAGCTGGGGTAACTTTAACAATTCCTGTGCCAAATGTTGGATCAACATAATCATCTGCAATTACTGGAATTTCCCTGTTAATTAGAGGTATTAGTACCTTCTTACCAATTAATTTTTTATATCGATCATCATCAGGATGCACCATCAAAGCTGAGTCACCTAACATTGTCTCAGGTCTTGTTGTGGCAATAGTGAGGTAATTTTTTTCATCCTTCAGAGGATAATTAATATGCCATAAAAAACCATCTTCTTCTTCTTGTAACACTTCTAAATCAGAAACAGCTGTTTGCAGGGTCACATCCCAATTAACTAATCTTTTACCCCTATAAATTAAACCATCTTGATATAGTTTGACAAAAACTTCCGTCACGCTTTTTGATAGGCCAGAATCCATTGTGAATCTCTCTCTTGACCAATCTGGTGAAGTTCCTAAGCGTCGCATTTGTTGCGTAATCTTCCCGCCTGATTCTTCCTTCCACTCCCAAACTTTTTCAATAAATTTTTCTCTTCCAAGCTCTTGCCTTGAAGTACTTTTTTGGTCTAACTGCCTTTCAACAACAATTTGAGTTGCGATACCTGCATGATCTGTACCTGGCTGCCATAAAGTATTTTCACCTTTCATTCTAT
>ERZ1049444.1778-NODE-1778-length-15426-cov-4.057966_pt1 | contig 15426 bp, 17 predicted proteins | sample MGYA00383101_ERZ1049444 | MGnify/ENA primary metagenome ERZ1049444 (study PRJEB29581, sample SAMEA5548371) | metagenome | biome: marine; feature: coastal; material: water | depth 50 m | study: Short-term variability in the microbial, nano- and picoplankton...
AAACAGACGTTGCTACTGAAATTCCTCTTTGACGTTCAATAGCCATAAAGTCACTTGCTGCACCTTTTTTGACTTTATTTGATTTAACAGCTCCAGCTTCTTGAATAGCACCTCCATATAAAAGAAGTTTTTCTGTTAGAGTTGTCTTTCCTGCATCTGGATGAGAAATTATACCAAAAGTTCTTCTTCGTTCAATTTCACTTAAAAACTCCATTGGGATATTATTTTCGACAAAAGTATCTAATTATATAAAAAACACCTAATAGGTTTTTGTTTAAATATTAGTTATTTTTGAGTGATTCATGAAAGAAGAAGAAGTCATTTTAGTTGATTCTCAAGATCAAATTTTGGGTACAATGCCTAAAATGGAAGCTCATGAAAAAGGAGTTCTTCATAGAGCATTTTCAATTTTTATATTAAATTCGAAAAGAAAAATTTTGCTTCAAAAAAGGGCGAAAAATAAATATCATTCATCTGGTTTATGGACAAATACATGTTGTAGTCATCAAAGAATAAATGAGACTTCAATATCAGCTGGAAATAGACGTTTAAAGGAGGAAATGGGAATTGACACTAATTTAGAAGAAATTTTTACTTTTAAATATAAAGCTACTTTTGCTAATGGTCTAACCGAACATGAATTAGATCATATTTTAATTGGATTTACTGAGAAAAAACCAATAATTAATACTGATGAAGTTTCTGATTGGAAATGGGAAAACATAGATTTTATTCATCAAGATTTATCTAATAACCCAAATAAATATACTATTTGGTTTAAAATAATTTTTGATGAGTTTATTAATTACTTAAAAATAGATGAAAGTAACAGTAAGTAGAAAAGCTCATTTTAATTCTGCACATAGGCTATACCGATCTGATTGGGGAGAAGATAAAAATAAATCTGTTTTTGGAAAATGTTCTAATAAACATTTTCATGGTCATAATTATGAGCTAATTGTTAGTGTTACAGGTGAAATTAATCCAGAAACAGGATATGTCATTGATATAAATACTTTAAAAGATCTAATTAGATCTGAAGTAGAAGATTCTTTTGATCATAAGAATCTAAATATTGAAGTGCCAGATTTTAAAAACTTAAACCCAACAGCTGAAAATATCGTGGTTGTTATATATAATAAACTCATTAAACATATGTTAGATGATCATGAGCTGGAACTTGTTTTATATGAAACACCTAGAAATTTTGTTAAATATTCTGGTTCATAGATAATATTAACTATTGTTAAGCTTTATATGCATCCATGACTTATTTATAGACGTATATTTGAAAAAATAAATAATTATGGCTAGTGTTAAAAAATTAAAAAAAGATATTAATAATACTATTGGATCTTTTATTGAGGATATATACATATGGGAGATTACCAATACAAAGGCTGATATTACAAAAAGCAACTCGTTGATTGATGAATCACTTCTATTGTTTGATCAATTAATTCAAGAAATAAACAAGTCTAAAGTTAAAAACACTAAAGATCATTTTAAATCTATTAAAGAGCAGTTAAATTTAGGTTTAGATAAAATGATTAAAAAATTAGAAAAGTTAAAATAAATTTAGTTTTGAGTTACATCTTTTTTATTTCTCTTTAAAATCTCAAAAAAAGATTTTCCATATTTTGATTTTTTAATATTATCAGGCATTTTTTTTGCTATAGCCTCCAAATAGGATGGGGTAGCATTATTCATTTCTGTTATTATGATGTATGGTGAAATGATTTTATCCGAATGAGTATTTGCAAAATTTAGTGTATATAAATAACGACGTTTAGTTAAATTATCTATTCTTTGTTGAAATGAATCAATTGCTATTAAATCTTGATCTTTTTGCGCTTCTAGATAAAATTTAATCAGTTCTAGGTTTTTTGAATTGAATTTTCGTGCCATAGATTTATATTCCTCCAGTAAATCATTATTTTCAGAACCTTCAACAAAAGCACTACTTTCAAACGTTTTAAGCCTAGTTTTTATTTTTATATTTCCTTTTGTTCCAAAGAACAGAATACGGTCATTCAAAGTATCTCCATCATCTTTTTTTAAATAAAGATGAAAAACTTCTGGTTCATTTAATTCTGCCTTTAATTTAAACTTCCCATTACCTTTAACTTCAAAAGAATCAACAGTAACTAAGATTGTGTCTTTAATTTTTTTTAAAAAAATAGAGCCTTTTCTTAGATCTAAAACAATGCCCTCTATATTCATTAAATTATTATTAGTTGAAGGATCACATCCAAAAAGAATGATACTTAGACATACAATATAAAATGTTTTTTTCACGACTATATATTTAACCAGTAAGTTAACTTTAAATTTAAACTTCGTAGTCTAGGGATTAATGAATTAGTAGTCATATAATTATCGTTATAAACAATATATAGATCAGATAAAGGCGCGAATCTCCATTGAAGCCTAGAGTTTATTCCTAAGTTTTCTGATTGAGAACTAAATTGAATATATGATGTCCAAAATATTTTTTTTGTAAAAGTAAAATCAAATTTAGGTCTTATTAGCCAAATATTTTCAGTTGGAAACCCTTTATCTAAAGCAATGTGATCATAATTTATGGACAATGATGTAGTCATAAAAGGTTGAAAGCGCCAGTTGAAAGTGTTCTCTATTGAATATTTTATTCCATTGTAAAATTGACCAAAATCAGGTTCAATCCTATAAGAGAATTTTTTTCGTGAATCTGAGTTATATGATAATTTCAGACTTGTGTATTTATATGTACTTTCTCCTGGAAGCGGATTGTCTGAATTCATTCCAGTAGGATCAAAATTATCGTAGAGATAAGTTGATCGGCTATAAATCCTTAAGTTCATTCTTACCCCACTTCGATAAACAAAATTAATTGAAGGGCTAATAGTCCTATCAGAATTTTTGTAATTGTCATTAGGACGAAAATAATTCCACATTCCAATTCCTATATCAAACTGAGTTAGTTTTTTATTTTTAGGATAAAATTTCAATTTGTATTCAGGAGTTAATTTTAATAAATCTGTTCTTCTTACAAAACCAAGATCTGATTTAAAATCTTCTCCAATAAAAGAAGCTCCAAGTTCAATAGTGCTTTTTCTTGTATTTCTCTCTATCCTTGCCCCATAACTGCTATCATCATCTTCACTTTTAGAATCAGGTTTAAAAGATTTATGAAAATAAGCTCTTCCTACATATAAGTTATCCGGTGATGCTAAGTTGTAATCAAAACCTATAAGGCGATTATAAGTTTCTTTATCTTCAATAAAATCGTATTTTTTAGTATTTTCTCGATTAATCATCAATAAACTTAGGTTTGATCGAGTAAACATTTTCTTTTGAAGGGAAAATACAGTATTGTTATTTGAAGGAATTTCATTAGCTAGATCTTCATTTGTTACCATGTGTAAAAAACCGATCCTCCAATTTTCATCTAACTTACCACTCAACCGAGCTCCTGCTATAATTTTATTTTCTATTGTATTGCCGTTTATGTCTTTAGCAACTCCGATTCTTCTTGAGAAAAAGGGACGTCCATCTCTGGAATCGCCAAAATTTGTAAATAAATCACTATTTTGAATAAAAAACTGTCTTTTTTCTGGTAATGAAACTTCAAAACGAGTCAAGTTTATTACTTGATCATCAACTTCAACCTGAGAAAAATCTGGATTTATTGTAAGATCAAGATTTAATCCATTTCCAATAGGAATTTTAGCATCTCCTCCAAAACTAAGATTATTCAATTTTGTTTGATTTTCAAAATCGTTAGAAGCTATTCCATTAACATAAGGGATAATTGCTAAAGGTGCTTTTGATTTACCTAAAGGATCTTCAAAAATCATTTTACCAAGAAATGCAAGACTATGAATAAATTGATTTTGAGGTCTTCGAACCCAATTGGTCCATTCATTTGAGCTACTATTGTATCTGTTTATATTTAACCCCCACGATTTTGAGCCTTCTGGAAAACTTAAAAATTTTAAAGGAATTTTAATTTCATTTAAAATATAACCTTCAAAAATTTGAGCTTCAGTTTCCCATTTTGTATCCCAACTTTTATTATTATCACGTCTCCAATCATTCATTCCATTAGACATTAGAGACTCCCTCTGAACTCCTACAGGGTTTGTCCCAAATTGAAAGCCATTAGTTTTATCATTGAAAGTGTCAAAAATGAAAGAAATAACATCGTTTCCCCAACCTTCCCAGTCTCTTCTTAAAGATGGAACCACAATATTTTCATCTTTGGTATAAGACTTAGCTAATATGTAGATGTTGTTTTCATCTCTAATGATTTTAACAGAAGTTTTAAATTCTGCCATTGCTAAATCACTTGGGAAATATTGAAAAAAATCATCTATTTCATTAGCATCATTCCAAGCTATATCATTACCTAAACCATCTATTATTATTTGTTGACTTGTAGTTTTTATTATAATTTCCCTTGATTGAGAATATACACTGGATGTTTTAGTTAAAAGTAAAAAGGCAAATAATATATAATATTTTCTCAATTTTTTTTTTGGTTCGTAATTAATATTGACTACAAAAAATTAAAAAGGTTTAATTATCCCTTTAATAACAACAAATTTAATTTATTTATAACATATACTACTTGAGGCTGACATTTATAATAGCATAAGAATTCATTTTAAAATGAATTCTTATGCTATGGTGTTATTTAATTAAATCAAGACTTCTTTGAAGAAACTTAGTTAATGCTTCTCCTTTTAGTAGGCCTTGAGATAGTTTTGCTAGATCTAGAGCTTGAATTATAAGTCTTTCTCTTTTTTTGGAAGTTTTAGTATTAAGAATATCACTTATTAATTCGTGATTCGTGTTAACTAATAAAGTAAACATTTCAGGCATATTACCCATCATACCACCTCCACCACTTTGTTGCATTTCTTTCATTCTTCTCATAAATTCAGGTTGAGCCAAAACAAAAGGTAATGATTTGCTATCCATAGCTTCTAGTTGAACTGTATAGCCATTATTTTTAACTATTTCTTCAATCATTGGCTTAAGTTTTTCTTTTTCTTCATCAGAAATTTTAGAGATAATAGTTTCATCTTTTTTGATTAGATTCTCAATGGAATCACCATCAACCCTAGCAAAACTGATTTTATCTTTACTTCCTTCCATCTTTTGAATTAAATGAGAGATGATCGGTGAGTCTAGTAAAAGTACTGTGTACCCTTTATCTTCAGCAGATGATATGTAACTATGTTGTTCTTCAATATTACTAGTATAAAGAATAATTAACTTATCATCTTTATCTGTTTGAATTGGTTTATTTTTTTCTTCTAGTTCTTCATAAGTGAGGTAATCACCTTTAGTGGTTGGGTATAAAGTAAATTTTTCAGCTTTTTCAAAAAACTTATCTTCACTTAACATTCCATATTCAATTATTACCTTTATGTCATTCCACTTTTCTTCAAATGCTTTTCTATCTTTTTTAAATAAACTATTAAGTTTATCAGCAACTTTTCTTGTAATGTAATTACTTATTTTTTTAACAGCTCCATCAGCTTGAAGGTAACTTCTTGAAACATTTAAAGGAATATCAGGGGAATCAATTATCCCCCTTAGTAAAGTAAGAAACTCAGGAACAATTCCTTCAACATTGTCAGTTACAAATACTTGATTTTGATATAATTGAATCCTGTCTTTTTGAATATTTATATCATTGTTAAGTTTAGGAAAATATAAGATTCCTGTTAAATGGAAAGGGTAGTCAACATTTAGATGAATATTAAATAAAGGTGTTTCAAATTGTGCGGGATAAAGTTCTCTATAGAAATTGTTATAATCATCATCGCTTAAATCTTTAGGAGTTTTAGTCCATGCTGGGTTTGAATTATTGATTATGTCATCAACAATCTCTTTTTCTGGCTTTTGACCTTCAGGAGCTCCTTCAGGCAGAGGTAATTCTACTTCTTTAGTGCCTAATTTAATAGGAATAGGCATAAACTTATTATACTTAACTAAAAGTTCTCTGATGCGAGATTCTTCTAAAAATTCTTTAGAATCTTTTGAGATATGAAGAATAACTTCAGTTCCCCTTTCTTTTTTATCTGATTTGACAAGATTATACTCTGGTGAGCCATCACATGTCCAATGCGCAGCTGGTTTATTTTGATGAGACTTAGTGATAATTTCTACTTTATCAGCAACCATGAAGGCAGAGTAGAATCCAAGTCCAAAGTGTCCAATAATTCCTGAATCTTGTGCTGTATCCTTATATTTTTCTAGAAATTCTTCAGCTCCTGAAAAAGCAACTTCATTAATATATTTATTAACTTCATCCATTGTCATTCCAACTCCTTCGTCAACTACATGTAAAGTTTTCTTTTTGGAATCAATTTTAATTTCAATTTTAGGTGAGCCGATATCTCCTTTTATTTCTCCTACACTACTTAGGTGAGTTAATTTTGTAGTTGCATCGGTTGCATTTGAAATAAGTTCTCTAATGAATATTTCATGATCACTATAAAGAAACTTCTTAATTAGTGGAAAAATATTTTCTACTGCAACATTGATTTTACCTTTAGACATATTTTAAGTTTTAATTCAATTTAACTACTCAAAAAAAATACCAATTAACAAATAATGACATATTGGCATTGTTTTAATAAAATTAAAAAATTACAATGTTAAATAATTTTGAATAAATTGCAATGCCAAATAAATAATATGTACAATTCAAAAATAGTGGGATTAGGGAAATTTCTTCCAGAAAACATTGTTACAAATCAAGATTTAGCAAAAAAAATTGACACTTCTGAAGAATGGATTGTTGAAAGAACCGGTATAGAAGAACGAAGACATATTGTAAAAGGAGATGGAAACACAACTGCATCTATGGGGGCCGAAGCAGCTAAGATTGCCATAGAAAGGGCAAAAATATCAGCCAATGAAATAGACCTTATATTATTTGCCACATTAAGTCCAGACTATTACATGCCTGGATCAGGTGTTTTTGTCCAAAACATTTTAAATATACCTACATGTCCCGCTATGGATATTAGGAATGCATGTTCGGGTTTTGTATATGCAATTGCTACAGCTGATCAGTTCATAAAAACAGGTATGTATAAGAATATACTTGTAATTGGTTCAGAAACTCAGTCTGGAGCTATTGACATGACTACAAGAGGTAGAGACATTGCAGTTATTTTTGGCGATGGGGCAGGAGCTGCAGTGGTAACTAAAAGTGAATCTTCAGGGTCAGGCATTTTGTCTTCACACTTATACTCGGAAGGAGAACATGTTGATGAATTAGTAATGGTTGCACCTAACACAAATAAATGGGTGACTGAAATTGTTTCTAAAAATGATCCTGAAGATTCATCATATTATCCATATATGAATGGAAAAATGGTTTTTAAAAACGCTGTATCACGTTTTGAAGAAGTTATAAATAAGGGTTTAGATCATAATAGCTTAGAGCCTGAAAATATTAGTTTATTAATTCCACATCAAGCTAATCTCAGAATATCTCAATTTGTTCAAAGAAAGTTTAAATTAAGAGATGATCAAGTTTATAATAATATCATGAGATATGGGAATACAACCGCTGCTTCCATCCCAATAGCATTAACCGAGGCATGGGAGGAAGGCAAAGTAAATAAAGGTGACCTTATAGTATTAGCTGCTTTTGGAGCTGGCTTTTCATGGGGTAGTACAGTTATTAGATGGGAGTAATAAAAAAACCTACTTTAATTCTTGGGGCCTCCTTAAATGAGATACGATACTCTAATAGAGCGATAAAAAAACTAGTTGATTTTAATATTGAGGTTATAGCGGTGGGAAAAAATAAAGGAGAAACTCATGGAATTAAAATTCAAAATGAATTTCCGCTAGATATTGAAATTAACACATTAAGTATTTATATAAATGTTTTTCTTCAAAATCAATATGTTGATTCAATTATAGAACTACTACCAAATAGAGTTATTTTCAATCCAGGCACTGAAAACCCTGAGTTATTTAATCTTCTTTCATCTAAAGGTATTGAGTGTGAAAACTCATGTACCTTGGTTTTGCTTTCTACCAATCAATATTAACCCGACAAACGTAATTAAGCCGTTTAAGGGAAGTAATTCATATCCAATTTTATAACCCCACAAGTTTTCAGAAGACACCCAGTCTAAATAAAAAAGTAATTTTGGAATACTTATTATAAAAACGGACATTAAGCTGATCCATAAAACTTTTCTGTCATCAATTTTATAGTTTGTAAAAATACCTAAAGCAAAAATTCCAAGTAATGGCCCGTATGTATATGAAGCCACGGTCAAAAGACTATCAATGACATTTCGATCTAAAACATGTTTAAAAATTATAACAACTATAATTAATAATAGACTCATTCCTATATGAGCATTAATTCTGATAGATTTTTGTACTTCAGGCTTATATTGATCGATATTAATAAAATCAATACATAGCGATGTTGTTAGTGATGTCAAAGCACTGTCAGCACTACTATATGCAGCTGCAACTAGACCTAAAATAAAAGTAACCCCAACAGCAGTTCCTAAATTGTGATTTAAAGCTATTTCTGGAAAAATCAGATCAGTGCTTTCTTTGCCTTCAAACTGAGGAATGTTTATTCCCATTTCATATGAATAGGTGTATAATAAAATCCCTAATATTAAAAATAAAAATGTAACAAAAACTAATACAAAACTGAATGTAACCATGTTTTTTTGAGCAGAATACAAATCTTTACATGTTAAGTTTTTTTGCATCATGTCCTGATCTAATCCTGTCATACAGATAGTAATAAATGCTCCGCCAATTATAGATTTTAAAAAATAATTACGCTCGTTAAAGTTATCAATAACCCATAATTTATTCATACTTTTAAATGAATCACTTTCGATAAATGTTATTAAATCTAAATTCAATTCATTTAATATGTAGCTAATAGATAAAATAACAGACAATATCATTAATGTTGTCTGTAGAGTATCAGTCCAAATTATTGTATTAATTCCTCCTCTACGTGTATATATCCATATTAATAATATTGATAGTATTACACTAACTTCAAAAGGCACTCCCCATATTTTAAAAATGTATTGATATAATACTAATGCAACTAAGAATAGCCTAAATGCTGCACCCAGCACTCTGGATATAAAAAAGAAAAAAGCTCCAGTTTTCTGAGTGTTTGGACCAAATCTTATATTGAGATATTCATAAATAGATGTAACATTATTTTTATAATAAATAGGCAGAAGTACAAATGCTACTACAAAATATCCAATTAAATAACCAATGACTACTTGAAAATATGTGAGTTGAGAAGATTCTACCCATCCAGGAACTGAAATGAATGTTACTCCTGATAGACTAGCTCCAACCATTCCATAGGCAACAAGATACCAAGGAGCATTTTTATTTGCATTAAAAAAGGTGGAATTAGAAGCTTTATAGCTAGTGTATTTAGATATAGCTATTAATATTATAAAATACCCAATAATAAGACTTAATATAATTTCAGGTGATTGCATAAAAAGACAAAAAGGCAAAGATAGAAAAACCTTTCCCATATGATATTTTTGTATTTTTGCGGAATGGATTTTTCTTCAAAATTATTATCAGATGCTGTAGATGAAATATCTAGATTACCTGGAATAGGTAAAAGATCTGCGCTTAGACTAGCTTTATACCTACTCAAACAACCTAAAGAAAACACAATATTATTAGCTAAAACATTAGAAAAATTTAGAAATGAAACTGGGTATTGTCTAAAGTGTCATAATTTATCTGAGAATAATATTTGTGAAATATGTTCTAACGAAAAACGTAATAAGAAATTGCTCTGTGTTGTTGAAGATATAAGAGATGTTATGGCTATTGAAAACACTAATCAATATAATGGACTATACCATGTTTTAGGGGGTATAATTTCTCCAATCGATGGAGTGGGACCTAATGATCTTAATATAGAATCACTAGTAGAAAAGGTTAGATCTAAGGAGATTGACGAATTGATTTTTGCTTTAAGTAGCACCTTAGAAGCTGATACTACTAATTTTTATATTTTTAAAAATCTTTCTGGATTTGATGTTAAGATAACTGCTATTGCAAGAGGTATATCAGTAGGTGATGAGTTAGAATACACTGACGAAGTAACTCTAGGAAGAAGTATTTCTAGACGTGTACCATATGAAAGTTCAATAGTTGAATAGTATTGGCTTAGTCATAATTTTGGTACTTTTGTTTTAATAATTAACTATGGGTAAGTATTTTTTAAAACTTCCAAAAATGGGTGAGAGTGTAGCAGAAGCTACTCTAATAACCTGGCTTAAAGAAGTTGGTGATAATATTGAAGCTGATGAGTCTATTGTTGAAATAGCCACAGATAAAGTTGATTCTGATGTTCCATCTGAGTTTTCAGGAAAATTAATAGAAAAACGTTTCAATATAGATGACTTAGTTAAAGTAGGAGAAGTTATAGCTGTAATTGAAACTGATGAGGTTTTAGATGAAAAAACTGAACAAATTGAAGTTCCTAATGAAAGTTCAAAATCTATTTCAGAGGAATTAGTTTTAAATGATTCCGAAAGTATTATCGAATCACAAGGAACCCTTGAAGCTTCAAAACTTATTGATAAAGCTAAATCTAGTATTAATACTAGTTTTTCTAAAACAAAACGTTTTTATTCTCCTTTGGTAAAAAGTATAGCAAAAAAAGAAAACCTATCTGATGTCGAATTAGAAACCATTTCAGGTACAGGAAAAGACGGAAGGGTAACAAAAAAAGATATTTTAAAATATTTGAGTTTAAAAAGTCCAATAGTATCAGATTCAATTAATAGTTCTCAAAAACCTTTTAGTGAAGATGTAGGATCCAAAGGTCAATTAATTGAAATGTCACGTATGGGTAAGTTAATAGCAAACCATATGGTCGAAAGTAAAAAAATATCTGCTCATGTTCAGTCTTTTGTCGAGGTTGATGTAACTAATTTATGGGAATGGAGAGAAAATATAAAAGAATCGTTTTTTAATCAAACACAAGAAAAGCTAACCTTTACTCCATTATTTATGTTAGCAGTAATTAAAGCATTAAGGGATTTTCCTATTTTAAATAGTTCTTTACAAGGTGAATCAATACTGCAGAAAAGAGACATTAATATAGGTATGGCAACATCTCTATCAGATGGAAACTTAATTGTTCCTGTAATAAAAAATGCAGACCATTTAAATTTAATTGGTTTAACTAAAGCAGTTAATGATTTATCTTATCGTGCAAGGAATAATCAACTTTTACCGGAAGAAGTTCAGAATGGAACATATACCGTTACTAATGTTGGTAATTTTGGTTCGATTATGGGAACTCCAATTATAAATCAACCACAAGTTGGAATTTTAGCAATTGGTGTAATTAGAAAAATGCCATCTGTAATTGAGACATCAAAAGGGGATTATATTGGGATTAGAAAAAAACTAATTTTATCTCATACTTATGACCATAGGATAATAAATGGAGCTATAGGAGGACAGTTTGCAAAAAATATTGCAAATTATTTAGAGGAATGGGATTTAAATTTTTCTTTTTAAAATGAAATTAAAAATAGAAAGACCACTTTGTTTTTTTGATCTTGAAACAACGGGTATAAATATTATAAAAGATCGTATAGTTGAAATAGCTGTCCTGAAACTGCATCCTGATGAAAAAATAGAAAAAAAAGTTTGGTTAGTTAATCCTGAAATACCAATTCCAAAAGAAGTCTCAGAAATTCATGGAATTACTGATGATAAAGTTTTTGATGCACCAACTTTTAAAGAAATTTCCAAAATCATTTACAATTTTATTAAAGAGTCTGATTTAGCCGGTTATAATTCGGATAGGTTTGATATTCCACTTTTAATGGAAGAGTTTCTAAGGTCAGAGATAGATTTCGAAACAAAAAACTTAAAAACAATAGATGTACAAACTATTTTTCATAAAAAGGAACAAAGAAACCTTACAGCGGCACTTAAATTCTATTGCAATAAAAAGCTTGAAAATGCTCATTCAGCAATGGTAGATACTCAAGCAACTCATGATGTACTAATGTCTCAACTTGAAAAATATAGTGATTTAGAGCCATCTATATCTTTCTTAAGTGATTTTACTACTAGAAGAAAAATTGCTGATTTTGCTGGGTATATAGTTTTTAATAAAGAAGGTGAAGAATGTTTTTCATTTGGGAAGCATAAAGGACAAATAGTGGAAAATATTTTAGAAAAGGAATCAGGGTATTTTGGCTGGCTATTAAATGCAGATTTCCCTTTATATACAAAAAAAATATTGACGCAAATTAGAATGCGAAAAAGTAATCTTCAAAAAAAATAATTTTGAAAATAATTTGTATTGGCAGAAATTACTCGGATCACATTGAAGAATTGGATAATCAAAAACCCGAAAATCCAGTTATTTTCATTAAGCCAGACACTTCCTTAATTCAAAAAAATCAACCATTTTTTATACCCGCCTTTTCGGATGACATACACCATGAAATAGAGTTAGTGATTAAAATTAATCGAATTGGCAAACATATTGATAAGAAATTTGCTTACAAGTATTATGAAGATATAACTGTTGGAATTGATTTTACTGCTAGAGATATTCAAAATGATTTAAAAGCTAAAGGATTGCCTTGGGAAAAAGCTAAAGGATTTGATGGTTCAGCATTAACTGGAAAGTGGTTAAATAAAAAGGACTTTGATTTAAATAATTTAAACTTTGATTTAATAATAAATAATAGATTAATCCAAAATGGAAACTCATCCTTAATGTTGTGGAAAATAGATGAAATTATCTCATATGTTTCTAAGTTTTTCACACTTAAGATAGGAGATTTAATATTTACAGGGACTCCAGCTGGGGTTAATAGTTTGAATCAAGAAGATGTTTTAGAAGGTTATATTGAGAATATTAAATGTTTTCAAGTCAAGGTTAAATAGAAATTATGATAGCTGAATTGGTAACCATAGGAGATGAAATTTTAATAGGTCAGATTGTTAATACAAACTCTGTTTTCTTGTCAAAGTCTTTAAACTCCATTGGTATTGCTGTTTCTCAAATCACATCAATTTCTGATAAGCCTACGGATATAATAAACACCATTGAAAGATCTAGAAAAACAGCTGATGTTATAATTATTACAGGAGGTTTAGGACCAACAAGCGATGATGTAACCAAGCACACCTTGACATCCTATTTTGATGATAAACTTATTTGGTATCCAAAAATTAAAAAACATATAGAAGATTTATTTAAAAACTTTATTTCTACACCAATAAGTGATATGAATAGAGAGCAAGCTCTTTTGCCATCAAAAGCTAAGATTTTTAAAAATGAATATGGTACAGCTTCAGGAATGTGGTTCTCTTCTGATGATGTTGAAGTAATTGCCTTACCTGGTGTTCCTTATGAAATGAAATTCTTAATGGAAAAATCAATTTTACCACAGTTAAAAAAATCATTTAATAGACCTTTTATTTACAACAAGACATTGATGACTTACGGCCTGGGAGAAAGCGTAATTGCTTTAAGGATCTCAGATTGGGAAAGCAAACTTCCTGATTCTGTTAAATTAGCCTACCTACCTAGTTTAGGAAGAGTTAGATTAAGGCTTTCTTCATCAGGAATGAGTGAAATAAAAGTTAGAGAAAAAGTTGATAAACAAGTCAGAAGTTTGAGACTGTTAATTGAGGATATTTATGTGGGAGATGAAGATAATGGATCGATTGAGGTTTTGATAGGAAAAATTCTATTTAATAAAGAAAAAACTTTATCAATTGCAGAAAGTTGTACTGGAGGTAAAATCTCATCTGCTATTGTAACCAATGCAGGTGCTTCAAAATTTTTTAATGGTGGAATTGTTGCCTATACGAAGAGATCAAAAACTTCAGTTTTGAATGTATCAAATGAATTAATTGAAGACAAAGGAGTTGTTAGTTCAAATGTTGCTGAAGCAATGGCTTTAGGGGTTAAGGAACGTTTTAAATCTGATTATGGTTTAGCTACTACTGGAAATGCAGGCCCCAAATTTGGAGATAAAAATTCAAAAATTGGTCAGGTTTATATTGCAATTGCAGGACCTCATGGCGTTTTAAGTGAAAGTCATCAAATGGGAAATCATCGTGAAAGAGTAATTAATAAGACTACAAATAAAGCTCTTGAGATGCTCTATAAATTAATAAAAAGTGATTAATTATAAATTTTAAATAAGTTTTGTTACTACATAAAAAGATGTAAATTTGCATCCTGTTTATAAACAAGACACATATAAACTATATAATTATGGCAAGAGTTTGTGAAATTACCGGAAAAAAAGTCATGTTTGGAAACAATCGTTCTAAAGCCATGAATAAAACCCGTCGACGTTTTGATATTAACTTGGTAAAAAAACGTTTCTATATACCTGAAGAAGATAAATGGGTAACCCTAAAGGTTTTGGCTTCTGTTTTAAAAACAATTAATAAGAAAGGTATTTCAATGGTGATTAAGGAAGCTAAAGAAAAAGGTCTTTTAAAATAAAAGAAATAAAATGGCAAAAAGAGGTAATAGGGTACAAGTTATTTTGGAATGTACTGAACATAAGACATCAGGACAGGCTGGGACATCACGTTATATAACTACCAAAAACAAAAAGAATACACCTGATCGTTTAGAAATAAAAAAATTTAATCCGATTTTGAAAAAAATGACAGTTCATAAAGAAATTAAATAGTTATGGCAAAAAAATCAGTAGCAACAATTCAAACGGGCTCTAAAAGATTTACTAAAGCCATTAAAATGGTTAAAAAAGAAGGCTCTGGAACATATAGTTTTGTTGAAACAATTATAGATCCTAAACATGTTAGAGATTGGATTTCTAATAAACCAATCAAACAAGAAGTAATTCCTGCAAAGCCAGTTGAAAAGAAAGTAACTAATGAAGAGGTTGCTGATGAAAAAAACAGTAAACAAGATAATGTTGGAGATAAAGCTGAATAGTAGTCTTTAATTAGCTAAAACAGTATTCATTGAAATAAATTAAAAAAAGCTACTTTTAAAAGTAGCTTTTTTTAATTTTATAAAATGGGAATATTTAAATCAATTGTATCTTTTTTAAAAGGTAAAAATAAAAAAGAAAAAATTTCAAAAGATGATTTGGAAGAGCCCATTCATGAAGCCATATCGCAAGAATCTGAATTAAATTCTGATAATAAAATTGAATCAAAATTGAGTCTAGAGCCAGAACCAGAGCCAGAACCAGAACCAGAGCCAGAACCAGAGCCAGAACCAGAGCCAGAACCAGAGCCAGAGCCAGAGCCAGAACCAGAGCCTGAACCAGAGCCAGAGCCAGAGCCAGAACCAGAGCCTGAACCAGAGCCTGAACCAGAACCAGAGCCTGAACCAGAACCAGAACCAGAACCAGA